>Ga0247844_1001484_pt1 | contig 43118 bp, 35 predicted proteins | sample LaCtaG_FD_192421 | JGI IMG/M metagenome (GOLD analysis project Ga0247844, IMG submission 192421) | Freshwater microbial communities from meromictic Lake La Cruz, Castile-La Mancha, Spain - LaCruzMarch201714.5m_1 | ecosystem: Environmental > Aquatic > Freshwater > Lake | place: Spain: Castile-La... | reverse complement strand
AGTGGCAGCACTCCTCTACATCGAGTCAGGTCTCGTACTTGCCCTAGGTCTTTGGCTCGTCGTGCTTGGTTTCACCCATGAGAAGAAAGAGTTGCCACCGCTGATTGGTGTTGTCATCTTCGCAATTCTTGGCGCTGCTGGATTGTTCGCATCGGCTCGCGGGTATGTCAATGGAAAGAGTTTTGGAAGATCACCAACGATTCTGGCTAACTTAATTGCGGTTGGTGTTGCTTACTATCAAATACAAGGCAAGTTCTATATCGGCGCCGTAATCATCTTGGCTCTTGCACTACCGACGTTGTACTTCGCTTTTATGGTTGCAAAAGAAGAGGGCTAGCGTTAAACACTGATGTTTCTGTAATCGAGCTTCGCACTACCAAGGAACTATCTGATTATCTTCCCAAAGCACTCCGGTAATTTTTTGAGCATCAGTTGTACCTGCTGAATCAAATGTACGAGTTGCTAACCAGATTGCAGTAGCGGCACCTTCTTCGGCAGAGCGCGGTGCATCGGCACCACCCATATCGGTACGCGAATGATTAGGACAGATTGCATCGACGAGAAATCCGCGAGCGCCTAGACCAGTCTCGTGTGCAAGATTGCGAACGAGTGCATTGACGCCAGCTTTACTAATTCGATACGGTGCAAGTCCGCCCGCATTTCCGGGACCTGACATACGTCCTAAACAGGCAGAGAAAATAATCACGCGACCGTTTCGGGCATCGGCCATGGCTGGTGCGATTCCATTAACAAGTTGAAAGACCGAGTCAAGATTAATCGCCATCACTCTGCGCCATTCGGCATCGTTTGTCTTAAGCGTCTTTGACATCTTCTCGCTCATCACACCGTGGGCAAGGATGAGAAGTTGCGCGGTGGGTAGCGATTGATTGATTGAATCAATGAGTTCGCGTACCAGGTGAGGTTGCTCAAGATCGCAAGCAAAGGTTGAGATGTTAATTGGATTGGCTATCGAAGCCGCATGAATTGCTTCCGCGGCCGATGTCAGTCGCGCTGCATCTTTGGCAATCAGCGCCAGATCAAATCCTTGTTGGGCCAGGGCTTTAGCTGTCTCAAAACCCAGCCCGCGACTTCCACCGGAGACGATGGCTAAGGGGCGAGTGCTCGCTGCATTCATGGGAGAACTGTCTCAAGAAATGGATAGCGGCGCTTCATGGGAAATGGGCACTGCTCGGTACGGCAGCTCGGGGCAAACGCCATTTTGGAAGCGGGTGAAAGGTGGAAAATGTGCCCAATCTCGCGCTGGGCGAGCGAGATATCCCATTTAATTGCAGCGTAGAGAGCCGATAGTCTTAGCCACGTTCAGTTACGGGATTTATATCTAGGTTCGCTTCTTGTGGATAGAGAAGTGAGCGCAATAGATATGTACGCAGGAACGCAAGGGAGCGCTCAGTGTCGCAATCAGGACAAGATTTTGGAGCAAATGATTGGCTCGTTGAAGAAATGTACGAGCGATATCAAGCAGATCCATCCTCTGTACCGACCGAATGGGTTGCACACTTCCAAAATAATCCGCAGGTAGCCCAAGCGCCAAAAGGTGGAACTCCGCCAACACCAAAGCCAGTTACACCACCGAATATTTCTGTTCAGGGTTCTATGCAACCAAGTGCACCTGCACCTGTTGCCACTCCACCAGTTACACCTGTTGCCCCCGTTGCTGCGGCACCTGCACCAGTTACACCTGCAATAACTCCAGCGGCACCTGTCGCACAACAAGTCGTTCGCACTGTGACATCGACTCCTGCGACACCTGCTGATCCAGTTGCAAAACCAATGCCAACCTTAGTTACGCCAAGTGCTGCAACTCTTGAACCAATTCGTGGTGTATCTGCTCGCGTTGTTCAGAGCATGGAAGCTTCGCTGACAGTTCCAACTGCAACATCAGTGCGCGCGATTCCAGCAAAGCTCATGATTGATAACCGCATCGTGATTAACAATCACTTAAAGCGCGGCCGCGGTGGAAAAGTTTCATTTACTCACATCATCGCCTACGCAATGATCAAGGCGCTGCGCGCAATGCCAGAGATGAATGCGTTCTACGGCGAACTCGATGGAAAGCCAGCTCTTGGAAAACCTGAACATATCAACCTCGGAATCGCCATCGATTTAGCAAAGCCAGATGGAACACGGCAGTTATTAGTGCCATCAATTAAGGGTTGCGAAGAGCTTGAATTCGGTCAGTTCTGGGTGGCCTATGAAGCGATAGTGAAGAAGGCTCGCGCTGGAACACTGACTGTTGAAGATTATGCAGGCACAACTGTTTCACTCACAAACCCAGGAACGATTGGCACAGTGCACTCTGTTCCTCGTTTAGTTCAGAGCCAAGGACTGATCATTGGTGTGGGTGCGATGGATTACCCAGCAGAATTCCAAGGAGCGAGCGAAGAAACACTTGCCCGCCTTGCGATCAGCAAGACAATAACTCTGACAAGCACATATGACCATCGCGTCATTCAAGGTGCTCAATCTGGTGACTTCCTTCGCCGTATCAACGAGTACTTACTTGGCGAAGATAACTTCTACGATGAAATCTTTACCGCTCTTCGTATTCCATACGAGCCAATCCGCTGGGCATCTGATTTTGCTGTAACCAAAGATGAAGAGATTGATAAGACAGCGCGCGTTCAGCAACTTATTCACGCATATCGCACCTGGGGTCACCTCATGGCCGATATTGATCCGCTTGTTTACATTCAACGTAACCACCCAGATCTCGATGTGCGCACACATGGATTAACGCTCTGGGATCTAGACCGCGAATTTGCAACAGGTGGATTTGGTGGAAAGAAGTTCTTGCCGCTCCGTAAGATTCTTGGAATTCTGCGCGATGCATACTGCCGCTCCGTGGGTCTTGAATACATGCACATTTCAAACCCAGAAGAGCGCGCCTGGTTCCAGCAACATGTGGAAGGCGTCTCGGACGTACTAGATCGCGGCGAACAACTTCGCATCTTACGTAAACTCAATAGCGCTGAAGCATTTGAGTCGTTCTTGCAGACAAAGTTTGTGGGACAAAAGCGATTCTCACTTGAAGGTGGCGAGTCTGTTATTCCACTCACCGATGCAATTGTCTCTGCCGCTGCCGAACGCGGGCTAGATGAAGTCTGTATTGGTATGCCGCACCGCGGACGCCTCAATATGTTGGCAAACATTGCCGGTAAATCTGTCGGTCAAATCTTCCAAGAATTCCAAGGCCACTATGCCGAAAACCAAGTACATGGTTCAGGCGATGTGAAGTACCACTTAGGTACTGAAGGAATCTTCACCACTGAATCTGGGGCAAAGACCAAGATTTACTTAGCGGCAAACCCTTCACACTTGGAAGCGGTCAACCCAGTACTCGAGGGAATTGTGCGCGCTAAGCAAGATCGCCTCAATACCAAGGGCGCCTACACAGTCCTGCCAATCTTGCTCCACGGTGATGCTTCTTTTGCCGGTCAAGGAGTTAACGCTGAAGTACTTCAACTTTCACAACTTCCCGGCTACCGCACTGGCGGCACCATTCATATCGTTGTTAATAACCAAGTTGGATTTACGACTTCACCACATTCATCACGAACATCACGGTACTCAACCGATGTTGCCAAGTTAATTGAGGCACCGGTGCTTCACGTCAACGGCGATGATCCAGAGGCCTGTGTTCGCGTTGCTCGTATGGCATTTGAATATCGCCAAGCATTTAACAAAGATATTGTCATCGATATGGTCTGCTACCGCAGACGTGGTCACAACGAAGGTGATGAGCCAAGCTTTACCCAGCCTTTGATGTACAAGCTCATTGATGCAAAGCGCACCACACGTACGTTGTATACCGAAGCGCTAGTTGGCCGCGGCGATATTACGCCGGAAGAAGCCGAAGAAATCGCTCGTGATTACCAGACGCAACTTGAAGAAGTGTTTGCTTCCGTTGCTAATTATGAAGAACATAGCGATCCAAACTTTGTTGTTCCCGTTGTTCCAAAAGCTGAATCAGTGCCGACTTTTATCTCAGAGCAGCTCATCCGAGAAATAGCTGCGACCCAAATTGCAATTCCAGAAGGCTTCCATATCCACCCGAAACTTCTGCCACAGTTGCAAAAGCGGGCTGAATCCATCAATGACGGGACTATCGATTGGTCAACCGGTGAAATGCTCGCTTTCGGTTCACTTCTTAAAGAGGGACGACCTGTTCGTCTCGCGGGTCAAGATTCACGCCGCGGAACTTTCTCTAATCGTCACGCTGTGATTATTGACAAAGAGAATGGAAGTGAATGGACACCACTTCGCTCATTGATTTCAGATGCGAATCAATTCTTTGTAGTTGACTCGCTGCTCAGTGAATATGCGGCAATGGGCTTTGAGTACGGATACTCAGTGGTTCGCGATGAGGCACTTGTTCTTTGGGAAGGTCAGTTCGGTGACTTTGCAAATGGCGCGCAGACAATTATCGATGAGTTCATCTCATCTGCGTTACAGAAGTGGGGCGAGCGTTCATCTGTAGTTCTTCTGCTTCCACACGGTTACGAGGGCCAAGGGCCAGATCACTCATCTGCTCGAATCGAGCGATTCCTTGCATTGTGCGCAGAGAAAAATCTGACAGTCGCTCAACCATCGACACCCGCTTCCTACTTCCATTTGCTCCGATTCCACGCAGCAAATCCAAAGCGCCGTCCAATGGTTGTCTTTACTCCGAAGTCGATGTTACGTCTGAAGGCAGCAGCCTCATCAATCAGTGACTTTACATCGGGTACTTTCTTGCCAGTTATTGGTGATCCAACCGTCAATAACGCCGCTCGCGTTATTTTCTGCTCTGGAAAGATTTATCACGACTTAGTGGCCGAACGAACTCGCTTAAACGACAGCAGCACTGCAATCGTTCGAGTGGAGCGTTTGTATCCAATGCCAATTGCGCAGATGGAAGTCGAAGCAAAGAAGCATCCGAATGCAAACTTGCTATGGGTGCAAGATGAGCCAGCAAACCAAGGTCCATGGCCGCACGTTGCTTTAAGCACCACCGAATCAATTGGTGGAACTGGCGTTGATGCCCGTGTATTACGTCGTATTTCACGTCGCGCATCAGCTTCTCCTGCAACTGGAAGCCACCATCTACACGAAGATGAGGCAAAAGCATTACTAGATGAGGCGTTCACACGGTGAGGAATTAAGAAGATGACATATTCAGTTGAGTTAACCGGCCAAGAGTTTGTGATGTTTAGTACCGAATGGTGCGGGTATTGCAAGCGGTTAAAGAACCAACTTGGTGAAATCGGAATTACATTTCGCGAGATTAATGTAGAAGAAGAGCCAGATTCAGCTGAATTTGTTGAGCAAGTCAATGGTGGCAATCGCGTTGTTCCGACACTTCTCTTCTCTGACGGGACCGCTCTTACTAATCCATCAGCGATTGCAGTCAAAGAGAAGTTGGCTTCACTCGCTTAAAGCTTCTGCTTAAGGCTGCCGTCTCCGCTTTACCCTCAATTCAATTCTAGCTTTCACATGATCAATGGGAAGCCATCCCCAGGTACGCGAATCTGTTCCTTCCGGATTGTCACTTCGAACGAAAACCTGTAAATCTTCGCCCGGCCCGGCTTTCACATCTGCAATTCTTTTTACAAAGTACACACCGGGTTGTTCTTCCCGCTCAATGACAACCGCATCGCCAACCGCAATCCAACTTCCGATATGAAGAAGGTGCAGTAACTTCGCAGGTGCAGAGCTAGCGAACGAGTAGTCCGCCCACCGCGCCATCAGCCAATCACCAGCGTTATATGTGGGAGCCATGGAATTTCCCTCAACGAGAACCGTTGCACGCTTAGCCATGGTCGCCATCTTAGGATGCACCAATTCGCGGCGTGGAGTACCCTGCCGCACATGAGAAACTTTCTTACACCTAAGGTAACTGTTCACGCACACTGCGATCTCCCATGCGGCGTTTATGATCCAGCACAAGCAAAAATTGAGGCTCTCTCAGTGAAGGCTTGCATGGAGAAGTACGCAGCAAATACAGATGCAGATTTCCGATCACGTTCTGTCGCAATTAAAGAAGAGCGTTCACACCAAGTTAAAGAGCACCTCTGGGTTCTCTGGACCGATTATTTCAAGGCGCCACATTTCGAGGCCTACCCACAATTGCACTCACTTTTTAATGAGGCGACAAAGCTTGCCGGTGCTGCAGGAACTAAGGGCACGCAAGATGTAAAGGTTGCAGATCAACTCATCACAAAGATCGATGAGATTGCTGAAATCTTCTGGGCAACTAAGAAGGCTTAATACCCAAGATTAAACTTCACTCGTTAATGAGTGATTGAGCGGCAGTTCGAGCGAGGAAAGATAATCGCTCAACTGTCGCTCTTTTAATTGAAGCCCGTGCCAAATGTCGCTCGCCATCATAAGCATCGCACTCAAAGGTGAGATTGCGACCATCAATCTCAATCAACCGTGAATTTGCGCGAATCTCCGTGCCACTTGTGGCAGAGCCAACAATTTCAAGTGAAGAGTGGGTAAGAAAAGTTGTTTCTCCCAAATCTAAATACTCCGAGAGTGAAGCCACGCATGCATTCTCCATCAACGTTAAATAGTGTGATGGCGCAACAACAGGGAGATCAGAGATTCCCATAGTCACGCAGGTATCTCCGGGACGGACTGTCATCATAGAGAAGCCAACTGTCCCTAGGACTTCATCCGCCGATTTCATGCTTTGAAGGCTAGTCCTCGTCGTCGATAAAGTGTTGGATGTGCGTCTGTTCGATTTGAATCTCACGGTGCGCAACATTTCCAAACTCATCAATTTCAATCGAAATTTCAGTCATGCTGAACTGGGTAACCACTTCGGTGGCGCCGGCAAAATTACCCAACTGATCCCGAATTTGGCGATGGATACTCTGGTGCAAATCCTCGGGCGCCTTTTCATCACAAGATCGTTTCAGTACGTTCTGAAGCATCTGGTGCATCAACCGTTCATGCTCAATTTCTGCGGTACAAGGCGCACAGAGAGAAAGATGTGAATTAATCGCCGCAGCGTGAGGCACAGTTTCTAGCTCTCCTTCAATGATGAAAATTACTGAGGAGAGGACATCTCGGCACTGAATTTCGATGAAACTCATTTGTCGCCCTCCATCTCCGTCGAATATCCAAGTTCCTTGGCGTAGTCGGCAAGTTTTTCGCGCAGTTGTTTGCGACCTCTATGAAGTCGTGACATAACAGTTCCCGCAGGTGATCCGACAATCTCAGCAATCTCTTTATATGCAAAGCCCTCTACATCGGCTAGGTAGACAACAATGCGAAACTCTTCCGGAATTTCTTGGAGCGCGCGCTTGATATCGCTATCAGGCAATGATTCCAGCGCTACTGTTTCAGCAGATTTTCCTTGGTCACTCGTATGGCTCTGCGCTTGCGCCAATTGCCAATCTTCAAGTTCGTTATCTGCAATCAGTGGTTGTCGTTGGCCCTTGCGATAAGAATTAATAAAAGTTGTTGTAAGTACTCTATAAAGCCAGGCTCGTAGGTTTGTTCCCTCTTCAAATTGGTGAAACGAGGTAAATGCCTTGAGGTAGGTATCTTGCACTAAATCTCGTGCATCTTCCGGGTTGCGGGTGTAACGAAGAGCCGCTGCATAGAGCTGATTTGTGAACACCAAAGCATCGCGCTCGAACCGACTCGTGCGATCGGCGGCGCTTTCTAGAACTAAATCCTTCGATGTCATTGCCACAAGGTTATATTAGAAAAGGGTTTCGGGCTCGCCAAGTTCTATTGGTGCAATTAACTCTGGTCCATTGTTAGCCACCACGTTTACGCGCGCTGAAACTGGTTGCGCCACCAACCCGGCATCTGGTTCAGCCAGATCCATCAGCTTCACTAATCGGTTGATATCGCGCGCTTCTGTATCAAGCCAACCTTGCCAACGATCTCGCGGCATAAAAACTGGCATGCGGCTATGAATAGTTGCTAACTCTCCCACCGCTTCGCGAGTAATGATCGCCGCGCTCTGAATAACAACTCCTTTCTCGCTCTGCCAGGAACTCCAAATTCCTGCAATTGAAAGTTGATCACCATCTTCGTGTGATATGTAAAAAGGTTGTTTTGGTGGATATTTCCCTAACGACGTGGCCCATTCGTAATAACCAGTTGCTGGAATTAAGCAACGAGATGTTCTAAAGGCATGTCTAAATGTTGGCTTCTCGTGGATTGATTCACTGCGCGCATTTATTGCGTGCGATTGAGAGGCTCGTGCTTCGACCATAGATTTCTGCCACGGGGCAATAATTCCCCAGGAAGCAGAATCGAGTATTCGTGAATCTGACTCACTTCTAATAATGTAAATCTCATTAGTGGGTGCAATGTTCCAATTCAGTGGAAGTGATTGATCGAGTGTGGAGCCGGCTAAATCAAAGCTCTCAACCAACTCTTCTGCCCCGAGCGATTGCGCATATCTTCCACACATACTGCGCATCCTAACTTTGTTGCAGGTTTTCTTCGTCTCTTCGCACCCCCCCTTCGCGTTAGACTCTGCAGGTGCAAGAACTGTGGCCCGCTCCTTTTCGCGGACGTAAGCCAATTTCATCTCAGGTAACAATCCCGGGATCAAAATCGGTAACGAACCGTGCGCTAATTCTTGCTGCCCAAGCAACTTCGCCATCCGTTATTCGTAAACCCTTAATCTCGCGTGATTCCGAGCTGATGTCTGCCGGCCTTATCGCACTCGGTATCGGTATCGAAGTAATCGGAAGCGAAGAAGATGGTGATATGCGATGGGTTGTTACACCCGCGCCACTTCAAGGACCAACCCATATTGATGTTGGAAATGCTGGCACTGTGATGCGTTTTCTGCCACCACTTGCTGCAATGGCCCACGGCGAGATTGCATTTGATGGCGACCCCCGCTCTTATGAACGTCCAATCGCTCCCGTAATCAAGGCACTTGAAGAACTTGGAATTGAAATTGAACATCAGGGTCGTTACTCACTACCCATGGTTATCGAAGGTCGTGGCGCTATCCTGGGCGGAAATTTAAAAATTGATGCAAGTAAGTCGAGTCAATTTTTATCAGCGCTCTTACTAGTTGGACCAAGCATGACAAATGGAATTACTGTCACACATGAAGGTGGCGCACTTCCTTCTATGCCACATATCGATATGACGGTTCAGATGCTCCGTGATTTTGGGGCAGTCGTTGAGGTTGATAAAGCTGGAAAACAATGGAGTGTGAAAGCTGGAAAGCTACCTGGACAAGACTTAACGATTGAGCCAGATCTTTCTAATGCTTCACCATTTCTATCCATTGCCATGGTCTGTGGTGGAAAAATCACAATTGCAGATTGGCCGAAGGAAACAACGCAGCCTGGCGATCAATTACGCCAGATATTTACCCAAATGGGAGCGAAGGTTGAATTAACCGAAGCAGGCCTCACTCTTACCGGCGGTGAATCAATTCATGGAATTGATATTGACCTGCACGATGTCGGTGAATTAACGCCATCGATTGCCGCTCTGGCCGCATTTGCAGATTCTCCTTCTCATCTGCGCGGCATCGGCCATCTACGTTTGCATGAAACAGATCGATTGGCCGCACTCACTCGTGAAATTAACGCACTCGGCGGAAATGTCACCGAAGAAGAGAGCGCGCTGCACATTACGCCAGCACCGCTTCACGGCGGGACTTTCCACACCTATGATGACCATCGCTTAGCAACTGCCGGCGCAGTGATTGGCCTCGTTACTGCTGATGTGCAGATTGAAAATGTAGCCACTACCCGTAAGACCCTGCCGGATTTCCCAGGGCTCTGGAAGAGTTTGGTTTTATGACTCCTCGCGAATACGACGAATCCGATGCCCGAATTCGGCCTTCTCGAACTACGCGCAGGCGCACAAAAGATAGACCAGCACATTTAGATTCAATTACCGCTTTTGTCACCACAGTTGATCGCGGCCGTACCACATGCGTTACCGATGACGGTGTGATTATCACTGCCATGAAGGCGCGCGAGCTCGGTCCTAAATCTGTCGTTGTTGGCGATTTGGTGGAAATCGTTGGCGATGTCACCGGCGCAGAGGGATCACTGGCGCGCATTGTTGCTGTTAATGAGCGAACAAATTCACTGAGTAGAACCGTCGATGATGTTGCTCGAGTTGAACGTACTATCGTTGCAAATATCGACCAGTTGCTCATTGTTGTTGCCTCCGCTAATCCAGAACCACGTCGAGGACTCATTGATAGATTTCTGGTCAGCGCCTTTCATGAATCAATTAAGCCAATTATCATCGTAACAAAAGTGGATATTTCACCGGTGCCTGACTTTATTCAAGAGTACAAAGCGCTCGGCGTTGATATTGTGACAACGTCAGCCAAATCTGAAAATCGTATCCAAGATATCAAGGGCATTCTTGAGATTCTCGATGACAAGATCTCAGTACTCGTCGGACATTCTGGTGTTGGAAAATCTACGCTGATAAATGATTTGGTTCCCAACTCAGATCGTATGACCGGTGATGTCAACGATGTTACTGGGCGGGGTCGCCATACATCTTCAAGTGCGATTGCGCTCCCGCTCGAAAATGGTGGCTGGATTATTGATACCCCAGGTATTCGTGCATTTGGACTCTCACATTTGAATAAAGATCGAATGATTGAATCCTTCCCAGATATTTATCAAGTTACTCAAACCTGTATGCCCAACTGTTCACATCACGAAGTTTCATGTTCGCTCAACCGTTGGATTGAATCAGACCCCGCTCTACAAGTTGAGCGATTGCGACGAGTGACGAGTCTGCGCTCCTTACTTGAAGTGAAGCTAGCCGAGGACGAGGGTTAGACCACTCCAGGGTTAGACTGGTTCCATGAGCATTGACCATGGCGGTGATTTAGCACTCGCGCACCGGTTAGCAGATACCGCCGATGCCATTACCTTGGCCCGATACCAGGCACTTGATTTAGCCGTCGTTAACAAACCAGATAACACGCCAGTTACCGATGCCGATAAGTCTGCTGAAACTGCAATACGTACCCTGCTTCAAAAAGACCGCCCCGAAGATGGAATCGTTGGGGAAGAGTTTGGCAATGAAGGGTTGGAAAGAGATCGTTACTGGGTGATTGATCCCATTGATGGCACTAAGAATTTCTTACGTGGAGTGCCAACCTGGGCAACACTTATTGGGCTGGTCGAGAAGCAGAGCGATGGAAGAGAAGTTGTTATTGCTGGAGTAGTAAGTGCGCCGGCGCTCTTTCGCCGTTGGTCTGCATCAGCAGGTAATGGAGCATTCGTGAGTGTTAACAGGGATCTGCCGAAGAAAATCTCAGTATCTGAAGTTGCAACGATAGAGGATGCATCAATTTCTTACTCTGACTTAATTGGTTGGGGTGAACGATTAGGAAACTTCCAACACTTATTGCAGAGCGCTTGGCGCACACGAGCACATGGAGATTTCTGGTCGCACATGTTAGTTGCCGAAGGCGCAGTCGATGTCGCTGCCGAGCCATCACTTGCGCTCTGGGATATGGCCGCCCTCGACATCATTGTGCGTGAGGCAGGCGGACGCTTTACCAACCTCGATGGAAAAGATGGTTCGCATGGCCCAAGCGCGCTCTCTACAAATTCAGCGCTGCATCACTATGTCGTCCAATCTCTTCGCATAAAGAGTGCCTAAGGTCGCATCGCCATGAGCCAAGAATTCTCCGAAGTAGATGGAGCGCTAACAAAAAAGGCGCTGGTAGCTCAAACTTTTTCAATTAGCGGCATGACATGTTCCTCCTGTGTGAACACTATTGAGAGCAAGCTCAATGAGATGCCCGGGGTAACTGCCTCTGTTAATTTCGCCTCTGAAACAGTGCATGTTCTTGGGCCATCAGATTTATCCCCTCAGGAAATCATCAAGGGTGTGAAATCCGCTGGTTATTCAGCCACCCTGCTTCGCGATAACTCGGATCCAGCTTTACATCGTAAAGGCGCAGCTCGCGCGCTTTTTTTCGCAACAATTCTTGCAATTCCTGCCATTGCAATCTCAATGGTGATGAGTTGGCACCAAAGCATCAACGATTGGCTTATTGCTCTCTTTGAAAATTATGAAATTGCACAACCACCTCATGCCGAGCATCTCTTCACAGCTTGGTTAGTTCTTCTGCTTACTACTCCCCTCATTTTATTTATTGCCTGGCCAATCCATAGAGCAGCACTTCGCAACCTCATTCACCCCACTATGGATACTTTGATCTCACTCGGTTCCATCAGCGCATACGCCTGGTCTAGCTACGCAACATTTACAGGTGAAGGCGATAGCTACACAGAGGTCGCTGCTGGGGTGCTCTACTTCGTCATTCTTGGCCGCTATTTAGAATCGCGGGCTAAGCGCAACGCGAGTAGCGCGCTCTCATCACTGCTGGCACTGGGGTCAAAAGAAGTTTCCGTTTTACGGGGTGGAGTGGAAGTGCTCATCCCAATTTCACATCTTGTCATTGGAGATGAATTTGTCGTCCGCCCAGGTGCGCGAATTGCCACTGATGGAATAGTTATTTCCGGACAGAGCTCGGTTAATAATGCACTGATTACTGGTGAATCTGCTCCAGTAGATGTTGCACCCGGCTCTCGAGTAATTGGCTCGGCCATGAATAACAATGGCCGAATTATTGTTCGCGCCACGCGAATCGGTAGTGATACCGAGTTAGCGCGCATCACTGCAATGGTCGTGACCGCGCAAGGCAGTAAAGCGCCAATTCAAAAACTCGCCGATAAAATTGCAGCTATCTTTGTTCCGATTGTTACTGCCCTAGCGCTGGCAACGTTTGGATACTGGTACTACCTCGGAGATAAATCGCTTTCATTCGCAATCTCCACCGCCATCACCGTTCTGGTGATTGCCTGTCCGTGCGCGCTCGGATTAGCCACTCCAGTAGCGCTTTTGGTGGCATCCGGACGAGGAGCGCTGCGCGGCATTGTTATTCGAAACCCGCAAGTGTTAGAAATTTCTAGAAAAATTGATGTCGCAGTGCTGGATAAGACTGGAACTCTTACCGATGGCTCGATGCACATTCGAGAAGTTCTCATTCCAGTCTCGGCTCAGAAAGTTCTGGGAACAGAGTTTGCCGGCTTGCTGACCGAGCAAAATATTCTTGCAACTGCACTTGCCTTAGAAAGCCAAAGTGATCACCCGAGCGCGAAATCAATTGTTGCTTACGCTTTGGCGCATAATGCGACCCAGTTGCCAGTAGCAGAATTTATGCAAACTCCCGGAGCTGGTGTGGCTGGCCGAGTAAACATTGGAATGAAGTCACCGGTCGTTCTTATCGGTTCCCCAGCTTCGATTGCACATAGTTGTATCGCCTTTGATAGCGAGATATCGGCAGCAATTGTGCGGGCAGAGGCCAACTCTCATGCAGTCTCAGTGCTTGCCTGGGATGGGGTTGCAATTGCAGTCTTTGCATCGGGAGATCAGATAAAAGATGATGCCGCAAAAACTATCTCGACTTTTGTCGAGCGCGGAATCACAACCTGGTTGCTCACTGGCGATAACTCTGAAAGTGCCGCCACAGTTGCAACCCAGGTCGGAATTTCACCCGAGCGGGTTATTGCTCATGCACGCCCAGAAGATAAGTTGGCAAAAATCTCTTCCTTTCAGAGCCAAGGTCATCGAGTTCTGATGATTGGAGATGGCGTTAATGATGCAGCAGCATTGGCACAAGCGGATCTAAGTATTGCGATGGGTACCGGAACAGATGTGGCTATTTCGACTGCCGACATCACGGTTATGCGTCCAGCGCTGATGGGAACAATTGAGGCGCTCGATTTATCCAAGCGCACACTTTCCACGATTAAAGGAAATCTCACCTGGGCTTTTGCATATAACGTGATTGGTATCCCAATTGCAGCTCTCGGATTTGCCTCACCGGTCTATGCAGCTGCAGCGATGGCTATCAGTAGCCTCTTTGTTGTAACGCACTCACTGAGAATTAGATAAGAAGCACGCTTCCCAGATACTGCATCAAACAGATAATGCACCAAACAGATAATGCACCAAACAGATAATGCACCAAACAGATAGTGCACCAAACAGGTATTGAACCTGGCGTTTACTACATTGGTAGCGGGGGCAGGATTTGAACCTACGACCTCTGGGTTATGAGCCCAGCGAGCTACCGAGCTGCTCCACCCCGCGTCGGAAGTGCAATCATAAGCGCAACTACAACACTTCACCAAATCGGTGAAGCGCGTAGATGAAACTGATTACTTGCGCGATTGCGCTGCGATTGCAGCAGCGATAGCTGATTTAAGTCGATCTTGTGCTCGACCATAAGCTGAGAAGTCACCCTTTGCAAGTGCTGCTTGTCCATCTGCAAGTGCTTGCTTAGCACTTTGTAGCGCACTAGCAAGATCTGCTGAACTGTTATTCGTTGTTGGATTCGCTGTTGATGAAGATGTTCCGGAGTTTCCACCGAATACTTGATCAAGTGCGCCCTTCAGTGAACTATCAAAACCAATCACATCTCCAAATGAAACCAATACCTTCTGAAGCAATGGATAGGCAGCAGTGTTCGCTGTCGCTAGGACGTATACCGGTTGCACGTAGAGCAATCCGTTACCAACAGGAAGGGTCAGCAAGTTACCGAGCACTACATCTGAGCCACCTTGGCGCAAGAGTGAGAGCGCATTTGCAACCTCTGGCTTAGCTTCAAAGTTCGATGCGACCTGAGATGGTCCTGCGATAGCTGTACTACGTGGCAATTGGAGAACCGTGATTTTTCCATAATCAGGACCCGCCGTTGAATTCACCGCAGCAAATGCGGAAAGGTTTTCGCGTCCACCTCGTGGCACAAATGGAGTCGTTAATGAGTATGCAGGTGTCTTTGACCCAGGCATTTGCAAAGTCATGTAATACGGTGGTTGCGCACCGGCGTTTGCACCAAATGTTGATGGATCGCGCGGCACGCGCCAGAAATCTTGACCGCCGTAGAAGGCAGCTGCATTCTTCACGTGATACGAGCTAAGGATGTCGCGTTGCACGCGGAACATATCTTCTGGATAGCGAACATGGTCTAAGAGTCCCTGTGAAATAGCGCTCTTAGGTTTAACTGTATTTGGAAAAGCCTTCATCCAGGTCTTAAGCACGGGATCTTTCTCATCCCACTGATACAGGCTTATTGTTCCATCGTAGGCATCGACAGTGGCTTTAACTGAGTTTCGGATGTAGTTCACTTTTTGATTTGTTTGCGCAGTAATTGATGTTGAATTAATTGTTACCGCATCAGCAGTTGCTGTGGAAAGCGACGTTGCTTGTGAATATGGGTAACCAGCACTTGTGGTGTAGCCGTCAATAATCCACATAACTCTGCCATCAACAATTGATGGATATGGATCGCCATCAAGAGTAAGCCATGGCGCAACTTTTGCTACACGTTCGCGCGGAGCACGATTATACAAAATCTTGGAATCGGCATTGATTAGATTAGAGAGCAAAATACGCTGCTCTTGGTACTTAATCGCAAAGAGCAACTTATTGATGGTGCTACCTACTGCGACTCCACCCTTGCCGGTATATGTGTAATTCTTCTGACCGTTCTCTGATGCATCATCTGGATAATCGAATTCGACCGGAGAGTCGGTCTTCTTTCCACCGATGATTGAGTAATCAGGTACGTTTTCACCAAAGTAGATTCGTGGTTGGAACTCGCCAAGTCCCTTTGTTGGTGGCAAGTCTCCGACGGCAAAGCTTGGCTTTCCATCGGCATCGACCGTATTTGCGAATGCTGATACATAACCAAAACCATGGGTGTAAACCAAGTGATCGTTAATCCAATTACGACTTGGATTGCCTTCGATATTTAATTCACGAACAGCAACAACGGTGTCGCGAGATACGCCATTGATTTTGTAGCGATCAACATCGAGTGACTGTGGGAAGGTGTAGTAAGGCTTAATCTGTTGCAACTGGCGGAACGTCGCCGAAATAACATTGGGGTCCATCAACCGGATATTGGCAATTGTGGCTGCATCTTTAGCCAGCTGGCCCGCACTTGTAGAAAGCGTTGCGTCGTAATCACGGATTTCAACGCCATTGAGGTCATATGCCGCGCGCGTAGCTTCGATATTACGCTCAATATATGGGGCTTCCTTTGATGATTCAGAAGGCTTAACCTGAAATTGCTGAATAGCTGCCGGATAAATTCCAGCGATAAGAACGGAGGAGATAACTAGCAGAACTGATCCCGCTGCCGGTAATAGCCACGAGCGGCGGATGATATTTGCAAAGAAGAGAAGTGAGCAGACCACCGCGATGGCGGCCAGGATTGCCTTCGCAGGCAGCAAAGCATTTACATCTGCGAATTTAAGTCCAGTAATGAGTGTGCTCTCTTTGAGCGAGAGTGCGAAGCGATCAAACCAGTAAGCAACTGCTTTCAAGAGAACCATAAGCCCGAGCAGAATTGAAATCTGAACGCGCGCTGCAACTGTTGTTCGGTCACTTTGCACAGCAGTACGAATTCCACCGTACATGTAATGAATAAAGGCGCTGGCAAGAGCTGCCAAGATCAAAGTGGAAATTCCCCAACCAATGAGGGCTTGATAAATCGGAAGTTTAAATGCGAAAAATGAGATATCAAGATTAAATTGTGCATCTTTGACGCCAAAGTCTGTTGAATTTCTAAAGAGTAGCCATTCATTCCAGAACGACATTCCAGATGAACCCGCAAAGTAGGTAAGTAGCAGCGCGACTCCCGCAAATACCAGAAGTCGAATAGGTTCAATCTGGGCCCGAAGTCGCTCGAGGCCATTGACTTCAATACTGGTTGGGACATAGAGCGGGCGGGTTCGGTAGGCGATGAAGATATTGAGCGAAATAATTAGCGATGTAAGAAGGCCAGTGACTAAGAAGAGTTGAATCTTTGTGGCAAGAACTGTGGTCCAGACGGATGTGAAATCTACGGAACTAAACCAGAGCCAGTCGATATAAAAATTACTGAAGTAGAGAACAGCAGCTGCCAGCGCAACTAAAATTCCTGCGGTAATTACGAGCGGGCTACGATTTCTATTCATGCCGATAGATTAGTGCAACCCTGGACACCCCGAAAATCGGAATTTCCGGGGTTTTTCAGCGCCAGATAAGCCTCTTCGAGCGTTGAAACGGCAATGACTTTCAATCCCGTTACTTCCGTTGGAAGTTCATCGCAATTCTCGCGGGAGATGAAAAGTAGTTGCGCGCCAGCAAAACGGGCCGCCACAATTTTCTCCTGGACACCACCGATTGCACCGACTTTGCCAGACTTTGAAATTGTTCCCGTTGCCGCAATATTTCTTCCATTGAGTAAATTCTCTGGAGCCAAAAGTTCGGTAAGACCAAGCGCAAAGATCAACCCACCGCTAGGGCCACCGGTATCTTTCAGTGAAACCTTTAGCGAATCATCAGTGACTCCACGGAGATTGACGTCTGGATACTCTTTGGCAAAGAGTCGCTTCGTTGCCGCTAGCGCAGAGCTCTGCGACTGTTTCATCTCTTTTGCGCCCATCGCCATCTCTGCATCGTCACTGGTCTCTTTTGGGTAGATGACTTTTCGGGGAGTGACAACGCAGGTTGGCTCTGCCCAGCATCGAAGAACTTGGAAGCCAAGGACCGCGGTTTCAGGGTTGGTAACCCAGATAGATAAGAGAAACATCTGACCGTCAACCGGATATGTTTTCGAGGTTGTGGTTTTAAGCATTTTCGGAAAGAGCGGGGTTCCTTCACCTGGATTAATCAGGACGAAGTTAACTGGAATCAGAAGTGGCGCAATGAGAAAGAGAGATAGGGCGATTCTTGAGAATCTAGTTGTGCGTCTAAAGCCAACTGTGTTTCGGGCACCGAACATTCGAAGAGATGAAATTCGAGGACTATGCATAAATTACGCGCTAATTATCTCGATGTTCTGGTGACTGGACTTCTGGTAATTGTGTTTGCGGTGACTGGATCTCCGGTGACTGGACTTCTGGTAATTGTGTTTGCGGTGACTGGGGTTCGTTGCGAAAAGATTCTTGAAAGCGCTGGAAATTTCCAACAGACCTAGATGTTTCAGATTCAAATCTTCCTTTGAATTTTGAAATCCAGATTACGTAGCTAATACCCCCAATAAGTGCACCCGCGGGAACTACCCACCAGATGAGCGCGGCAAAGGCGCTGCTTCCTGCAGTTATTGCAGAGCTGCCACCAAAGAGAACCATAGAAAAGAGCCTATCTGTTCTGGGAAGAAAGTGCCCACTGACATGGTTGTATCCGTTTAGAATCAATCGCTGGCAATAATGGAAAGAGGAACCGCACATGTCACCTTTTGGATTTACTCCGAATGATGGAGATGAAGAAGGTAACAAGCCAGAAGATTTTTCGGCGATGATGCGTCAGATGCAAGAACAAATCCAGAAGCAATTTGAACAGATGGGAATAAACCCAGCAGGTTTCGTCAATCCCTTTGCCGCATTTACTGGGGGAAGCACTGATGCACTTCCTAAAAACGTTGTCAGAGATACGGCAAAGAAGTTCGTGCAACTCCAAGGTTCCCAGCCAATTGGCACAAAAGATGTCAGTGTGGTTGCCAGCGCTTTTGAAATCACCGATCTTTGGCTCAACGAAGCAACCGTCTTTCCAGCGACGCAATCATCCTCAGCCCCGCGCGCAGTAAGTCGACTCGATTGGGTAGATCTCACACTCGATGGTTGGCACCAAACCATGGAACCCCTTGCCACCGGCCTCTCCTCCGCAATTTCTGGGCTGCTCGATGAAGCGTCGGGGAGTTCAGAAGAGATGGCCAGCTCAATGGGAGCAATCACTGGCCTACTGCGCACATTTATCGGCTCCATGATTGCCACCCAATTAGGTCAGGCTGTTGGCTCAATCTCAACCACGGCAACAGGTGTACACGACGCCGGTCTGCCACTACTTACGCCGGCTCACCCAGTGTTGATTCCAGAAAACATTGAAAAGTGGAGCACAGATCTTGAGATTCCTAAGAGCGAGGTCTACATATTTCACGCACTTCGAGAAGCGGCAGTTGCCCGCCTATTTGAACATAACCCATGGATAGTTGCCTACATCCGTAGCGCAATCGTGGAGTACGGTCGCGGTATTCATATTGATATGGATGCAATTCAACGCCAGGCGGAAGAAGCCATGCAAGGTTTTGATCCGTCACAGATGAACCCAGAAGCGGGCGAAAACTCTTTCTCAATTGCACTCAATAAAGGAATTTTCACACCAGAGGAAACTCCGGCCCAACGCGCTGCTCTTTCCAAACTTGAAACTGTGCTTGCACTCGTCGATGGCTGGGCTGATGAAGTCACCACCTGTGCCGCTGCAGATCGATTGCCAGCACTTGCACAACTTCGCGAAATTTATCGTCGTCAGCGCGCAACTAGCGCGCCTTCGCAACAACTCTTCTCGACTCTTCTTGGATTACAAGTAACACCACGACTTGCGCGAGAAGCGAGCGCCTTCTGGCAGAAGCTTCGTGAGGTTAAAGATGTCGCGGCTCGCGATCAAATTTGGAGTGGAATTTTGCCAAGTGCCGAAGAGCTACTTGATCCGGAAAAATTTATGAGATCTGCCGAGATTCCAGATGACCTCAGCGGCCTGCTCTAATCTTTTTCGAGCCAATTGCTAGACCAGTAGCGCTGGAGGCCTGAGAAAAAAGCGAAGTCCCCGGGCGCACATTTTAATATCTGCCTTCCCCTTGCAGATATCAAACGGTTATCCGAGGACTTCGTAAGCGCAAAATACGAGAATTGTTTGCCGGAATCAAATGTAAATCACTAAGACACAAGAAAAATTTCTTGTCAAGAATTCTGCATTCCTCGTGCAATTTCTGCAATCTCTATTACATTTCCTCAATGACAACCTCAGAGTTTCCGGGCGAATTTGAGGAAGAGACTCTGCCCGGCCTTGGCGAGGGTGAAATCATCGTGATTCGCTCTGCCAGACGGAAGAAAAGTATTTCGGCCTATCGACAAGGTGGAAGAATTGTCATCTCTATTCCGGCCCGCTTAAGCAAGGCCGATGAAAGAGCGATTGTGCCCGAGATGATTGCCAAGATTCGAAGTCAGGAGGAGTCTCAGACCCCTGGTGAGGCTGATCTCGCCGAAAGAATTGATGAGTTACTGACCGAACTAGCTCCAGAAATCACGATTCGCCCCATTTCAGTGAGTTGGAAGCCGATGCGCGAGCGCTGGGGTTCTTGCACCAGCGTCGATCGCACCATCAGAATCTCTGATCGCCTGAAATTAGCCCCTGATTTTGCCCTTGATTACGTTCTCTTCCATGAAGCCATTCACCTTCAATACTTTGACCATGGCGCCGAATTCACCGAGGTTCTCGCCCGATTTGAGGATTCCGAGCTGGCAACTGCCTATCTCGATGGCTATGAGGCGGCCGAACGGGCGCTGCTGGCCCCGAGTGAACTCTCGAAACTGCCCTAATTCGGTCAAGAAAGTTGTAAGGAAATCTACGCGTGAATTCCCGCATTTGAGCGTGGCGCAGAGTACTGTTTTAACCAGTACGCATGGCGCCGAGCTCATGGGTCGAACGGAGGCAACAATGGCAGAGGTAGAGACATACAAGGGTGACGCTTACTGCGTTAAGTGCAAAGAGAAGCGTGATTTCGAAGGAACAGTAAAGATCTCCGAGTCTGGTCGCCGCATGGCACAGGGTATTTGCCCAGTGTGTGGCACCAAGGTAAATCGCATTCTCGGCAAGAAGCCAGAATAAGTCACCACTTATACGTAGAAATAACCCTCGCTCACGCAGCGGGGGTTATTTTTTTACCCTAAGTCTGAGTGCATGCGCATGGAGTGAGCGAAAGTCACGACTGCACACAGGCTGCCCCGCTTCATCGCCGCAAGTACACGGTGAGCGCCCATCCTCTGCCCCATGAGAGAACTCAAACGCGGCGTCACCTTAAGTCAGAGCACAACCCCCGGCCATTACTTCTTAGGAACCCACAAGCGGACCATTCGGATCACAACCCCTGAGGAGAAAGTGATCGCCCTTGCGCTCGCTTCCGGAATTACCGAAATGCAGATCATGCAATCACCTGATGTCCAACCTGCAATTGCGCAATCACTCCTGGCCGAACTTGAGAGTGAAAAGTTAATTAACCACGATGTGCCAGCGCTAAAAGTTTCACAGAGATTTATCTCCAAGTTAGATAACCGAATAAAGAAAAATAGTCGACCAGGTGTCGATGCCGGAATTCAACAGTTGCAACGACGTTGCGCCCCTGAGTTGATGCAGATTAATTGGATTGATGGCGTCGTCGATGGTGGAGTTGAAATGTTAAGTGCGCGCCAGAATTACCTATGTGAAATTTCTGGTGATAACCGCGTTGCCACAATTCTCTACTCGCTCCTGCTCGCGAGTGGCATCTCGCAGGCGCGCTTCACGCCCACTACTCGCAGCACGGCGCCGCTCATGGGTGATCTTGATATGGGGGTGGCTACTGTTCGGCAATCAGATACTGGCACAACTTTTAAAAACCATTGCGAAACAATGCGAAGAGAACTCGCCTTATTTCCGCTCAATCGGGAAGAGAATTATCTTGATGAGGCATCGACTCCCGACCTACATATTCATTGTGGAGATATAGATCCAGAAATACTCTCGCTCTGGATGAGTACGGGCGAAACTTTTCTTATGATTCCGGCGCCGCGTGCAGATAGTGCGCAGATAGGGCCGCTAGTAATTCCAGGGCTGAGCCCATGTCTGCGTTGCTATCAGCTCTCTGTGAAAGAACAGCGTGGAGTTCTCAATCATCTTGAATTTACCCACGATGAAGAAGGTGAGTATCCGCAAGTTGCAGCGCACTATGTGGCAGCGTTGGCTGCTGCGTACATTTTGAAATTCTGCGATGCTACTACCGCATCAAATAATCCTGAGGTAACTGTGGAATTTGCCTCACTGCTCGGAAGCGCGATTATCGTTGACTATCAACGGCTGAGCCAGCCGCAGGTGGTGGCGATTGCTCGCCATCCACTCTGCGGATGTGCATTTTAAGCTAAGCCCAGCAATCGCTTTAAGCCTGTGCGCTCTGCTCTTGCAGAATGCGAGCAGCTGCAATTACTTGACGTGGTGGCCGGCCGGCACGTCTTTTACGTTCGATGATTACGCCATCTTCAATGAGCTGGCCGCCCCAGACACCACACGGTTCTTGGCGTGAGAGCGCACCATCGAGACACTTGTTGCGCACCGGACATGTGCCACAGAGCGCCTTCGCCTCTGCAATCCCTTGATCTGTCTCTGAGTAGAAGAGTTCCGGGTCAACTAGATGGCATGGCAGGGTGAAAGCCTTGGCGTTGTCGTATGTGAACGTCACATCGTTAAGGCCAATCTTTTCGCCGGTCTCTGCCCAGCCTGGTACCTGTAGTTCGCTGAAGAGAACTGTCATAGCTCTCACCCCCTGTTATCTCTCTCTAGTTGGTCTTGCCCTGGTTGGTCTTGCTATTTTTTCTTTCTTTTCTTCTTGGATAATAAAAAAGGACCTCCAAATCCATTGAGTGGATTTGAGGCCCTTGTGGGACTGTTCGGTCTTATCCGATTAGTACTCCCGTGGCCTCATCCACTGCATAAAAGTTGGCGTAAAACGCTGACTTTGTAGCTGTGGGCCAAGCTGTTCGCTTATGTGAACGCTTGGTTGCAGAGGCTGTTGAATGTGCGAAGGCGGCAGAAGGTGCAGCAGCGCATGCGCCTGCTGTGATGATTGATGTCATGACATTTGCCATTTTCAATCCCCTTCCCTGTTTTCGAACTCTAAGGGTACAAGATGGGTATTGATTCGTGCAAGGTAATTAAACCCGTCTAAATTAGATAAGGCTGGATTCACGCAGGAATTGGCTTGGATTTCCTCGATAGGAAATGTGTAGATCTGCCTTCGCCCGCGTAATCCCAACATAAAAGAGCCTGCGCTCTTCTTCGACCGCGCTTTCGCCAGCGCTATTAGTCAGCGGCAGTTGGCCATCTGATGCGCCGATGAGAAATACCCGCTCCCACTCAAGACCTTTGGCCGCATGCAGCGTTGCCAGCGTAACGACCGGCATGGTGGGTGGATTGTTCTGTTGCACGCGATCTTCTACTTCGCGTAAGTAAGTGCGCAAAGTTTTCGGAGAAAAATTCTCATCGTCATCAAGTTCGCGCGCTAAATGCAGCAGCGCCGCAATTCCATCGATGGCCTCCCCTGTTAAATATGGTTGCGCAAGTGAACGTAACTCATCTATCCACCCCTGGCCTTCGGCCGGGATGACGGAGGCTTTCCGCACTTGGCTAAGAAAATCGCGGACTTCGCGCCGTTCAAAGAAACGTTCAGTATTACGCACTTGATATGGAATGTTCTGCGCCAACATCGCTCGCTCTGCACCCTTGAGCTGGGCATTAGTTCGCGCCAAAATAGCAATCTCTTGCGGCTGCGTGCCACCAAGCAAGAGCGCGTTGATTTCATCCATGACTCCACGGATTTCAGCTGATTCATCGTCATAACCAGTAACTATCGGTTTCGAACCATGGCTATTGAAAGCAATTAGTTCTTGACCCATTGTGCCGTGGCGCAGCAGCGCATTTGCGGCGAAGGTAATTTCAGGAGTCGAGCGATATCCAGTTGTTAACCGGATGACTTCGGCTTCCGGAAAACGTTGGGTAAATGAATTGAGAAATACCGGAGTAGCACCAGCGAATGAATAAATAGTCTGCGCCGGATCTCCCACAACACAAATATCGGTGCGAGTTCCAAGCCAGGCATTGATTAAGCGTTGTTGAATTGGTGAAATATCCTGATATTCATCGATGGTGAAGTACCGATATTGATCCTGCACGCGTTCGCGCACTTCTCGCTCTTCTTCCAACATTGCCGCACATAAAAGCAGCACATCTTCAAAATCAATAGCGAGCTCTTGCTTCTTTATGGATTCATAGGCCGTGTAAATCTGCACCATCTGTTCCGGGCTCACTCTAGGTTTCTGTCCACGTTTTGCTACTTCATTGATGTAATCAGTAGGACCAACTTGCGAAACTTTGGCCCACTCAATTTCCGAGGCGATATCACGCATCAACTCTCTGCTCGTTGCTCGTAGTGAGTTACTTAAACCCGCACGATTAATGGCCTCGGTAAGAAATCCGGTCTTGGTCGTCATTAAATCTGGAGTGCGACCGCCAAAGACAGATGGCCAGAAGTAGAGCAACTGCTTGAGCGCTGCCGAGTGAATAGTGCGCGCTGCGACCGTAGGCACGCCTAAGGTACGCAGGCGGGCACGCATTTCACCTGCGGCTTTTGCCGTAAATGTCAGCGCCAATACTTTCTGTGGATCCATAGTTCCGATCGCTGCTGCGTAGGCGATGCGATGCGTAATTGCTCGAGTTTTTCCAGTACCGGCGCCGGCAATGACGCAGACCGGCCCACGACTAGCAAGTGCTACTGCGCGTTGATCGGGATCAAGGGCGGCAAGTATTGAATCTTCGACTGCCATGACCTTAGTGCCACATTGCTAGCGCCATGTCTCGCCACCGGGCGAGCTTTCACCCAGCCAACCTTCAATCATCTTGCGCGCAACTGAAATTCTTGGCGGAAGCAAGAGTGAACCATCTGCGGCAGCGGCTTTGAGTTCGGCGCGAGTAAACCACTTAACTTCTGTGATCTCTTCGCCATCACCCTTAGCGCTCTCTGGATTATCTGTCACTGCTTCAAATGCAATCATGATGCTGGCCGGAAATGGCCAAGGTTGAGAACCTAAATATTTAAGTTCGGTAACGGAAACTGATGACTCTTCTAAAACTTCACGAGCTACACACTGTTCGAAAGTTTCACCAGGTTCAAGAAAACCAGCAAAGGTAGAGAAGCGACCTTCTGGCCAAATTGGTTGATGACCAAGCAAAATTCGATCACTGCGATCTTTGACAAGAACAATAACTGCCGAATCAGTACGCGGATGATGATGACTTTGATCGGCATCGCAAAAACGTGCCGCACCACCAAGATCAACGCGAGTTGCGCCACCGCATCGTGGGCATCGAGGGTGTGCGCGATGCCAATTGCTGAGCCCCATCGCGTGTAAGGAAAGTTCTAACTCTTGTGGAGCAAGGAGCGAGCCCAGTTCACGAACCGTGGAGAAGCCAACTGCTTTCGCTTCATCTTCGATTGTGCCAACCCACTCAGTATCCCAAGCAAAAAAAGGCAACTGTGTATCGGGGTCTAAGCCTAAGAAGTAGCGGCTGCCTTCAGTAAATTCCGCTGATGCGATAGCTGCAGCAACTCGCTCTGCGCTGATAAATACAATTTTCGGTCCAACTTCTGGAAGATTGCTAGCAGCGATGCGACCTTCTGCAATATGAAGAATCTGTGCGCGTTGCCACAATTGATCAAGAGTTTCTTGGTTTACCCGAAGTTCACCAGCACGATCAATGCGGGAGGTGTGTTGGTTAATCGCGCTCACGGGTGCAGGTTACTAGTGTGTGGGGGTGCGCATCACCTCGTGGAATATCCTGCATGGAATGGCAATTCCACCCAGAAATTCAGCCGATTCAGCCGCTGAACTTGCCGCGGCAGTGCAATCCTTGAACTCAGATGTGATGGGCTTTCAGGAGGTCGATCACTTTCTGATTCGCTCAAATTCACGTCCACAGATACGCGATATCGCAGAGAGCGTCGGCGCCCGAGACTGGGCGATGGGCCCCAGTGTTATTGGCACACCTGGCGAATCATGGCGCAAATTACATGAGCACGAACCAGAATTAATCACTGATAAAAGTTCACATACCGAGTTGATGCACGAGTGTTATGGAATTGGAATAGTTTCTAAAATTCCGGTGCTCTCATGGCACCGGCTAAATCTTGGTCGTTCATTTCTTGGGTTACCACTTATTGTTCCTGGTGATGAAAGTGGAAAAGGTAAACCGCGTTTCATCTACGTTAAAGATGAACCACGTCTTGCTATCGCAGCGGTACTGGAAAATGGTTGGACCGTTGTGAATACCCACCTCTCTTTTGTGCCGGGATTGAATCTGCGCCAACTTCGAAGAGTGAAAAAATGGGCGCTAGCGATTGCCGAAGAAAGTGGCACCCGGGCGATAGTGATGGGTGACCTCAACTTGCCCGGGAATTTGCCGACGCTCGCATCTTCCTGGAAATCTTTAGCGCCCGGAAATACCTACCCGAGCTGGGGGCCATCGATTAAGTTTGACTACTTACTTTCGAAGGATTTACAACCAGGTGAATTCTCCGTGATGCGCCTCTCACCAACTGGGATAAGTGACCATCTGCCCCTTGCGATTGAGCTTTCGAATTAACAATTTTTCTCACTTCGGCTAGCCTTTGGCTGCACCCCGCAGATCTTTTACTCGCTTTTTCTTAACTGGAGGGACGACAATGACCACAACTGCAAATCCGACTACATCTGTGACAGCACAGTGCCCGTACACCGGTAGCAAGCTAAATACCGCCGGCACATATAACAATGATTGGTGGCCAAATCAGTTAGATCTCTCAGTGCTACGGACAAACTCGCCGGCATCAGATCCAATGGGCGAAGATTTCGATTACGCCGAAGAATTTTCAAAGCTCAATATCAAGGCAGTGAAGAAAGATATTGAAGTATTGATGACAACATCACAAGAGTGGTGGCCAGCAGATTACGGACATTACGGTCCATTCTTTATTCGTATGGCATGGCACGCTGCCGGTACATATCGCACACACGATGGTCGTGGCGGCGGCGGTTCTGGAATGCAACGCTTCGCACCCCTTAATAGCTGGCCAGATAATGGAAACTTAGATAAGGCTCGTCGCTTGCTCTGGCCAATTAAGCAGAAGTACGGCAAGAAATTGTCATGGGCAGATCTCATGATTCTTGCCGGTAACTGCGCAATCGAATCAATGGGACTTAAGACATTTGGTTTCGGTGGCGGACGTGTTGATGTCTGGGAGCCAGATGAGACCTACTGGGGCAAAGAGCAAGAGTGGCTTGCCAACAATCGTTACAGCGGCGATCGTGAATTAGATAATCCACTTGCTGCAGTGCAGATGGGTCTCATCTATGTAAACCCTGAAGGTCCTGATGGAAATCCAGATCCACTTCTAGCAGCCGTCGATATCCGCGAAACATTTGCGCGGATGGCGATGAATGATGAAGAGACAGTTGCACTCGTAGCTGGCGGACATACATTTGGTAAGGCACATGGTGCTGCAGATCCTGGTAAGTATGTCGGTGCAGAACCAGAAGGCGCTGCAATGGAAGAGATGGGTCTTGGTTGGAAGAACTCATTCGGAACCGGAAAGGGTGCGGACACAATTACCAGCGGCCTGGAAGGCGCTTGGACACCAAGCCCGACTAAGTGGGATAACGATTACTTCAAGATTCTCTTCAAGTACGAGTGGAAGCAGACCAAGTCACCTGGTGGCGCAGTTCAATGGATTCCAACAGATGAGTCAGCATCCAAGATTGTTCCTGATGCACATATCAAGGGCAAGACACATGCTCCGGTTATGCAAACAACAGATCTTGCACTTCGCATGGATCCTGAATACGAGAAGATTTCACGCCGCTTTGCAAAAGACTTTGATGCATTCTCTGATGCATTTGCACGTGCGTGGTACAAACTTACTCACCGCGATATGGGGCCAGCAGTTCGTTACCTCGGCGCTCTCGTTCCAGCTGAAGAACTCATCTGGCAAGATCCACTTCCAGCCCGTCCAAAGCGAGTAATTGGAAAGTCTGAAATCGAAGTTCTTAAGAAGAGAATTTTGAGCAGCGGACTTACCTCTGCGCAGTTGGTAACAACAGCGTGGGCATCAGCAGCATCTTTCCGCGGCACAGATAAGCGCGGTGGTGCTAACGGTGCTCGTATTCGGCTAGAGCCACAAATTAGCTGGGAAGCCAATAACCCGAAGGAACTTAAGAAGGTACTTGCTGCCCTCGAAAAGATTCAAGCTAATTTCAATAAGAAGTCAGCGAAGAAGGTTTCACTCGCAGATCTCATCGTCTTGGGTGGCACTGTTGCAGTCGAAGAAGCTGCCAAGAAGGCGGGCGTGAAGACCAAGGTACGTTTCACACCAGGTCGCACAGATGCTACGCAAGAGCAGACAGATGCGTTCTCATTTGCTTACCTCGAGCCAACAGCTGATGGTTTCCGTAATTACAAGAGCGCTACCGATATGCGCCCTTCAGAAATCGCAATCGTTGATCGAGCATCGCTTCTTACTCTGACACCACCTGAAATGACCGTACTTGTCGGTGGTCTTCGTGCACTCGGTGCAAATTACGATGGCTCAAAGACAGGTGTGCTCACCAGTAAGAAGGAGACACTGACAAACGAGTTCTTCGTCAACTTACTTGATATCAAGTATGAGTGGGCTTCAACTTCAAGTGAGAACGAGCTTTTCGAGGCTCGCGATCGCAAGACTGGCAAGGTTAAGTTCACCGCTTCTCGCGCAGACTTACTCTTCGGTTCCCACTCAGAACTTCGTGCCCTCGCTGAGGTCTATGCAAGTGCCGATGCTGAGAAGAAGTTTGTGGAAGATTTCGCAGCTGCCTGGAGCAAGGTTATGGAGCTAGACCGCTTCGATATCTAGTTCACCCTAGTAGTAACAGACCGGTGAGTTGATCTTCACTAAGAAGATTAGCTCGCCGGTCTGTTTTATTTATTGGCACATAATGGAATGCAGCCGAGACCTGATCAACTGCAATTCCCTGCAACTTGGCCCACGCCAAGCGATAGACAGCTAACTGCACCGCTGCTGATTCACCTAGAGTTTTAGATCCGGTCTTCCAGTCAACGACTTCAAAACCGCTACTAGTTTTATAGACTGCATCGATCCGACCGCGCACAAGTACTCCAGCGATGACGGTTTCAAAAGGAACTTCCACCGCATGTGGCTGTAGCTGCGCCCACTCAGATTGCAGCCAAGAATTTTTAAGATCTTCCAGTTTTTGATCTTCTTCAAATGGTGTCAGTAAATCAAAATCTTCATCATCAAAGAGGGTCTTCGCGTTGAAGTGGTTTTCAATCCATAAGTGGAAAGCGGTTCCGCGATGTGAGTACTCATCCATGGCGCGCGGCATTGGGCGGCGAATCGTGCGGGCAAGTTCCGCTGAATCTTCGTGTAGTGCAATCAAAGTCGAAGTAGAAAGGCGAGCAGGTAAGGTGACATCGCGCGCACCCAACTTAAATTCTTCAAATTCGGCAATGATGGCGCGAGCATCATCGACAAACTCTGCAAAATCTTCCGATGTTGGCTCCGTTAAATTAAGTGGGGTTGCAGATTCGACGAGTGCGACCGTGCGATCAAAATCTGCTCGCTTATCCCCCAGTGGATCGCGTGGCCACTGCGCCGTAATCTCAATATCCTTCGCTGGGTTCCTATCAGTGCTCTCTGGTGCAGTGGGGGCAGAAAGTACTGTGCCACGTTCACTTGCCACCTGTTGCACCTTCTCGTACAGCACCGACGGCGCAACCGGTTTTGCGCCATCGCGCCAGAATGAAGTGGAAGCGAATAAGTGGGTGCGGGCACGCGTCATAGCAACGTAGCCAAGTCGAATTTCTTCACGCATCTTGAACTCCACACACTCTTGTGCGAAATCTTCAATTGCTTTCTTTGCTTGCGCATTTGTTGTGGCAGCGTTCCAGGTAAAGGTTGGCAAAATCCCGGCATCACCACGAAGTTCAAATGGAATGTGACGCTCATTGGTAATCCAGTTATCTGGGTCGGTGGAATTAGCGCTAGGAAATGCGCCTTGCGCTAGCCCTGGAACTGCAACGACATCCCATTCGGCGCCCTTAGACATATGGATTGTCAGAATCTGAACCACACTGGCGTCAGCTTCCGGTGCCCCGGCTTTCAGCCCACCTTCTTCTTCACTTGCAACATCGAGCCACTGCAAGAAAGCAGAGAGCGAGCCACCGCTTCGAGCAAACTTGGCAGCTTCATCCAGAAAGCGATCGAGGTGACGGCGACCGCGGGTGCCACCATCGCGCAGCATTACTTCACTCTCTAGATTCAGATACCTCTCAATTTCAACGACGAGTTCGGTAATAGGAGCAGAAGCGCGGGAACGCAAACGACGTAAGTCAGATGCAAAGGCGGAAAGACGTTGGTAGCCGGCGGTGCTGAACTTAGATTTATCGCACTTTTCAATTTCATCAAGTGCATCGATAACACTTCCGATGAATTGATCGTCTGCTTCAGCTGATGCCGGGTTACCAGCCACAATATTTTTTACAATGCTACGACTATCTGCAGCAAGCGCTGCAGATCGGGAACGTGCAAAACCACCCAAGGCTGCAATGTCGCGTGCTCCCAGATTGATACGCGGCCCAGTTAGATGACGCATGAGCGAGGCACCGGAATCGGGATTATTAATAATCTTTAACATCGCCACCAAATCAGCTATCTCAGGCACATGCACAAGTCCGCCTAAACCAAGGACTTCAGCAGGTATTCCGGCCTTTGCTAGCGCTTCTTGAATAAGGGCAATTTGTGCGCGCTTTCGTACCAAGACGGCAAATGTCTTAGGAACCTTTGCCCCCGGCGTCATGCGCCCAGCGTCGTTCCAGAGCGGTGCGAAGTATTCTGCGATAGCTGCACTTTCCGCTTCTAGATTTTCAAATACGCCACAAGTGAGATCACCTTTACCTGCACCTATGCGCGGCTTGAGTGCTGCCACATTGATACCTTCGAGTTCACGTACACCGGATGAGATTTCATTTGCAAGAGCAAGAATTGATTGATCGTTGCGATACGTGGTGAGCAATTCGTAGGCCTTCTTACCCGTAGCTCCTTCGCCCTTGGGGAAGTTGGAATTAAACGCGCTGATGGTTCCGGAAGATGCACCACGCCAGGTGTAGATAGATTGGCAAGGATCGCCAACTGCAGTGACGGGGTGGCCGTTACCAAAGAGGGCCGAGAGTAAACGCACCTGCGATTGTGAGGTGTCTTGATATTCATCGAGGAGTACTACTGGATACTTTGCGCGTTCTAGGACGCCCACATCTGCAAAGTTAACGGCGATATCCGCAGCTAACGAGATTTGATCATCAAAGGAGAGTTCACCCGATTGCCTGCGGGATTCCAGAAATGCTTCCACCATCGGCAACATGGCAATACGTTGATTGAGCACCTTTGCAACTCGTCGAGTTTCATCATTAGTTGCACCTGTCATCTGGAGCAGTTTTTCCAGAACTTTCTCGTCTGCGCTTCGTATTTGATCAGCGCTAACCCGATGTTCTAAGAACATAGAGGTAAGCCCAAGTAAGTCCTTTACAACGGTACTAGCAGCATCACTTGTGTTAAAAATGCCGTCATCCCATTCGCGCACTAATTTATTGGCCGAGATCCAGAGCGCCGCTTCTCCCATCGGTTGCACATCGGCATCGATGCCATAACGAATCGCATGTTCACTGAGCAGTCGCCCGGCATAGGAGTGATAGGTAGTAACGGCAGTCTCAAGGCTGCTAAAAGTGCGCGCCAGGCCCTGTTTATCCGCTGCCTGCTGGAATTGGCGCAGCCGTTTGCGAATACGGGTATTGAGTTCGCCCGCTGCTTTGCGAGTAAAGGTAAGTCCAAGAATTTGATCAGGGCGCGCAAATTCATTGGCGACGAGATAAACAACGCGCGCTGCCATAGTTTCGGTTTTCCCAGAGCCAGCACCAGCGATAACAACTGCTGGCTCGAGTGGATTATCGTGAATAGAGATGATGGGGCGTTGTTCATCAGATGGCAGATGGAAGGTAGGGTCGATCGAGATAATCATTTCGGCCACTTGATCAGGTGTGTACTTCTCAATCATTGATGTACCGCCTTACCCTCTAAGTAGAGCGGACAAGAAGGTTTGACCTTGCAGCCTTTACACATATCGTTTTTGCGCGCAGTAAATGTGGCGCCACCCATACCGACGGCTATCTCTTCCAGAATAGTTTGTGTGGCAGCTACATCGACTAGCGCATCTTGTTCACGAGTGCTGTAACTCTTATTTTTGCTCGCCAGATAGACAAGTTGAGCACCTGATACTTGCGTTGATTTCAGCTTCGCTTCAAAACCGTTGAGCACGACACCCAGCTGGTAACAGGCTAGTTGCAAATTACTCTTGGCATCTGCTGCCGAAATCTCTTTCTTGCCAGTTTTAAAATCAATGATGTAGTGCTTTCCTTCGCTATCCACTTCAATGCGATCTACATTTCCACGAATCTTTGCCCGCCCTACCGTGATTTCAAAGCTCTGTTCGACGCCAGCAACGGTACGGTCATTTTCGCTCAGTGATTTACTATGAAAAATTGAAAAGCGTTCGAGCATCTTCTGTGCGCGGGCAAGCGCGGCCTTGCTAATCCAACCTTGGCTATCATCGATTAGCGGCCATGATTCCAGGAGCTTACGCTGCAGTTGATCATCGGTAATTGCAGGTTCTTCAACTTTCAAACGAGCAAACTCGTGAATGACCGATCCCAATAGCTGCGCAGTGGAATCTCCATCAGTGCCACCACTTTTTTCCAAGAACCACTTAAGTCCGCATTCAGTAAAGGATTCTGCCCCCGAAGGTGAGACTGGCACAGGCGCATCGTCAGCAATGACTGGCGCTTCAGTAGTGATGGGCGCTGCTCCCAGCCATTGCGATGGTTGCGCTAGCTGAATTCCATTATTACCAAGGGACTTAAGCAGCGATGCCGCTTCGGTGCTACCAGCGAGATTTACTTCTCGTCGTAGCGTTGCCACAAGTGCAGCGGCAGTCAGTGGCCGTGGAACTGACAGTGGCTGCGCTGAAACTCTATGGAATTCTGCGAAATCTTCAAAAAATATAGATGGGCTTTGATCCTCACTGGTTATCGCAGTAACGAGTAATGAATCAGCGGCTCGCGTTGTTGCTACATGAAATAAACGAGCTTCATCTTCTGCCAAAGATGATGCGGCAATTATGTCAAGAGTTGTTTGGGGAAGATCATCACCATGTCGAACACGCTCGACTAAACGTTCCGCACCTAGCAGTGAGCTACGTTGTTTTAGGTTTGGCCAATTACCCTCTTGCACACCAGCAACTGCAATATAACGCCACTGGCGCCCTTTTGCAGAATGCACAGTGAGAATTTCTACGACATCAGGACGCACGCCTCGGGAAGTAATGAGGTCAGTGACGATGGTTTCATTCTCAAGCTCTTGTAAGAATATCTGCGGTTTCGCACCTGGAAAACGCTCAATATGGCGAGCTGCAGAATCAAAGAATTGAATCATGGCATCGAGATCTCGATCTGCCGAAGCTCCGCGAGCACCACCTTTGAGTGCAGTTGCCCGCCATGACTCTGAAATCTTTTCATTATCGCTATTTACCGCACTGCTCCAGATTGCCCACAACAGATCGTGAATTGTTGCACTCTTCTTAGCAATTGATTTCTTAGCCGCAGTGAGCAGGTTGTGAATGCGAAGTAGTTCGGCCGAATCTTCGATTGCAACATCACCGGTAGTAATGGCATCGAGAATTAATTGAGTACCAGAACGTTTATCCTGTGATTCATCGCGCGCAGCGAGCAACGCAGCGCGCGTACGACGGAGCGAGACCGAGGTTGCGCCGCCGAATTCGCTGGTGAGTAACTTCTCTGCCGTATCTAAATTCAATGGCTGCGCGCCAGCAGCCACCTTTGCCAGCAGCAGAAATGGCGCAATTGCAGCGTTATTAGCTAGCGCTTCGATATCACCGGCGGTTGGAATCGCGACCTGAGCAAAGGCTCTGCGAATTGCGGCCGAGCTCTGGCCATGTGAGCGCACAATGACCGCCATCTGCGAATAGGCAATACCGTGCATGAGGTGAGCGCGCTTAAATTGATGGGCAATAAATTGTGCTTCTTCAGACTCGGAAAGCAATCGCGCTACTTGCACCGAAGGCGCTCCTCGGAAATTTGAAGTGAGTTCTATCTTCTTACCAGCTAGGGCTAGATAAGAATCAAGAACAGCTGCTATTCCTTCCGGGTCAGCGCCACGGAATCGACCCACTGCACTTGCTGCATCGGCAACAATCACGAGATCGTCTCCGGCTAATAATTTAAGTAAATTTCGTTGCGCCGGATCACTCTCTTGAAATTCATCAACGATGATTGTCGTAAATCTACCCCGTAGCTCTGCGAGTAGCTCTGGGTTGGCCGTTAAATAGTTGATTGCAGTATTGATAATTTCCGATGGATCAATTCGCACCTTGGCATCGCCAGCAAGAACCTCTTGCAAAGTCATCGCTCCTAAGTAGCGTTTCCAGAATTGCGCAGCCCCGGGCCAATACTTCTCGCCTAATTGTTTTCCGCGAAGCTCGAGTTCATCCGGCGTGATTCCACGTTCGTTGGCGCGCATGATGAGATCGCGAAGTTCACGGACAAACCCTTGGGTCTGTAGTGGTTCACCTAAGGATTGCTCAGTTCGCTGTAAATCTTCATGCCACTGCTGATATCCATCTTCAATATCGCCAGCAAGAAGTTGTGCGATGAATGTCTCTTGTTCGGCACCCGATAACAAGATGATGTCGCGGAAATTATCAGCAGTGCGCATCTTCAAAATGGAATATGCAAGTGAGTGAAATGTTCGCGCAAGAGGTTCGTAGGCAGTCTTAGTAGAGCGCGTAACGATTGCATCGCGCATTTCAGATGCGCGTTCACGTCCGTAAGTGAGCAAGAGAATGGAGTCAGGGCTTTGGCCGGCTTCGATGCGCGCCAATGCTGCCTCAATCAGAACGGTGGTCTTACCGGTTCCGGTAGCGCCAGTAATGATCAATGGAGTGCCCCGATGAGCAACAACGGCTTGCTGTTCAGCGCTGAGCGTGATCTTTCTTGTGAAAGGTAGAAACCCCTCATCGTGACTTCGCACGAGGCGAAGTGGCGATGAAGGGCTCTGCTTACTCACAGTTGCTATTTAACCCTACGGCGGTGACAAGTCAGGTAAACCCAAGCTGAATTAACCGAAGTCAATTAGTTCTGGTTGTTCTTCTTTGCCCGAGATGTAGCGCGTGCGCGCTCTGGCCCATCGAGGACAACTTTACGAATGCGAACGACGGCTGGAGTTACTTCCACGCATTCATCCTCACGACAGTACTCGAGTGCACCTTCCATATTGAGCTTCTTAGGCGGAATCAACTTTTCCGAATCATCGGTACCCGAAGCGCGCATATTGGTAAGTTTCTTTTCGCGAACACAGTTGACATCCATATCATCAGCGCGTGAATTCTCACCGATAACCATGCCTTCATAAACTTCATCACCAGGTTCAACGAAGATTGATCCGCGCTCTTGAATTCCAGCCAATGCATATGAAGTCACAGTACCGATACGGTCTGAGACAAGTGAGCCTGTGCCACGGGTACGAAGTTCACCAAACCACGGTTCGTATGAATCAAATACATGGTGGAGCAAACCGGTTCCGCGAGTTTCAGTCAGGAACTCGGTACGGAAACCAATGAGGCCACGTGATGGAACCTTGTAATCAAGACGAATCCAACCGGTTCCGTGATTAACCATCTGTTCCATGCGACCCTTACGTAGCGCCATCAACTGCGTAAGCACACCCAAATAATCTTCAGGTGCATCGATTGATAAGCGCTCCATTGGTTCGTGCAGCTTTCCATCAATCATCTTGGTAACCACTTGTGGCTTACCGACGGTGAGCTCAAAACTTTCGCGCTTCATAATTTCAACAAGCACTGCTAGCTGAAGTTCGCCACGACCCTGAACTTCCCAAGTATCGGGACGTTCAGTATTAAGTACGCGCAGCGAAACGTTACCGATAAGCTCTTTATCAAGGCGATCCTTTACCTGGCGCGCAGTAAGCATCTTGCCGCTCTTGCCCGCTAGTGGAGATGTATTGATACCGATGGTCATCGAAATTGATGGTTCATCAACTGTAATTAGTGGCAGCGCATGCGCATTATCAAGCTCGGCCAAGGTTTCACCCAGGGTAATTGTTTCAATTCCCGCGACCGCGATGATGTCTCCAGGGTGAGCTTCCAGCGCTGGAACGCGCTCGAGCGCTTCCGTCATGAGTAGCTCAGAAATTTTCACTCGCTCTGTTGTGCCATCGGTCTTAATCCACGAAACAGTTTGGCCCTTCTTAATTACACCTTCGTGAACGCGGCAAAGTGCCAAACGACCAAGGAATGGTGATGAGTCAAGGTTTGTTACGTGCGCTTGCAACGGTGCGCCCTCGTGATAAACCGGTGCTGGAATTGCCGAGAAGATTGTGTCGAAGAGAACGTCGAGGTTCTTTTCTTCTGGCATTCCACCATCTGCCGGACGTGTCAGCGATGCACGCCCTGCTTTTGCAGATGCATAGACAACTGGGAATTCAATCTGCTCTTCGTTGGCGTCGAGATCGAGGAAGAGTGCATATGCCTCATCGACAACTTCTGCGATACGTGAATCGGGGCGGTCTACCTTATTGATAAGGAGAATTACCGGAAGATTCTTCTGCAGCGCTTTGCGCAATACGAAACGTGTTTGCGGCAACGGGCCTTCGGATGCATCGACGAGCAAGATAACGCCGTCAACCATTTCCAGACCACGTTCAACTTCGCCACCAAAATCTGCGTGGCCTGGGGTATCAATAATGTTGATGATGGTGTCACCGCGACGTACTGCAGTGTTCTTGGCAAGGATAGTAATTCCCTTTTCGCGCTCAAGATCCATGGAATCCATCATGCGGTCTTGACCTTCTTCTTGCTTCTTGTGGGCCGCAAAAGCTCCGGATTGCCACAACATCGCATCAACGAGTGTTGTTTTACCGTGATCCACGTGCGCGATGATCGCGACGTTGCGAAGGTTGTCGCGGGTCTTCTTTGGAAGATCCTTTAGGTGCGCCTGATTAAGGCGGGCACGCGCTGTATTTAGTATTGGGCCGTTTGAATTTGTATTAGACATTGAATCTGAACTCCACTACGTCTCCGTCTTGCATGATGTATTCCTTGCCTTCCATACGCACTTTGCCTTTAGCTTTCGCCTCTGCCATCGTGCCCGCTTCTACCAAGTCGGCAAAAGAAACGATTTCAGCTTTAATGAAACCTTTTTGGAAATCTGTGTGAATGACGCCGGCCGCCATTGGCGCGGTATCGCCTTTATGAATAGTCCAAGCTCGCGCTTCTTTTGGACCTGCAGTTAAATAAGTTTGTAGCCCTAAGGTGTCGAAGCCAACACGAGCAAGTGTGGCAAGTCCTGGCTCTGTTAAACCAATTGCCTGCAAAAGTTCGAGCGCATCTTCATCGGAAAGTTCGGCAAGTTCAGCCTCGGTCTTGGCATCTAAGAAGATTGCTTCAGCCGGAGCAACCAGCGCTGAGAGCTTTGTGCGCAGTTCTTCGTCGGCAAGTTCTGCGGCGTCAACATTGAAAACATATAAGAATGGTTTTGCGGTGAGCAGGTGAAGTTCGTGCAAAAGTTCGCGATCAATCTTTGATTGCGATAAAGGTTTACCAGATTGCAACCATTCATTGGCAGCCTTTACCGCTTCCAGAACTGGCGCCTTATCCTTAGCAACGCGCGCTTCTTTCTCAAGTCGCGGAATCGCCTTCTCAATTGTCTGTAAATCTGCGAGCGCGAGTTCCATATTGATCGTTTCCATGTCACTGGAAGGATCGATGCGACCATCGACGTGAACTACATCGCCATCGGTAAAGACGCGGATGACCTGACAAATTGCGTCGGTCTCGCGAATATTGGCAAGGAATTTATTTCCAAGGCCCGCACCTTCAGATGCGCCTTTAACAATGCCGGCGATATCAACGAAGGAGAGAGCTGCTGGAAGGAGCTTTTCGGAAGCGAAGATGGTGGCCAGCTTTGCGAGCCGCTCATCAGGAACGCCCACAACACCGACGTTGGGTTCGATGGTGGCGAAGGGATAGTTGGCAGCCAAGACATTGTTCTTTGTCAGAGCGTTAAAAAGGGTCGACTTTCCTACATTGGGCAGGCCGACGATTCCAATTGAGAGGCTCATAAGTAGGACAGCCTACGCGGGATTGTCAGCCCCTCCTGCCACGATTGCCCCATGTCCAGCACCCTCGTGACCCTGATAACTCTGATTCTCGGCCTCTTTATAGGCCTCGCACTTGGACTCTGGATTTCCAGAATTAAATCAGCAGCCAATGGCGGAAATACATCTGCCCTTACCCAAGAGCTCAACGATGTGAAGGTCTTGCTCAAAGCATCTGATGATCGCCTTAAGGTAGCCGAGGCGAAGAGTGAGAATGAAACAAAGATTGCAGCGCAGATGGAAGAGATGAAGGCAACTGTTGAGCGAATGAGATTGCAGGCACAAGAAGCATCGGAGAAAAGAATCGCATCTGAGGTGCAATTGGTAGGCACCATCGATGAGATGCGTAAGGCATCCACCACTTTCTTCGATGAAACTAAGAAGATTGCAGGCGCACTTGCTAGTTCGCAAACACGTGGAAAATTTGGTGAAGCACAATTAGAACTTCTGCTCGAGCAAGCTGGTCTGCGCGAAGGACACGAATACGTTGCCCAACGTTCCACAACAGATTCCGACTCATCTGGAATTCCAGATATCACCGTTGCAATGCCGGGTGGCTCCAAGCTCTTTATCGACTCAAAGTTTCCCTTTGATCGTTTCCTGGAAGCATTTGGAACTGAGGATCAAGGCCAGCGCGATGAACTTCTCCTTCTGCACACTAAAGATTTACTCAAGCATGTCGATGCACTGGCAAAGCGCGGTTATCACAAATCGCAGAACTCCCCTGACTTTGTGGTGCTCTTCCTCCCCTTCGAGACTCTGCTCGCTGAATCTCTGCGCCTTGATCCGCTACTCCTAGAGAAAGCATTTAAAGTTGGCGTCACGCTTGCCACACCCACATCGATGATGGCGCTGCTGCGCACTGTAGGACATATCTTCACGCGCAATAAGTTGGCCGAGAATGCTGATGACATCACAAAGGTAGCGGCAACGTTCCTGAAAAACATCACGCTCTTGCACTCAAAGATTGTTGCCGTCGGCAAAGCAATTAATCAAACTTCCAAGGCTTATGAAGATCTCATTCCTACCGCTGAAAAGACAGTTCTCGCCCCTGCTCGTCGAATCAATAAACTAGGCGTCGCTGGCGATAAAGATAAACTTGCGATTGAATACCCTGAATCACCAGCAGATGTACGGGCACTGAATAACCCAGACTTGAATAACCCAGATTTAGATAACCCAGATTTAGATGCACAAGATGATTTCATTGATGTTGAAGTGGTAGAGGAGTAAGTGATGAGCACACCCCCAGTACGCAAGGCAATTGTTAGCGGTCCAGGGCTTAAGAAGCAGGGCGTTGTATTTCTGCAATCTTTCTTTATCTTTATCTTGGTCTCACTTGAAATCTGGATTCGCTCGGGAGCCGGAATAGTTTCCGGGTTGGTCATCGCACTCGTGACCTACGGCGGAGTTAACTATGGCCGCACCGGAACTCGCTACGTTGCAGCCGTCACGCCACCACTTGCATATGGCGCCACAGTTCTTCTCCTGACAATTCTGAGCGATGGACTTTCACCAGCCAAGGTCGGAATCGATTTCATTGGTTCACTTGCCAGCGTTGCGCCATACCTACTTGTGAGCGCGCTCTATGCCTGGTTTATGTTTCTTAATGAGAAGGCAAAGAACCGACCTTCAAAGCGTGCGGTTTCGGCCTAGCTAATTTACTTCCCTGCCTTTAAATCTGCGCGTAGCTCTTTCGGCAGTGCAAAGAGCAGCGTCTCTTCCGAAGAACGCACTTCTTCCACATCGCCATAGCCGTGCTCATCTAGGTATTTCAATAGGTCATTGACGAGAATTTCAGGTACTGATGCGCCACTTGTTACGCCAATTACTTCAACGCCTTCAAACCATTCATCTTTGACTTCACTCGCATAATCAACAAGATAAGCAGCTTTTGCGCCGTATTCGAGTGCAACTTCTACCAACCGGACAGAGTTCGAGGAGTTGGTAGAGCCCACGACAATAACGAGATCTGCTTGTGGGGCGATAGCTTTGATTGCTTCTTGGCGATTCTGAGTTGCGTAACAGATGTCATCTGACGGCGGATTGGCAATCTCCGGGAAACGATCTTTGAGAATTGCAACAGATTGCATAGTTTCATCAACCGAAAGCGTGGTCTGAGTAAGCCAGACCAGTTTCTTGCCGGGCGTCGGCACGATAGTGCGCGCCTCATCTAAGCCATCAACGATACGTACTTTGCCAGGTGCTTCACCGGCGGTTCCTTCGACTTCTTCATGGCCGTTGTGGCCGATCAGTAAAATTTCAGTTTCATCATCAGCAAAACGTTTTACTTCATTATGCACCTTGGTCACTAAGGGACAGGTGGCATCGATGGTCTTGAGGTTGCGGGCAGCTGCTTGTTCGTGCACGGCAGGTGAAACACCATGGGCAGAAAAGACAACGGTTGCGCCCTCTGGAACTTCATCGGTCTCATTGACAAAGATGACGCCACGCTTTTCCAGAGTAGAGACAACGTGCTTGTTGTGGACAATCTCTTTGCGCACGTAGACCGGCGCGCCATATAGCTCGAGCGATTTTTCAACGGCAATTACTGCGCGATCGACACCCGCACAGTATCCGCGAGGCGCGGCTAAGAGAACTCTCTTGCTCATGGTGGGCAGTCTAATAGGCTCATCCCATGTTCGAAACTTCTAGTGACTCCCCAGCGCCAGTGCGCGTGGTTTCAGAAGCGATTAAAGAGTATGTAGATCGTCTTGGGCCTATCTGGATTGAGGGCGAAATTTCAGAACTCAATGAACGTAGCGGTGGCATGGCATTTATGCGACTGCGCGATACCAGCGCAGATATGAGCCTTTCGGTGATGTGCCACAAATCAGTACTGGCCAGCGTGCAACCACTGCCGGCAAATGCGCGCGTAGTTATTTTTGCAAAGCCTTCGTGGTTTACCAAAAATGGCTCGCTCACCATGTCTGCCAAAGAGATTCGCCAAGTAGGTGTGGGTGAACTTCTTGCACGACTAGAAGCGCTGAAAGAAAAGTTAGCTGCCGAAGGATTATTTAGCGCCGATCGGAAGATTGCCCTGCCCAGACTGCCACGGAAAGTTGGCCTTATCTGCGGACGCAATACTGATGCTGAAAAAGATGTTGTGGAAAATGCCCGGCGTCGTTGGCCAGCCGTTGAATTTGAAATTCGGGAAGTAGCAGTGCAGGGTGCGGCAGCAGTCGTTGAAGTCTCGGCCGCACTTTCCGAACTTGAAGCAGATCCCGATGTCGATGTCATCATTATTACGCGCGGCGGTGGATCTTTTGAAGATCTACTGCCCTTCAGTGATGAGTCACTCGTGCGGCTTGCGTCAGAATGCACCACCCCAATTGTTAGCGCCATTGGCCACGAAAAGGATGCTCCGTTATTGGATTACGTCGCCGACTATCGCGCATCTACTCCGACAGATGCCGCAAAACGCGTGGTGCCAGATATTGCGCAAGAAATTAATGACATCGAAAAGATTCGTGATCGCATGTACCGCACCTTGGTTTCAACTATTGGTTATGAAATCAATCTGATTGCGCAATTGCGAAATCGCCCCGTCATGAAAGACCCCGGTGTCATGGTCAGTTCCCGCCGAGATGAAGTAAAAGCGCTACGAGATCGATCCATTCGTAGATTTGGCTCGATTATTGAAATTGAGAAGAAGGAGCTAACCGGCGTACGAGCGCACCTGCGTTCACTTTCTCCGCAGTCGACAATGGATCGTGGGTATTCGGTAGTGCAGCTAGACGATGGCACCATCTTGCGCGATGCCACAAAGGTGAAGGTCGGCACTCGCTTGCGAATTCGGGTAGCCAAGGGCGAGACCACAGCCACCGTTAGTTCTCCCGAATAACTACAAGAGAGTAGATTGTGCACATGGCCGCTAAAGATGCACAGCCCTCATACGAAGCCGCTCGTGACGAGCTCGCCGAGATTGTGGAATCACTTGAAGATGGCAGTGCAACGCTAGAAGAGTCTTTGAAGTTATGGGAGCGCGGCGAAGAGCTTGCCAAGATCTGCCAGCAATGGCTTGATGGCGCAAAGAAGAAGTTAGACGCAGCAAAGAGTTCTGCGAAATCTGAGGACCAGTAGATGTCACCCAATTTTTCCTACTCAGATCTGCTACCAATTGGCGAGGACACAACGAAATATCGCCTGCTGACAAAGGAGGGCGTGAGCGTTGAGAAATTAGGCGATAAGGAATTTCTTACCGTCACCCCAGAGGCGCTCACTTTGCTCACCGAAACTGCGATGCACGATATTTCACATTATCTGCGCAGTGAACATCTAGGTCAGCTAGCCAAAATTCTCACGGATCCAGAAGCGTCAGCTAATGATCGATTTGTAGCCCTTGATCTACTGAAGAATGCCAATATTGCCGCCGGTGGAATCTTGCCGATGTGCCAAGACACCGGCACCGCTCTGATCATGGGCAAGAAGGGTCAATACGTACTCACCGAGTCGAAGGATGAAGTTGCACTCGCACAAGGTGTTTATGACGCATTTACCAAATTAAACTTGCGATATTCGCAGATGGCTCCGGTGACAACCTGGGAAGAGAAGAACACTGGCAATAACTTGCCGGCCCAAATTGAAATATTTGCAGATAGCGATCATCCAAATGAGTACAACTTTATGTTTATTGCTAAGGGTGGCGGCAGTGCTAACAAATCATTTTTGTATCAAGAGACGAAAGCGGTCTTAAACCCTGCTTCATTTATGAATTGGCTTGATGAAAAATTGCGCTCAATTGGTACAGCTGCATGCCCGCCGTATCACTTAGCTATTGTTATTGGTGGCACCAGTGCCGAGCACACAGTGAAAACATCAAAGCTTGCCAGCACGCATTACCTCGATAACTTGCCTACTTCAGGTGATGCGGCAACGGGCCATGGCTTCCGTGATCTTGAGTTAGAAGAAGAAGTCTTTAAGTTAACGCAGAAGCTAGGAATCGGCGCACAGTTTGGCGGTAAGTACTTCTGCCACGATGTGCGCGTTGTTCGCTTACCTCGACATGGTGCATCTCTTCCTATCGCTATCGCAGTCTCTTGCTCGGCAGATCGCCAAGCAAAAGCGAAGATCACCAAAGACGGAATCTTTCTAGAGCAGTTAGAGACTGAGCCGGCGCACTTCTTACCTGAGACCACCGATGAACACCTCAATGATGATGTGGTCAATA
>Ga0247844_1001479_pt1 | contig 43215 bp, 33 predicted proteins | sample LaCtaG_FD_192421 | JGI IMG/M metagenome (GOLD analysis project Ga0247844, IMG submission 192421) | Freshwater microbial communities from meromictic Lake La Cruz, Castile-La Mancha, Spain - LaCruzMarch201714.5m_1 | ecosystem: Environmental > Aquatic > Freshwater > Lake | place: Spain: Castile-La... | reverse complement strand
TGCAGCCTGAAGGGACGCGATTGCGGGTGTCTTGAGCGCAGAATCCATTGAAGCCGGGGAATCGCGGGCTTTCAGCCCTCCAAATTTTTTCGCGTTCTACCCGGCCCTTCGGACCGGGCTGAATCAGGCACCGTTGGTGCCGCAGTGCAATGCCATTCGGACGGCTCGAGGCCTTCCGATGGGCTGGGCTGTTGAATCAGGCACCGTTGTTGCCAAAAAATGGCCAAACCCCAGGCATGGGCATCCTGCCCATGACCTGCCGGATTTTGCCACACGCGCAGCACTCCCCCCATTCCCAATTTCGAATTCCCAATTCCAAATTGCCCCAAGCCATTCCCCATTTCCAATTTCAAATTTCGAATTCCCCCAAAACAACGTTGCATAAATCATATACAGTTTTTCCCTATCCACGATTGCGGGTTCGCTTTTGTTGCCAGGGGACCAGCTGGAGCCGATGATGACGCCGTTATGAAAACACCAACTAGCAAACTGTCGGTTCAATCAGCTTTCAGCTTGGTTGAATTACTCGTTGTGATTGCAGTCATCGCGGTCATCGCGGCGATCGCCATTCCCAACATCGCAAACATCACCGGGTCGGCCACTAGTGCTACCAAGCTGCGCAATGCGCAAAACTTGTCAACCACGTGGAATTCATACGTCACTACTCTCGAAGGCTCGGGAGGGACCGCTCCTACCAATGTTAGCATCGCCACCGCACTGACTGTTCTTACCGCGAATAGCGGCGCAGGCACTGCAGTGACAAACAGTCGCCTTGGTGGTGTCGTCAACACGTTCAGCTTGGGAAATCTCCAAGCAGCTGATATTGATACAAATGCGATCCAAGTGTCCGGCAACATGCTTCAGTTCGCAAACACCAACAACTAGCCACTCGGCGATAGACCGATAGCTTCAACAATGAGAAGGGCCTCAGGAATGAGGCCCTTTTTTGTTCAAGCCAAATGCCCCTCCTTGCGGAGTTCGTTTTTTGGCGGCAACTACTCCAAAAAACATTTGGTTAAATGTCCAGTAAGTTCAACCACATCCACAAACAGCTCCTTATTCATTGGACTTCGGAGCTTGGAGAAAAAGAACGGGACAAGTCGGGAGGATACCGCTTGAGAAATTTGCAAGACGCGCAGAGGCGATCCTACATTTCCAAGCTGAAGTCGATCTTTGCCAGTGGCCAGTGGTTGTCGGAGCCTTCCGGCGAGCATTGCGATCTGATTCATCGCGAGCGAGACGGATCGCTGAGCGTCCAGACATCCCGACCGCATCTGTGTTTCACCGAGCTGGATCCTGTTTCCTGTATTTCCCATGCGCGACGATATGGCTTTCTGGGTTTGGGATTTACCAAAAAATCGATCATTCGCGCCGGGGGCAGCCCGGTGATCTACCTGTCCAACTCTCACAATAACTCCCTTAGAAAGGCAATTGTTTGTCTGATACAAGGCCCAGTCCAAGGTCTACTTGGTCCCCGATCTCGGAAACGGGCTTTGCTCCATCGACTTTCCAGACCACATTACCCTTTCTATGGCAATGGATGATGATGAAATCAGGAACTGCATCCGGGGACATGGCCGCCGGCCTGCCCTATCCGTGGTTTCCATCGAGGAGCTCGCAACATGGTAAGACACCGCCCAAGTCGTGTAGTAAAAACAATTTCCGCCTTTTCCTGGATTGAAGTTCTTGTCGTCATCGCGATTCTGTGGGTCGTGGCGGTTGTTGCGATTCCGAATCTTCCGGTGCTGATCGAGGGGCACCGTATGGCGAAGAGCCAGAAGGCGGCCATATCGCTGGCGGGCCTGGCGCAGGCGGCGAGAGGCAGCGGGTATCCCGGCTGGAGCAACCGCTCGGAGGCGGTGCGCTCGCTGATCAACGGGGTGGTGGTGACGAACCCGGCCGATACGAATTTCTCAATCCGGTTTCAGGCCCGTTTTCTGACCTCCGAGGAGCGGGCAGCCGCAGCGGAGTATCTGATGGGTGACGGCACGAACCTCATCTACATTCCCGGCGGGGGCCAGGGCACGAACCTGTAGAGGAAATCCAGGGACGGCTTCACGTGACCCTCCCGTCGATCACGGCGCGAAACGCGCTGGCCATTGGCGGCGCGAGCGTGTAGAGAATCGGCCATGCCACTCCGATTCCGCGAGACGATCCCTCTCCCCCGTGAAGTGGGGGTGTCGCGCCTGCAGGCGGTCGGGTCGCCTACCTCCCGCCTTCCCAAGGCGCTCTGGTTGGCTGGCTTGGCGCTCGCCATGGCGCTCCCAGCACCCGGGCTCCACGCCGCCGCCGAAAAGCTGTCGAAAGACGAGATCCGCTCGGCCGTGATCACCCCGGACGTCACGATCCCCACGCCCGGCGAATTTTTTGCGGCGATCGACAAGACGGGCCAGCCGAACTGGAAGCAGATGTTTGCCCCGAAGCCCGCCGAGGCGACGGCCAGCCGGGACCAGATGGCCCTCATGCTGGGCCTGCTCGTGGCCGATGGCTACATTGCCGTCGAGGCGCAGGACGGGCAGGGCGTCAAAAACGTGGGCAAGGACATCATCAACCTGGCCAAAAAACTCAACGTCAGCCAGAGCGTCCTCGGGCGCGGGAACAGCATCTCCGATTTCGCCGAGAACAACGACTGGAGCGCCCTCCGCGAGGAGCTCGAAGCCACCCAGAACGAGGTCAAGCTCTCGATGGTCGAGCAGAAGGACAACGACCTCGTGATCCTTGTCAGCATCGGTGCGTGGATCCGGGGCACGCAGGTGGCCTCGGCGTTCGTGGAAAAGGCCTACACCCCGGAGCTCGCCGGGCTCCTGCGCCAGCCGGCCATCGTCGAATACCTCCTCGGCGAGGTGGACCGCCTGCCGGAAAAATTGCGCGCCGAGCCGCTGATCATCGAGCTCCGCACCAAGCTGGCTGCGATTCTCCCGCTTGTGGAGACCCCGAAGCGCGCTCCCCTGACCCCCGAGGCCGTCGCAGAGCTTTCTGCCACCATGTCCTCTCTGGTGGGAGCGATCACCGCCGGCTCCAAAGACCTATGAAGACCGCCCTCGCCCTGATTCTCGCCGGCGGCATCGTTGCCGCGCAGGAGGTCGCTCCCCCGGCTGAGACCATCACGCCCCGCAGCCGGGCCCTCGAGTTGGCCGGAGCCTTCGCCAACGAGGGCTATAAAATCCGCGACGGGTTCTGGTCCGGGTCCCTCGAGCCCGGGAAGCCTCTCGTGCTCCAGGTGAACCTCTTCTCCGGCAACGAATACTGGTTTTCGGCCGCAACGCTCGCGCCCGCCGGCATGCTCCGGATCGGGGTCTTCGATGAAAATGGCCTCCCTGTGCAGGGGGAGGACTTCCAGGACGGCGGAACCGCCGCCGCCGGAGTCATCGCCGGAGCCAGCGGAAAATACTTTGTCCGCCTCGAGCTCGCCGGGGGCGACAAAGCCGAATTCTGCCTCGTTTACTCCTACAAATAAACCGCCCATGTCCGCCTCCACAGCAGAAAAGCTCAACAGCCCGCAGGTCCGCCAGTTTTCGGTCTTTCTCCAGAACAAGGTGGGCGCGCTCCTCGAGGTGGTCCGCCTTCTCAACGAAAACAGCGTCGTCGTTCTCGCGCTCAGCATCGTGGACTCCTCGGAGTCGGCCATCGGCCGGATGATCGTGAGCGACCCCGAGCGCGTGACCGAGCTCTTCCACGAGCATGACATTCCCTACAGCGATTGCGAGATGCTGGTCGTCGAGCTGGCGGAGGGCCCCGGCGACCTGGCCCGGGTGCTTGCGGCGCTCCTCATGGCCGAAGTGAACGTGTTCTTCAGCTACCCGCTGCTCATCCGGCCAAAAGGACATGCCGTGCTGGCCATGCACCTCGACGACAACGACTGCGCGAGCAACGTCCTTCGCGGGGAGGGGTTTAAGACCCTTTCGCAGGGCGATCTTTCGCGGTGACACCGGCTCTGCTGGCGGTCGAGACCTCCTGTGACGAGACGGCGGCGGCCGTGCTGCGCGGGTTCTCGGAGGTCGTCTCGCACGAGGTGTTCAGCCAGGCTCACCTCCACGCCCCCTATGGCGGGGTCGTTCCCGAGGTGGCCTCGCGCAATCACCTCGATGCCCTGCCGTTCGTTCTGGAGGCGGCCCTCAAACCGGCCGCCCGCTCCGGGATCAACGCCGTGGCTGCCACCACCGGACCGGGGCTTGCCTCCGCGCTTTTGGTCGGTGCCTCGGCCGCAAAAGGCCTGGCCATCGGCATGGGAATCCCCTTCCTTGCCATCAACCACATGGAAGGCCACCTGCTCTCCCCCTTTTTCGGGGAAAGCACGATCCCTGCCCACACCGCCCTCGTCGTCAGCGGCGGCCACACCCTCCTCCTGGATGTGGAGGGGTTCGGGCGCTACCGCCTGCTCGGCCGCACGCGGGATGATGCCGCTGGGGAGGCCTTCGACAAGGTCGCCAAACTCATTGGCCTCGGCTACCCCGGCGGTGCCGAAATTGACCGGCTGGCCGCAGGTGGCGACCCCCGCCGCTTCGAGTTCCCCAGAGCCATGCTCGACTCCGGGGACTACCAGTTCAGCTTTAGCGGGCTGAAAACCGCCGTTCGCACGTTCCTCGAAAAGGGGTTTGCCCCGGGCGACCTCCCTGACATCTGCGCTTCATTTCAGGTGGCCGTCGTCGAGGTGCTCGTCGCCAAGGCCCTCCGCGCTGCAAGGGCCTGCGGACGCCGGACCCTCGCCATCAGCGGCGGGGTCAGCGCCAATGCGGCCCTGCGAAGCCGCGCGCTCCGGGAGGCCGCCCACCTCGAGGTGCACTTTCCCCCCCAAGGACTCCAGACCGACAACGGCCTCATGATCGCCTACGCCGCCATGCACCACCTGGCGGCCGGTCACCGGTCCTCCCTCGCCACAGAAATCTCACCCAACTTCGATGCCGCGAGCTTCGGGACGGCTTCTTCCAGCGATGGAAAAACCTTCTGACGAAATCAACCCGTGACTTCCCTCCCTTCTCTTCTCAAAATTCTTCCATCGCCGGATCCAGGGCGCGGGCCAATTGCTGGCGTTCGTGCTCCGGGTCAAGGATTGCAGTGAAATCCGGACCTCCACCTATTTACAGGGCAGCGGCGGGGTGGCTTGATAGTCCGGCATGACTCCTAAATCTTTCGACATCCATCCCGGCGGCGGAGTCAACCTCCCCAAGGGCATCGCGCTCCTCAAAGATTCCCTCCTGAACAAGGGAACGGCATTCGGTCCCGAAGAGCGGGATGCCCTGGGCCTGCGGGGACTCCTGCCGCCCCGCATCTTCCCCATGGAGCAGCAGGTGGAGCGGGCGCTCATGCAGCTGCGCAAAAAGGAGTCGGATCTCGAAAAATACATATTTCTGACCGCCCTGCAGCAGCGCAACGAGACCCTCTTCTTCCGCCTTCTGCTCGACCACCTCGAGGAGACGATGCCCATCATTTACACCCCGACCGTCGGGCAGGCCTGCCTGGAATACGGCGGGATTTTCCGCAGCCCGCGCGGGCTCTGGATCAGCATTGAGGACCGCGGCCGCGTGGAGAGCGTCCTGCGGAACTGGCCAAACCAGGGGGTCAAGCTCATCGTCGTCACCGATGGCGAGCGCATCCTCGGCCTCGGGGATCTCGGCGCCCTCGGAATGGGAATCCCGGTCGGCAAGCTGGCCCTCTACACCGCCTGCGCCGGCCTCCACCCGTATTACTGCCTGCCCATCACTCTCGATGTGGGCACCAACAACGAGAAGCTCCTGGATGACCCGTTCTATATCGGCCTTCCCCGCAGGCGCGTGCGCGGCCCCGAATATTCGGATTTCCTGGAGGAGTTCCTCCACGCCAGCCAGAAAGTTTTCCCGGGAAGCCTGATCCAGTTTGAAGATTTCGGGAACCACAACGCCTTCGACCTGCTTGGGAAGTGGCAGGACCGCATCTGCTGCTTCAACGACGATATCCAGGGAACCGCCGCTGTGGCTCTGGCGGGTCTGATCGCCGCCACGAGGGAAACCGGCCTCCCCCTCCGCGAACAAAAAGTGCTCTTCCTGGGAGCGGGCGAGGCCGGCACCGGCATCGGCGAGCTCTTTGTCCGCGCGCTCGCCGCCGAGGGCGTCAGCGAGGCGGAGGCCCGCCGGCGCTGCTGGTTCGTGGACTCCCGGGGCCTGCTCGTTAAGAACCGGGGAGACCAGATGCCTGCCCACAAGCTCCCTTTTGCCCACGAGGCCGAACCGATCACCTCGCTCGCCGCTGCCGTCGATAAAATCCGCCCGACCGCCCTGGTCGGCGTGGCGGGCGTGGGCCGCGCGTTCACACCGGAAATCCTCCGTTCCCTCGCGGCCATCAACGAGCGCCCGATCGTCTTCGCCCTCTCGAACCCCACCTCCAAGGCGGAGTGCACGGCCGGGGAGGCCTACCTTCACACCGAAGGCCGGGCGATCTTTGCAAGCGGCAGCCCGTTTGCGCCGGTGGAATGGAACGGGCGCACCCTGCATCCCGGGCAGGGCAACAACGTCTATGTGTTTCCCGGCGTCGGGCTCGGGGCCCTGGCCTGCGCGGCGCGCCGCATCGACGACTCCATGTTCCTCGCCGCCGCCCGCACCCTGGCAGCGGAGGTCACCCCCGAAGACCTTGCCCGGGGCAGCGTCTACCCCTCGCTCCGCCGCATCCGCTCGGTCTCCCAAAAAATCGCTGCCGCCGTGGCGCAGCAGGCCTGCGCCCTCGGATCCGCCCAGCTCCCCCGCCCGGAGGACATCGACCGCCAGATCGCCGACCGCATGTTCAGCCCGAACTACCAGCCCTACTGCTAACCAGCGCGCCGGGGCGCCCCGCCGATCGTTGCCAACCGTGGCATGGGCATCCTGCCCATGCCTTACTGGATTGTTCTCGCATGGGCAAGAGGCACCTGCCAATCGGTCCAGCCGAGCCTGTTTGTCGATTTGCAGGAAAGGGAGATGCGCCCAGGATTTCGCTTCTTGTGCCCCGCTGGGAATTCTGATTAGAGGGGGCATGGCGATAACAACCCCGCAGCTTCCGGCCGTCGGTCTGATCGCGGACCTCAACAAGGACGACCTTGATACCCTGAGCTCCTACGGCAGCTTCCACCTGGCCCGCCCGGGGGACACGCTCATCCAGGAAGGCCTTCCCCACGGCAAGCTGTTTTTTGTCATCAGCGGCCTGCTTCATGCCCGTCAACTCAACGAGGGCAAGGAGATCTTGCTGGGCGCGATCCGCCAGGGAGAGTGGGTCGGCGAGGTGGATCTCTTCGACCCCGCCAGCGCCGTCTGCTCGGTGGTGGCCATCGAACCAAGCCAGTATTGGATGATTACCCGCAACGAACTGGAGGATTACATCAACAACTACCCCGAGGCCGGGATCCGCATCCTGATCGGGGTCGCGGGCACCCTCGGCCGCCGCCTGCGCGCGGTCACGCTCAAGCTGGCGGAAAAAAACCAGCTCTCCTCGGTCCGCAGCGCGCTCTCCGAGGACTGAGCCGGGCCGACGGTTTTAGGAATCGACGCGGACGGACGGCTTCAGGCAGGATGACCGCCATGAAAATTTTGATGGCAGCAAGCGAGATGGCGCCATTTGCCAGCACGGGGGCTTTTGCCGACGAGATGCTGGCCCTCGCGGAGAACCTGGGTTCCGGCGCCAACGAGGTGACCGTTGTCCTGCCGCTCTACCGCTGCATCCGGGAAGATAAGTCCCGCAAATCCAAGCGCACAAAGATCAAGTTCTCCGTCGATGTCGGCTCCTCCAAACTTCCCGCCGAGATCCACGAGGCCGTCGGCCCCGGCGGCGTGCGGGTCCTCCTCGTCGCCCGCGACGAATACTTCGACCGCAGCGGCCTCTACGGGTCCGAGGGGCGCGACTACCAGGACAACTCCGCACGCTTCATCTTCTTCACCAAGTGCGTGGTCGAGCTGGCCCGCCGCCTGGACCCCGACATCGTGCACGTGCACGGCTGGCAAACCGCCCTCCTTCCCGTGTTTTTCCGGGACCAGCGCATCGGGATCCCAACGGTTCTCACCCCCCACGGCCTGGAGTTCCAAGGAAACTTCTGGAGCTACGACTTCGCCCTCACCAACCTCGCCGGCGGGTATTTTTCCGCCAAAGGCCTCGAGTTTTACGGCAGCATGAACTGCCTGAAAGCGGGCATTCTTTTTGCGGACTCCGTCGTTCTTCCCGGCCGCCGCCACGTGGCGGAGATGCAGACTCCGGCGTTCGGCTGCGGGCTCGAGAGCGTGCTGAGGGAGCAGGCCGATAAGCTGGAGGGAATTCCCGACGGGCTCAACGAAACCGAGTGGCCGGTCTTTCCCGCCGCAGAGAAGCCGGCCGCGCGCGCCGGGCTGGTGGCGCGCGCCGGCTTTTCGCCGGGCGGCCGGGTATTCCTGGCCGACTCGCGGGCCACCCGCGGGGCCGGCATCGGGCTGCTGCTGGAGGTGCTCGACCGGCTGCCTTCCGAGGAGGTCCGCGTGCTCCTGCTCGGGCCCGTGGAAAAGGAACAAAAAAAGCTGCTCGCCATCGCGGTGCGCAGGCATGCCGGTCGCTTTGCGAACATCTGCGGGGTTGACCCCGGGCTTCTCCACATGGCCCTTTCCGGGTCGGATTTCCTGATCCTTCCCGGCCCGGTCGAGCCTGGCGGGGAGCTCCTGATGCTGGCCCTCCGCAATGGCGTGGTTCCGATCGCCGCAAGCTGCGGAGGCCTCCGCCAGTTTGTGCAGGATTTCGATCCGGTCACCGGCCAGGGAAATGGTTTTGTTTTCTACCGCGAGACTCCCGCCGCTCTCAACGATGCCATCGGCCGCGCCACCCGCACCGCGCCAATCGAGGATCTCGCCCGGAGCGCCCGCGCCGCCGACTTCTCCTGGGCCTCCGCCGCCCGCCGCCACGAAGCCCTTTACCGCCGCCTGCTCGCCCGCTTGGGACGCCTTCCGGCCTGACCCCGGGCCCGACGGCTCACCCCCGCGTCGCAAGGACCCCCACCACCTGGCCGGCCGGGTTCTCCACGATGATCGGCACGCCCGGAACAATGCGGCCCAGCAGGCTCTCCAAACGCTGGGAGGCGGGAACCCGCATCGGGCTCACCGCAAGCCCCGCGACGGGCTCGGCCTCGCGCCCTGCCGCCGCCGCCTCGAGCAGGCCGTCCAGCGTGACCACGCCAACCGCGCGCATCGCAGGATCAATCACCGGGTAAAATGGCTGGGCGGACCCCCTCGCCAGCGCCAGGGCATGCCGCACCGGCGTATCCGAGGGAATCGCCGCAAATTGCGCATGCATGACCTCGGAGACGCTCCGGCCCTGCGCACCGGAGCGGAACTTCGCATAGGCAACTTCCTGCTGGGCCCCCATGAACACAAAGACCGCGATGAAGACGAGCATCGGCGATCCGATCTGTAGGAAACCCGCCGCTGCAAACCCGACGGCCAGCACCTGCCCCACCCGCGCCGCAATCGTCGTCGCCTGCACGTAGTCGAGCTTCATGGCCAGCAGGGCGCGCAGCACCCGTCCCCCGTCCATCGGGAATGCCGGAATCGCGTTGAACGCAACCAACATCACATTGACAGAAAGCAACTTGACCGCAAGGCTGCCTCCCGCCTGGTCGAGCTCGTTCAGGTCGCTCATGCGGAATTTTGCCGCCACAAAGACAAAGAGCACCCCGGCGATCACCACATTCACCGCCGGGCCCGCGACGGCCACAATCAGCTCCTGCACCGGCTTGTCGGGCATCCGCTCCAGCCGCGCCACCCCACCGATCGGCAACAGCGTGATGTCCGGCGTCCGGATCCCGAACGCCCGCGCCGCAAACGCATGGCCGAACTCATGCAAAAGCACGCACAGAAAAAGCAGGAGGATGAACCCCACCCCCGTCGCCGCACCTGCCAGGCCCGCCTCCTCCCCGAATATCCAGCCAAACCACACCAGCAACAGCAGAAACGTGACGTGAATTTTCACGTCAATCCCCGCAACCCGCGCAATCCGATACGACCAGCTCATAAAAAATAGGTTTTGCGCCGGGGCGGTTTGGGATTATCACCCTTTCTCTCCGCTGCCCCGACGGCAGCTCACACATAATCCAGAATTCCAAAAAGAAAATGTCATTTCCCAAAGTCCTTGTCGCCGATCCGGTCTCGCAGCGTGGTGTGGATGAGCTCGCCGCAGGCGGCCTCCTCGATGTCGTGGTCAACACGGGCCTCAAAGAGGCCGAGCTCATCGCCCTGATCCCCACGTTCTCCGCCCTTGTGGTCCGCAGCCAGACGAAGGTTACCGCCGCCGTCCTGGCCGCCGCCGCCAGCCTCAAGGTCGTGGGCCGCGCCGGGGTCGGCGTTGACAACGTCGATGTGGACGCCGCGACCCGGCACGGGGTGATCGTGATGAACACGCCGGGCGGAAACACGATCTCGACCGCCGAACACGCGTTTTCTCTTCTCATGAGCATCGCGCGCAGCATCCCCCAGGCCGACGCCAGCGTGAAGGCCGGGAAGTGGGACCGCAAAAAGTATGAGGGCGTCGAGCTCTATGACAAGACGCTCGGAATCCTCGGGATGGGCCGCATCGGAACGGAGCTCGCCCGCCGCGCGATCGCCTTTGGCATGCGCGTCCTCGCCTACGACCCCTACCTCTCCATGAGCCGCGCCCGCAGCCTCCAGGTCGAGCTGGTTGAGGATATCGACGAACTCCTCCCCCAGGCCGACTTCCTCACCATGCACATGCCTCTCACCGAGGAGACCCGCCACATGCTCGACGCCCGCCGCCTCGCCCTTTGCAAAAAAGGCGCACGCATCGTCAACTGCGCCCGCGGAGGGCTCGTCTCGGAGTCTGCCCTCTGCGACGCCCTCCAGTCCGGCCACATCGCCGCCGCCGCCCTCGACGTCTACGAGGTCGAACCCCCCCCCGCCGACTTCGCCCTCCGCGGGCTCCCCAACATCGTCTTCACACCCCACCTCGGAGCCAGCACCGCCGAGGCCCAGGAAAATGTCGGGATCGAAATCGCCCAGGCCATCCGCGCCGCCCTCCTCGACGGCGAAATCCGCAACGCGATCAACATGCCCAGCATCGACGCCAAGACCGCCGCCGTCGTCCGCCCCTACCTCACGCTCGGTGACAAGCTCGGGCGCTTCGCCGCCCAGCTCGCTCCCAAGCGCAACGACCGCATCGTCATCACCTACGGCGGCAAGGCCGTCGAGATGCCCACCGATGCCATCTCCCGCTCCATCCTCACCGGCTTCCTCAAAAACGCCGGCGGCGAGGAAGTCAACAGCGTCAACGTCCGCACGATGGCCTCAACCCTCGGGCTCAGCGTCGAGGAGGTCCGCTCCAGCGAGCAGACCGACTTTAATGAGTGGCTGCACGTCGCCGTCTTCAGCGGCGACACCAAGGTCTCGGTCGGGGGCACGTTCTTCGGCGCAAAAAACGACCCGCGCATCGTGCGCGTCAACGGCCGCCCGGTCGAGGTCACGCCCTCCGGCGTCGTCCTCCTCCTCGAGAACAAGGACCGCCCCGGCATCGTCGGCCACATCGGCACCCTCCTCGGCAAGGAAAATATCAACATCGCAAGCATGAGCCTCTCGCGCACCGAGCTCGGCGGCCGCGCCCTCACCCTCCTCAACCTCGACAGCCTCCCCGACGCCGCCGTCCTCCAGCGCCTCGCCGCGGACCCCGATATCTCCGAGGCCCAGGTCATCTCGCTGTAGCGCGCAGGCTCAGCCCCGGTGCTCGGCGGATTCGACCCGGAAGGTGAGCACGGCGGCGAGGATCATGCTGGCACCGCCGAAGATCACGACATACAGCGAGTCGATGGCGGGGAAGTGCGCAAGGATTTCGCCGAGCCCAAGTGCGATCGTGATCTGCGGGAGAACGATGAAAAAGTTGAACACACCCATGTAGAATCCCATCTTGTCGGCGGGGAGGCAGTTCGCGAGCATGGCGTAGGGCATCGAGAGGATCGAAGCCCAGGCGATGCCGACGCCCACCATGGAAACCAGGAGGAGATCCTTCTGGGAAATGGCCGCGACGGAGATCAGTCCAAGCCCCCCGAGGACCAGGCAGGCGATGTGGATCCCCTTCGCCGGAAACTTGCGGGAAAGGGCGAGAAGGAGGAACGAAAACACGAAGCAAACCGCATTGTAGACGGAGAAGCACACCCCCGTCCACTGCCCGGCCTGCGCCACCAGGTCGGAATACGCCGGCGTGTCCTTCACGGCTCCGAAGACGTGCTTGGCGATCGCGGGAGAAAAATAGATCCACATGCAGAACAGGCCGACCCATGTGAAGAATTGGACCCAGGCCAGCTGGCGCATCGTCGCGGGCATGGTCTTCAGGCCGTGGAAAAACTCGCGGAAGAACCCGCCGACCCCCCCTCCTTCCGCCTTCATGCGGCGGAAGGCCTCCAGATCATCGGGCGGATACTCCTTGGTCGTGAAGACCGTCCAGAGCACCGCAGCCAGAAAGACGACCGCTCCCGTATAAAAGGAATAGTGCACGGCCGCCGGGATCTGGCCCTCCGGCGCGGTCCCCGCCACACCGAATTTTTCGGTCAGCAGGTAGGGCATGGCGGAGGCAAGAACCGCTCCCAGCCCGATGAAGAGGCTCTGCACCGCGAATCCCTGCTTGCGCTGCTCCTCGGGCAGCATGTCCGCCACAAACGCGCGAAACGGCTCCATGCTCACGTTCACCGAACCGTCCAGCAGCCAGAGCAACCCCGCCGCCATCCAGAGCGCAGAGGAGTTCGGCATGAGCACCACGGCCACCGAGGCCAGGAGCGCACCCCCCAAAAAATACGGGCGCCGCCGGCCCAGGCCGCACCACGTCCGGTCGCTCAGGTATCCGATGATCGGCTGCACGATCAGCCCGGTCATGGGTGCGGCCAGCCACAAAAGGGGAAGCTCGGACTCCTCGGCTCCCAGCATCTGGTAGATCGAGGACATGTTCGCCATCTGCAATCCGAACCCGAACTGGATTCCGAAGAATCCAAAGCTCATGTTCCAGATCGAAAAAAAGCTCAAGCGGGGTTTTGTTTTCATGAGAGGAGGAAAGCACTATTTCAGAAACCGGCACGGGACGCGATACCAAAGCGAGTCCACCCCGGGCGCTGGACAAACCCCCCAGGGTAGATTCGCAACTCTTCGCGAAGGAGGGTTCATTCGCTTCAGGGGGCGCATGCCTGATGGTTGCAAACCTCGGCATGGGCATCCTGCCCATGTCTTACTGGATTGTTTTTCGCATGGGCAAGATGCTCATGCCACGGTCCAGTGGAACAGAATTGTCGATTTGCAGGAAACGGAGATGCGCCCGCGCGTTTTTTTTCTTCGCAACATGATCCTCCACGTTTCCGCTTTCCCCCTCTGCGCCCTGGCTCCCCGCATTTCCCATTTCGAATTGCGCATTTCGAATTCCCCATTCCGCCGTTCGGGAAGCGGCGCAGCCTGCAAGAAATATCAATATTTAATGCCTGACCCCTTGGCATTCCCATTCCCATTTCGAACTCCCCATTTCGAATTCCAAATTTCCCATTAACCGGTTGGGTTCTTCCATTTGACGCCGGGGAAGCGGTCGAATTCGCGGTCGCTGGAATACACAACGGCGCCATGTTCCCTGGCGTGCGCGGCGATCAGCCCGGCTGTCGAGAGGCTGCCGCCGAGCTCCGCCGCCTCCAGCAACTCGAAAAACAAGGCGATGGTTTCTGCGGCCGGCGCCAGCAGCCGGACGTGAGGCTGGTTGAACCACTGGCCGATGCGCTTCCTCACCTGCTTCACTGTCATCGGCTGCTCGCAAACCGACGGATGCGTCAGGATCCGGGTGAAAGCAAGCACGACCACCCACGGGATGCCAATCGGCTCGCTGCCGGACAAGGCCGCCTCCCACCAGCTCTTTGCCTTCGCATGGCGCGGCGATGTCGTGTCGTAGGCGGAGATCAGAACGTTGGAATCCGGAACGATCATCGGGATTCGAGCTCGTCACAGAGCTGGTTCATGCTCAGACCCCGGAACGCGGTTTTGACCCCAACCGCCCGCGGCTCGATCCGCACGGTCTTCGCGGCAGCCCCCTTGCCCGCCAGCCCCCGCTGAAGCGTTTCCTCCACCAGCGCCCGGAACGGCCGCCGCTCCCTCCGCGAGACGTCCCTCAGCTCCCGCAGAATAGCATCACTGATGTCAATCGTTGTCCTCACAAAACGCACCATGATGTTAAATCTTCAAATGTCAACCCTCCGACCCAGCTTGGACGCCTGCCCTCTGCGGCGTTCGATAAAATGAAGTCCGCCCTGACGGAGCATCGCCGTCTAAAGACCCAATGCGTTCCGCCGCCTCTTTCTCTCTGACGCTTTTCGTCCGGAAACCCTCGCTGCTTGGCCCTCCACTCCCCGTGACGCACATTCTCCGCATGAGCACGCCGAGGATTCTTGGGATTCTGGAGGCGGCGAATATCGAGCCGCACAAGGCGCGCGCTATTGCGGAAAGCTTGGAACTTGCCTTCCGTGATCAGGAAGCCTTCTGTGATCAGGAGGCGGATTTTGCCAACCAGCCGACGTCCAAAAACCCCTCCTCGACAGCCGCAGCGCACTGGGTAGGATGGCAGTATGAATGGCGGCGAGCTTCCCGTTTCTGATCTGGAGAAATTCTGGAGGACCGATGACGAGCTGACAGCGGCCGAGCGGGCGGCGGCTTACGGGATTGATCTTTCACTGATCGAGGACAACCTGCGACTGTCGGCGTCCGAGCGAATGGAAAGAAACGAGGAGGCCCTGGCCCTGGTGCGGTCCCTTGGAAAGCCCAGGGGGAGTCGTGCAGGGACTTAAAGATCTCTTGTGCCGGATCGCATCCGGCGGGGTGGACTTCGTGTTGGCCGGCGGTTTTGGGGCCACGGCCCACGGCTGTTCCCTCGTGACCCGGGATGTGGATATCGTCTGCCGGATGGAGCCGGACACCCTGCTCCGTCTCCATGAAGCACTGGAGGGCCTGCGGCCGGTGCATCGAATGACCCCGGGGAGGCTCCCATTGACCCGCGAGCAGGCGGAAGACGGGCAACTCAAGAATCTTTATCTCTCTTGCGACTGGGGGCAACTCGACTGCCTTGGCGAGATCAAGGGACTCGGCGGTTATGCCGAATGCCTGGCCCGCAGCGAACCGCTCGACTTAGCCGGACACAAAATCCGCGTGCTGACTCTCGAGGCCCTGATTGCCGCCAAACGCGCCGTGGGTCGCCCGCGTGACTTGCACGCCGTGCTGGAACTTGAAGCCATCCGGGAACGCCTCCAAAAATAGCGGCTGGTTTTTGCCCTTCCGAGGCGGTGTGGCTGCCTGACCAAGGCTGCGACTTCAGCACAAAGAGGATTTTGTCAGCAGCGCAGAGCTTGCGCCGTTCCTCACCGGGCAGCCAGGGCCTAAGCTTGAAACTTGAAAACCCTGCAAAACCTGACGCCCAAGCGCGCATTGCCCGGACCCTGCCCGGCTGGCCATCGCGATATGGTCCCTCACGCTGTCGTGCCCCAACAGGTCACTGCACGAGAAGTGCCAAAGCCACCGGAGACAAGAGCGGAGATGAGCAGGAAGACGGGCGCGCTGGGGCGCATGCCCGATCATTGCAAACCGTGGCATGGGCATCCTGCCCATGTCTCAATGCATTGTTTTTCACGTGGCCAAGTGCTCCTGCCACGGCCCAGCGTAGACTCTTTGTCGATTTGCAGAGATGCGCCCGCGTGCCGTGCTTCTTCGCAAAATGATCCTCCACGCTTCCGCATTCCCCCTCGGCACCCTGGCTCCCCGCATTCCCAATTCCCCATTTCGAATTTGAAATTCCGCCGGCAAAGAACCGGGGCGAGCCTCAAGAAATATCAATATTTTATGCCTGACCCCATAAACCAAGCACGGCATCCGAAAAGCCTCCTCCATGGGAAGAGGACGCTCGAGGCGCTTGGCATCCGTGGCCACATGAAGAAATCCCTGCAAAACCTGAGGGGCAAGCGCGTATTGCCCGGACCCTGCCCGGCTGGTCATCGCGATATGTCCCTCACGCTGTCGTGCCCCAACAGGCCACTGCGCGTGAAGTGCCAAAGCCACCGGAGACAAGAGCGGAGATGAGCAGGAAGACGGGCGTGCTAGGGCGCATGCCCGATCGTTGCAAACCGTGGCATGGGCATCCTGCCCATGTCTCAATGGATTGTTTTTCACGTGGCCAAGATGCTCCTGCCACGGCCGAGCGTAGACTCTTTGTCGATTTGCAGAGATGCGCCCGAGTGCTGTGCTTCTTCGCAACATGATCCTCCACGCTTCCGGATTCCCCCTCGGCACCCTGGCTCCCCGCATTCCCAATTCCGCATTTCGAATTTGAAATTCCGCCAACTAAGAACCGGGGCAAGCCTCAAGAAATATCAATATTTTATGCCTGACCCCATGACCATGAACAATCGTGTCCAGCACGGCCCGCAACGGATCCTTCATTCGCTCAGTTCGTCAAGCGCCTCTCTCAGACGGGTCGTAAGCGAGTTCCGATCAAATCCTGCACGCCTCTTTTCCTCCGCAGCTGCCTTGGCCCGGGTAACCAAATCCAAAGCGACGGGGCTGAATCGAGCCTGCCGGAGCCGATACCGTTCGATTTCCAACCGGATAAACCGCTTCACACGATCTTCGAGGCATGGCACCTGGCGCGCCATTTCTGCCAAACTCTCTGGAATCTGTAGTGCGACCATGGAGAGAGACTGCTTCAATCAGGGCTTGTCTTCAAGGCGAAACTGGCACCGTGCGCGGAACCGACTCCCTTCGGTAGCGGTTGACCAACCACAAGGCATGAAGAGCAGGAAGGGAAGGCTTTCAAAAAAGTCATTCAACATGCGGGGTTCCACGGACGAGATCAACAGACCTGGCCACACTGAATGGGCTGACCTGCATGCTCTTCAGGAGCTTGTAGGTGAATCCAATTGCGGAATATAGGATCCGTGTTCAGGGCGCTCCCTGGTTTTCCACTTTCCGCCACCCGCGCCTGGCTGCCTGCGTTGTCCATTCCAAATTGCGCATTTCGAATTTCACATTCCGCCCTCCGCCCGGAACGCCCTCCGCTCCCTCCCCGAGACGTCCCTCAGCTCCCGCAGAAGTGCATCACTGATGTCAATTGTTACCAACATATAACGCATCAGGATGCTAAAAAGCAGATTGTCACCCCCGCTTTCCCAAGGCTGGACAAGCGTTCCCCACTCCCAATTCCGCATTTCCCATTTCGAATTCCTCAACCTGCCCCGGAGAATGGCGAATGTGACAAAATCGTAACAATACTCATCTAGCCAGGGCTCCCGCTTTCCGCGATTTATCGGCACGTCAGCAGGCAAAAAGTCATGCTTGTTCGGGTGAGTTGAGCCGCTGCCACACAACCAAAACAAAAATAAAAATGATCAAATCCAAAACATCAATGCTTGCGCTGGTCACGCTGGCGACAGTGGCTCTGTCCACCGTCTCCCAAGCGGCCAACAACGGTAATCTGGTTCTCGCGTTCCAGAACCCCGGCGGGGCAACCGGCGCATCCTCAACGTTGCTTCTTGATTTGACGACTCCGTCCAGTCTTCGCGACGCGGCAGGGTTCGTCAATCTCGGAAGCTTCAACAACATCAGCAGCGTCTTCGGTTCGACATGGTATGACGCCGCCACATTGCATGTGTCGGCTGTTTCCACATGGCGGACCAGCAATACGAGCACCACTCTGCTGAATCAGGATCCGGCGAACACGATTTACGTTTCGCGGGCGCGCCAGTCGGCGGGCACTGCCGGTTACGCCAGCTCCAGTGGAGTTCAAATGACTCAAACCGGAGTTTCGACAGCAAACACGAACATCCGTTCGACCATTGGACCTACGAGCAGCACCTACTTCGCTGGAAGTTCCATCATTGGCGATACAGCGGTCGATGCGCAGGGAACAGGTGGCCTTAAGTTGGTTAATTACAACCCAACATCCGGGGTTCTCAATGCCTACCAGGCGTTTGACGGCGGTCTGCAACAGAAGTTCGACAGCGCTGCCGCTTTCAGCTTCGGGACTGTCGGCAATGTGGAGGCCGCATTGGACATCTACCGCGTTCAGTATAGAAATGATGTAGCGGGTCAATATGGATTCGGTGCCACGCTGGACTATGCCGGTGACTTTATCGGAACCATCACATTCGTAAAAAACTCTGGTGATAGCTCGCTGACAGACGTCGGATTCACAGCAGCAGTGCCTGAGCCTTCCACATACGCGATGCTCTCCATCGGTGCGGCCTTTGTTGCATTCATGGTCGTGCGCCGCCGCAAACTCAACGCTTAATTCAACAATCAATACAAAAATTAAAAAATAATTAACACTATGAAAATCAAAACATTAGTTCTTACCGCACTTGTGGCGGCCGCTGGCTCGCAATTTGCCAGCGCCGACCAAGAAATCAACATCACCGGAGCCACCGCCTTCCGCAGGGCAGTCATGGATGCGATTGCTGCAACATACGCCGCAGGTTATAACGTTGCGAGCTCGAATGCCTCCAACGTCGACATCAATGCCGCAGGCAAAGTTACATTCGAAGGCACCTACGGGACGCTTCCAAATAAAACCACAATCCGCTGCTCATGGAATGGGTCAGTGGAAGGTGTCCGGGCGCTCCTTCATCCAGGCGCGACATACAATGCAAGCTACATCCCGAGTGCTGGAGGCTCCGGAGTTCCGCAATACAGCCAAGCTGCATCAACCAAATATGCTGCGGACTTCGCGTTTTCTGACGTGACCAGGGCTTCCACGCCAGAAACAGGCACGTTGAATCCAACCGATGCCGGCATTGGGATTGTGGTCTTTAGCTTGATTGCCAACAACAGCAGCACGCTTACGAACATCACAACCAACCAGTTCAAGGACCTGTTCAGCCAGGGCTACACGAGAAAGTTCCTGCTCACGGGGAACAACGCGGACACCGGGCGGGTCTTTGCAGTGGGTCGGAATGATGGCTCTGGAACCCGCACAACCTATGCGGCCTCGACTGGCTTGGGCGTGACCAGTCTGCTTAAGCAATACCAAGCACTCGCAAGCTCCGGTTCGACCATTACCCAGCTTCAGATTGTGCCGGAAGATGGCGGCTCAATTAACGGAGTTCTATCACCCACAAGCGTTTCGACTATCTGGCTTAATACAGCGGTAGGAAACGGTGGGTATAACAGCGGTGGCGACCTCATCAAGGACATGGTCAAGACGACAGCATCGACGACCGTGCTTGATGAATTTGGTGACAACACAGGTCTTGGCGGAGCCATTGATTTGGTTACGTTTATTTCCTCTGCGGACATCCTTGGTAAGAACGTCGTGGTGCTCAACTACAATGGCGTAAAGGTCACCCCATTGGCGGGAAGCACCTTGTTCAGCGTAGAAGACCAGGCAAAAATCACCCAGGGGCTCTACGAAGCATGGGGGACCGAGCAGCTCTACTACCGTGGAACAATCGGGTCGGATGCAGGTATCTACAAGACCTTTTACGATGGTCTTGTGACAAACCTGAAATCGCCGACATATGCCAACCTCTGCGGCGTGAGCATCGACGCAATGAGCGTCAACCGCACACCCACAGACGGCGGTGTGATCGCACCAAAAACCCGATAACAATCTGACCGGATAGAATATATTTATCCGTCTCACAGAAATCCAAACAGAGCTGGCACCGGATTCAAACTCCGGTGCCAGCTTCTTTTTGCGAAGGGCGAAAAATATGAGCCCCACGAAACATTGTTCCGAAGCGCGAACGGATTCGCGTTACCTTAATTAATAAGATGCTATGAACAGATCGTTTGCTCTTCTTGGCCTGTTGGTTTGCCTTATCTCAGCAGCGTTTGTAACCTGGCGTATTGCAACAGGCGCGAACGCCCGATCAAACATCCCCATCGAAAGCCGAAGACCATCACCTGAAATCACCCACGAAGGTGATCGTTCGAGTGCAAGTTCATTCAGGGCGCCTGTGCAAATCTCACCGGGTCCGGGCACCGATCAGCCCGTCAGTTTATCTCAACCAAATACAGCCGATCATCGCGTTCGTCCGGTGCTCGTGACGAAAGCTGAATCCAATGGCAACCCATCTCGAAGCCAGTCCCCCAATCAACCTCATTTTAGCAATGGAAATCGAGTCCCTCCAAAGAACCTTCCGGCTCCGGGACCGCAACTCGGCAAGCTGCCAGAAATAACGTCGGGGTCCGTCGCGCCCTCGCGAAGTGCCGCAGTGCCGGCCGATCAAAATAGCGTGCCCACATTGGAACTGGAACTGGAGGCGGGTGTTCCGCTGCCTGTGGCGGCCCTCGCGACTGACGCCCCTCTTACGCCAGCCCAAGCCACAAGCACGGAGCATATTGCGGATCAGTTCCAGAAGGAACTGGCAAGAGCGATGGATGACCCCTCGGCCGATGACGAGGCGGTGTCACAAGCCTATGCTCGAGCACTCGACAACGCGGATAAAAACTACTGGGTGCTCTACGGCGATGAGAACTATATGCGCCAGCAAATGAAGGCCCACATGGAGTCGCTTGGTTTGCTAAATCCTTAGTTCTGATATTTTGGCCAAAAATGAGATAAGTTTTGAAAATCGTGACAATCAAGTCTGGCCGCCCCCCCTGTACCCAGGTTTCACTTTTTCGAGCTGCCAACCACCCCGGCTTCTGCCATCCTGATTAGGTTTGCTATCCGTTGATCCTGCGGAGCACTCTTCACCGCCAGCTTCAACAGATCAGCCGCCTTGTCGTAATCCCCCGCATCCAAGAAATATATTCCCCTGTTCACCAGCGCATCCAGCGGAGACTGGTCGGGCAGGACTGAAAAGATTCTCACCTTCTGGTCCGCGATTCCAAACACCGCTGGAATGGGATAATACAGAGGGCGCAGCCAATCGGGGCAATCTGTCCCGGCAACAATCTTGCTTAAGAATGTTGTCTCACCGGCGGGTGCGATTTTTCCCGATTTTTTCAGCAGCCGGACATAGGCTTCCCCAAAATCGTCCCATGAGGCAACGACAATGTGGGAGACACCCGCTTGCAGGAGGAGCTGTTTGGCCTCTTCCGGAGTCGTGGCGGCAAAGATTCGGGCAGCGCGTTCGAGGCCTGGTAGGTTTTCCCAATACAAAGTTCCCAAGGTTCGGATGCCGCCATAATAGCTCAGATCGCTGGAGGAGTTCACCCCGGAAAGTACAACAGGAAGCCGCTCGCTACTCGTCTGAATGAGTTGATGCGCAATATCCCGAAGGAGGATCGGCTGAGCCGTATCTTTCGGAAGATTCTCGCCAATATCACGGCGAACGAAATAGTTCGTCAATACAAACAGGGGAGAAAATGCTGCGGCAAGGAAGAGCGTTATCAAGAGCAAACGGCGAAAGTAAGAAGGAATCAAACCGTGATAGTTCCCTGAGAAAAATATGAACGCAACCATCAGGGCACAAACAGACCACATCCCAAGTGCAATTGGAGCCCAGCGAATCTGGATTAGGGCCAATAACTGCATGGTCATCGCCGGGTAAAGGGGAAACAGCAAAAGCCCGCAGGTATCACCTTGAATTTTGCAGAATCTGACAAGGGCAAAAGATCCAAGTAAAACGAATGCGGGCAAAGCAAAACAATCGACGACGACAAAAAATGCCCTTGGACCATGAAGCGACCCGGAAATACTTTGAAACTCCTGTATGCAATCAACGTGGAGCGCAAGCAGGAATTTGTCCGACACCCAGAAAAACAAATCAGGTCGGGCAAAAATCATTGCCACTGGAGCAAGTAGAAAAGCGACTGCTGCGATCTGTCGGATTCCGAACCGGGGGAGGGCTGCGGCTTTGTTGCGTCTGGAGATGTATTCAACCATCCAAAAGACAAGCTCGCCGGCACCCAGCCAGGCAAAGGCATAAAGGGGATGGTTGACCTCAAGCCGCCAGCCGAAATGCCAAGGGAAATACTCCAAGAGGTAAAAGAACAAACTGCTGATACATCCAGACAGCCCCCAGAGCCGCCAGATCTGCGGATGAGGACTGCTGCCCGTTTTCCCGGTCAATGTTTTCAAACATGCAGTGCCAACCGCTCCGATGCCGCAGGCACAAAGAACGGGAACCATTGTCGCCGCGCTGACCCAAAGAGCAGCACCACCGAGTGCTCCTGAGAAAGCAAACCAAATCTTTGCAGTCGCCAAGTCCGGAAACGTTTCGAGCCGCTTGATCCGCTTTGAATGGGGCTTCGCAGCGGGAGCAACCAGGCCGGCTCCCCCAAAGCAAATAGCCAGAACGCAGGCAACCGCGAACGCCAGGACAATCCCGTGGTGGTCGCACTCCGCGAGCCGAAACGACTGATAAATGCGGGAGGACGTCGCAAAAAGAATGCAGAAAAAGAGTGCGTAGCGGAGGTTGAGGCGCTTGGCGACCATGCTGCCCAAACCAGCCAGCGCGACCGCAAACAGGATCGGACCTGCGTAGAATGCCGCTTCTGGAACCGTGTCCAGAATGCCTTTCCCGGTGATCGCCCCGATCATCGCGCTTAACCCAGCCAGCACCCACATGAGCAGGGAACTCCAGTGCACCTCCCGGCCCTCGGGGGCACCATCGAGGGCGGTTTCCCGCACTCGCAGTGTGCCGCGATTGATCATCTCTGTCGTATGAATAATCCACCAACGAGCATCGCAGGACGATACGGGTAGAATGGTCCATCGCTCCTGCGCTCCGGGAGACACCTTGACGGTATGAGGAGCAATGTCGCTGGTCTTGACGGCGCTCGTCGCGTGGATGAGATTCAGCCGGAAGAGGGAGTCAGTCCAGATTGAGGCCACTGCAAGAATCACCCCGAGGGTGAGACAGAGTGCCCCCTTCCCAGAAAACAAAAAGGATGGTCGCAAATCGCCCGTATTCTCTCTCTTTTTCATATGGGAAGAAACTACCGGTCCACGGAGAGGGCGCACGCCTTAATAGTAAACGCAACATAGCAGACCCCGGCGTTACCACTCGATAGATTTCCTCCAAATCCGCGCGTAATGCCAATGATGGGAGAGAGAGCCGTGTGAGCCCATAGGTATCACGACTTGGACGGGGCCTCACCCTCCATGGCGTTATCGACATTTCGGCGATCCAATTTCGCCCTCATTTCTTTCCTTCTGCACAGAGTTGGTTTTTCCATCGCCTGAAATCAGCCCTCATCACTATCCCCCCCGCCATAGCCGAGCACCTCCACGGTGATGGTCGAGGGCACCTCCTCGACGGGTTGAGCATTCTCCCTGGCTTGGCTGGAAACATTGTTGGCCGCGCTGTTGGCCGCACTGTTGGCCGTGGCCCCGGAGGTCAGACCGCCGACATTCGGTGCCGCGACAGTTGGCGTCGTAGGAACACCAGCAGTAGTTCCCCCAGCCGAAATGTTGCTGGCATTGAGCACTGCCGCGGCGGCGATCGCAAGGTTTCCGGTCGCTTGGATCCCGGCATCTCCGGCGTCCACACTCCCCACGGGTGCCACAAGTGCCACGTCTCCAGGGGCGATCCCCTCGACGGAGGCCAGGACACCAATTCCACCGCCAGTGGCCAAGCCCCCAAGGTCGGTTGCAATGTCCGCGCTGGTCGAGTCGATCAGCACCCGCGTCGGCGGTGCCGTCACAACCGTTTTTGGAGAGGTTCCTGCGGCAATATCCCCGGTTGATGACCAGATCGTGATATCGCCGCCCCGGAGAGTGAAGATACGTGCCCGGCCAATATCCACGTTGCCGTTCGTGAATATGGAGATGGCACCGCCATATTCCGTAACGATTCCTGGAGGGGTGAGCGGGTTTCCAAAAATGTCGGAGGCGAGAGTGAGCCCGCCGTTCGGGGCTGCCATGGAGATGGCACCGCCACTGGTCGTTCGAATGTCGCGAGCACGTGTGAAGATCTCACCGCCCTGGGTCGCACTCCCGAAGAGCGAATCAATGGCCGCGAAGCCGGCGGTGTAACTTTGCGTCGTGGCGTAGTTCAAGCCGGTTTGTTGCAGAGTCTCAAAGAAGGCATCCAGCTCCTCGATGGCCTTGGTCTCCGCCGGGCCAACACCTTGCCCTCCTGTGGCAGAGCTGGACAGACTGTCGAAGACGAGGTCGCTGTCCGCCATTCCCAAGGCGGCGCCGCCTGACTTTCCACCGACACCGGCAAGAACGATGAGTCTGGCTCCTTCGAAAGCAAGGAATGGGTTCCTCGCGTTTCCAATCGATGTGATTCCGGTTCCGGTTCCGTTCGAGAAGTTTTCTCCGGTGCCCAAATCCACATTCCGACCGGCCAGGATTTCAGCCGCGCCGCTTCCGCTGATCTGGATATCGCCCGGCAAGATGTTGATTTGGCGCCCTAGCACCGTTGGCTGGGTCGGATCCACGATAATATTACCAAGAGCGATGTTGGAGGCTTGCGCCCGAACGGGTGCGTTTGCGTTGTAGGGGAGCACATCGCGGCCAGCCGAGATAATCGACACGCTTTCTGCGTTTGCATTTTGAATATAGAACGAAATATCCGTGATGTCCCGGTAGGCAGCGATTTGTGCCGCCTTCGGAGAAAAGAGGGTGAACCCGGAGATGTCGCCGCCGCCGGCATAGATTCGAATCGGGTTCTGATCCCCGGCGTGAAGCAGGGAGGAGGCGTGCCGGGCACGGATGATGTCGATCCCTGCATCTGTCCCGGTATAGGAGCCGGATTCCGTGAAAATCTGATCTAAATTAGCGAATACGGATTTGCTGGTTTTGTTGAGTTCTGCAAGGGAGGGCGTGACACCGTAAAACCCGAGTGGAGACGCCACGCCATAAATCGACGCAGGATCGGCATCCGAGATATTGATCGTCCCCGAGGTCCACGCTTTAAGATCTCCCAAGGTGCTTGTTCTGGTGAGTCCATTTTGTTGAAGGCCAATCACACTTCCGGCTGCAGCCAGCTCGATGGTGCCTGTGGCCGACGGGAGTAAATTCAAATTTCCGACAATGTTGACATCCCCCGAGAAAGCAGAACTTTCAACCCTCGGCGGCATGATGGTTGTGGCAGTTGCAAAGTAACTGACGGCGGATTCGGCGAGCCGAGTCCAAGGCTGCCAATAGCTGGAACGGCTGTTTCCCCCGTCGATTTGGAAAAGATTCTGTTTCTCCAGCCATGCAACGAGGACTGGGGTCGAAGTGGTGTCGAATGGAAGCGTGGTCTCCATCCGGTGCGTGACATCTCCACCAATCGAAGTGACCCGCAAGCTCGAATCGCTTGCGTAGGTGTTGAAGTATGTCTTATACCAGAATTTGTTGTTAATCCCTTGTGGCATGAGAAATGCGTTTACGACTGGGCCCAAAAGAACATCGGACATTGCCGTGACGCTGAATGCGCCTTTTCCAAGGTAGAGGGTTGTCGGCAACCAAGTGGATGCGTCATAAACCTCAGGGCTGCGACTTTGTATGATCGAGTCGGCTGAGCTCGGAAGGCGAGAAGAACTCAGGATTCCATAAGATGGCGAGCGAGCCGAATTCGTCGTGATTTCACCTCCCGCGGAAAGAATGCCGTTGCCCCGCTCGACGTAATAGACGCCGCCGTCAATGTTGTTGCCAGCCTTGATGAGGATGTCGCCGCCACCGTATTCGAGCAGATTGTCGGCATCGGGCAAAATGTTGCCGGCAACCCCTTTGCCTGCCATCCTCGCATTTGTGGGAGCGGCCGCGTCTGCATTGACCAAATCGTTCCCTGCGATGAGAGAAATATTTCCCCCGCCAAGAGCCCCAAAACCCTCAAAAAAATTGCTGAAGTCAACCCACCACGCCGTTGAGGCGGCTGTGTCGGTGACAAACCCCTCAATCGTCTTGATATTTCCGGCAACCCCCGTTGTGACATCGTTGTAGCCGCGGCGATACAGCCAGTTTCCCGGCAGTTGGTGGGAGGAATCGACGATAAGATTTCCGGAAACGTCCTGCGTGTAGCGGCCGATGTTCCGTCCTGCTTGCACGTTCACATTTCCGCCGGCAAGGGACCACTGTGCAAAATACCTCTGCTGCGCACTTCCGAGGGATCCTTGGTTGGGGTGGAAGTTGGGATTTACGGTGACAACCGGAGTCACAAAGTCCCCGGGTGAGTAGACCGTGCCGGGTGTGGGAATTCTCACTCCGGCGGTATAAATTGTCGCGAATTGGTTTCTCAGTTGAACGTCGCGTGCCGCGTTAATTGCAATATCACCAGTTCCGGTGCGGATAACCTGATACCGCGTTCCCGTATTGGCCGACGTCGTGGACACCCGGATTGTGTTTGCCGTCAAGCCATCGGTGCCAATTGCCGCACTTGAGCCGCTAGTTGATGTGTTTGGCACGGCTTGGTAGAATCGCCCGAGCAAAACGGAGCCTTTGTCTGCGGCAAGCAGTTCAGGCCGCAACACCGAGTGGAAATCCACAGCACTGAGATCGGAGCCTGCTGCGATCCGGTAAGACCAGGACTGGGCATTCGTTGGAATCGCCGCGTTGATTTGCATGAGTTGGGCCATCCACATAGAGGAATTGCCATTGGTGCTGTTTGGATTCACGGCGGTGAAGCCGTCGCTCAAGGTATTCCAAAAGACAATATTTCCAGAAGCCCTGAGCGTCAGGACGCCAGCAGCGGCGTTTGGCCCGAACCGGAAATCCGCAAGGTTCCAATCCGCGCTCCAGATGGTGGAGGAACTTCCGAGGCTGATGTCCCCGTTGGCTGTGGGGTTGAGAATTTCTGCGCCGGGTGCAATCACCAGCAAGGATGAAAGCCCATTGGGATCCCCGGCTCCCAAGAGCGCATTTTTCATGGCGGTATACCCGGCCGTGGTCGTCCCTGCGATCCCCAGAAACTGCACGCCATTGTCATAAACCAACCGTTGGGTGGTGCCTGCTGCCAGACTTGCCCCGGGCAGCCCATTGAAGGTCGATCTGGCTCCAGTAATCTCGCCCGTTGCTCCGGCAACATTAAAGATTTGGTAGCCTTCAACCAGAATATTTGATGCCCCGATGATGTGGCCTTGAAGCTGGCTGACAGCAACGCCCAGATCCGCTCCCACCGTCCGCTGGGGAGCCCTCAGGTGAAGGGTGCCGGTGAATTGACCGTAGAATGCACTCGACCCCGGCGTCGTATAATCGCCCGCAACATAGGAAGCAACCGACAGATCGATCACGGAATCCTTTTTGATATCCAGTAATGCCGTGGAGCTCACTATGCCATTGCTTTGAGCGCCCGCTTCAATCCGGATCGCTCCGCCTTTCCCGGCATTGTCAAAGACCTCACCACGGGCGTCAAGTTTGGATGTTGCCTCCAGCGTAATGCTTCCCTGAGCGACCAAGTTGATTTCGCCGCCCGTTATCCCATGGGCATCAATCGTTCCCACCACGTCAATCGATCCGGTGTCGGTGGAAAGCGTGAACTTTCTGGAAACATTGGTTCCCAAGACCGTCACATCTCCGGCCCGGATACGCAGGTTTCTCTCTTCCGTGAAGCCGCCAACAGCCAGTCGAGAAGCGAGATCGCTGAACGAAGTCAGGCTTCCCGCATCCAGCAAAAACGTGCCTCCATTGCCCGGAGCTCCCGTTGTGGCCGGTGCTTTTCCGAGCAGAGTTCCCAGCGATGCATAGGGCCCCTTTGAATAGATCGCCAGAGTGCCCGCGTTGCCTCCACCAGCGGCCGCAGACACGGAGACGAGACTTCCCGGCCTTAGCAATACCCGGCCCGAACCGGCAGAGATATTGACGATGCCTCCATCGGCATAGCGGGTCAGGTCGTAAAACATTTTGGAGTTGCCACTGACATCAATTTGACCGCCCACAGTCACGTCTCCTGTCGAAGCCGTCAGGCTGACAAGACCGGAGGGCAGAACGATCTTGGAGTCTGCAATGATCGATGTGCCGCTGATCGCCAAGGTGGCTCCGAGTCCGCTTGCCACCGTGGACGGACCGGTTGCGGCCAACATGTTCACCGCTCCTCCAGCCACGAGAGAATAGCTCGATCCCGCTGCTCCCGCGATGAGCGGCGCAGTAATGGTCAAATCTCCTGCGCTGGCAAATGTTCCGACCCCCTCGGCGAGGACACCCCCGGTTGTTACAAGATTAGCTGTACCGTATCCAGCTATTCCAAAACGATTGGCCCCGAAGCGAACCGTTCCGGCCTGAACACGAAATTCTCCGGAAAGCGGTCCCGATGGTGCCGCCAAGCCAACTGTTCCAGAGGGATTCTCAAATGCCACGGAATCCGCCATGAACAGGGCGATCCCTGTCCCTTGATTGAAACCGCGGATTCCGAACTCGGAAGTGGAGGTAAGCGGGTTGTCCCCGCCGGCCCGGAATGTGAGCTTGCGCAGCGACGCCGATCCAAAAGCGCCAGCTCCATAGATATCGATCGACCGATAACTTCCGATTGTCAGTTGCTCGGCGCTCTGTGCCTGGGCAAGCAGCGTTCCAGACAACACAAGCTGGGGGCTCACAACAGCCCCGGCCAGCGCACCAGCCTGAGGCTGGAGAAGGAGGCTAACCTGCCCGCTATTGAGGGTCAAAGCGGTTGCCTTGATACTGGCCGAGGGATCAAAATCCGAGCCGTAGGAGGAATCCGCAATGACTCCGGTTCCTGAGACCTTGACGCCGGCTCCAATGGTAAGACGGGGAACTGTCGAGGCGGTCACACCGGTTCGGGCAAATGCAATCTCGGAACTGCCGCTGACCCAAAGCAAAGCGCCATCTCCTGGAATGGAAAGCGATGTGGCGGTTGTGGAGAGCCGACCAGAAGATTCGACGCTCGAACCCGCGACTAGCGTCACAGCCTGTTTGGCTGCAAGAATGATTTCCTGACCCGAAAACGAGGAGCCTGCATTGGAAACCGTCACGCTGTTCGATCTCACATCCACCGAGGCTCCCGTCGATGTGCTTCTGCGCAAACCGCCAATCAACAGGCTCTCAATACCCCACGACTCGAGAACTTCCTCATTCAAAACAACCGTTGCTCCCGAAGGAGCCGAACCGGAACCCCCAATGACATACATGTCAGAGCCACTGCTCACGTCTGCCGAGGCTCCTCGCCCGCCCCCTGCTGCGGTCGCCAGCACACTTCCATAAAGCCGAAGACCTGTGTTACCGTGAATGGCGAGATAGGCCGCATCGATTGGCAGACGCTGCAAAGAACTTTGATTCGCCCGCTCTGCCGCTTCCGGCATGAAGCTGTTTGCAGAGAAAATCTCATACGCAGAACGCGCGCTGACAACCTTCGGAGAAGCGACCTCAAATAAAGTCCTTGTCGCGGCCACTTGGTCCGTAGGATTGTAGGCATTCATGCGATAACCGGTGGTGTAGCTTGCTCCCTCCTCTGTGGTGTGCTGACCATTCGACGAATTGGTTTTGGGTGTGACCACATACGCCCCTGGCAGCAGGCCGTAGCGCTTTGGAAGCAGCGTATAGTAGCCCGCCGACAGGCCGGGTGTGGCATTCAGATATATACTATCACCGACACTGAGACCGGAACTGACATAGCCCGGCTCGCCACCCAAATCACCCGCATTGGCACCCGTGTTAAAGGCTCCATATGGGGAGTAGTTGAATCCATATCCGGGAAGAATGGCGTAGGACTGCGGCACCTCGCTCCAATACAAGCCAATTGTTGGGATCGGGGAGGAGCCGAGCGTAGTTGGGTCGATCGAAACACGGGCGGACCAAGTTTTGCCTCCATAGGAGACAAGATCCGCCGCGCTGTATTTTGCCGAGGCATTCCATGTGGAACCAGCCTCACCATAGAGATCGCGGCTGCCGCCCGTTCCAGAAATCCACCGGTAGGCCAGTAGGTCTCCGCCGCCCCGTAAATCCACAACCGACCCGGCCTCTGTGGAGACATTGTTGCCTCCGATCACGATCTGTTTTGCAGGCAACCCCGAAAGCGTGATATTTACACCGCTCGGATCAATCCAAGAAAGTCCATCCGGACTCAAACCGAAAGGAACGGTAATGCCTTGGCCGGTGGAGGGATCTACTCCGGAAACGGACGTTGTGCTTCCGGACTTGAGCTCGACGGCCTGGGTAGTAGTGACAGCTTGTGTGCTGCCGGCCACGGCATCAATGGGCCTGTCAAAGGCGGGAGTGGAGGGAATAAAGTCGGTGCCGTCCCACCCCAGCATGATCGAACCAAAAGGCGCCCGCAAGTTGCCGCCCTGAGAAATACTTGAGGCGAATATGCGAATCGTTCCGGCGGCCGAGAGTGGCAACGGCCGGTTGCCCGCAGCAATGATCTTCACCGAGCCTTGTTGGGGATTCCCCCCCACGGAGTAATCATACGCAAAAAGATCGAGCTTTCCCAACGTCGTGGGATAAACCTGCCCTGAACGAAGAATTATCGTTCCGGCCACACTGACCACCCCATTCCCCCTGATATCCCCTCCGATGGCATTCAACTCCAGCTTTCCGGTGTTTTGGAGAACCAGAGTTCCCAAATCAATCAACTGGGCATTCAGAGTCACCGATCCTGTGCCATAGGTGGGCATCGGATGAAAGGCGCTGGAACCGTCTGCCCCAGGAGGATTTTGTTCAAAGGGGATGAATTGGTCGGAAGGATTCAGCGGTGATCGGAATGCTTGGCCGAGGGCGATGTAAGGAGCATTCAGACTAACCGCAGCACCGGAGACGATCACGCCTCCCCCGGCAACGCGCAAGGAACCCCGGGCATTAATAGAGATCGGGCCTTGGAACTCGACGTTTCCTCCATATGGAACATCTCCGGAGGTGGTGTATTTGTAGCCAAGATCGAGGGAATCAAACCCCCCCGAACGGAAATTCTCCAAGGAAAAAAAGCCTTGGCCGGAAATTGTGCGCCCGCCCGAGTTCAACACCGGTTTGCCTACTCCCAGCGAGGAATTGTTGGAAGCAACCACCTGTCCGCTTTGCGTTACCGTGAGATTGATGTCAGCTCCGGTTTTTTTTGCCCCTGAGGGGTAAAACCGCCCGGAGGAAACCGCCAACATCCCGCCCTTTGCCGTAGGCCCGCCGGCAAAGCCCAATAGCGTGGCATCGGAAAGGAGCATCTGTGAGCCCTCCAAGGAGATCGTTCCTCCGTTGCTGTCCACCCTCGTTGACACGCTCCGCCGCCCCCATGGTTTTTGGTTCAGACCGCTTCTCGCTGAGCGGGGGACGGACTTGTCAGTCGTCGTGAAAACCGGGTCGAGGTCCAGAATGTCGGTGGTGCCTGAAACATCGAGAACAGCACCTCTTCCTGCTAAGATATTTCCTGATACAAGAATGGTTCCCCCAGCATAGACGTTCCCTTTCTTACGCCCATATGGGTCGGGGAAAAGAACGGTGGTTCCTGGTGCCAGTAACTTGGAGTCCGACCCAAGAAAAACGGTCGGAAGAGCATTCGTGGCCGAGTCCTTGAGCAGCCTCGGAAGCCGGAATTCGCTTGCCCCGGCAACCGTAATGCTTCCTGCCGGTGCGATAAGGGATCCCAGAACCGTGACGGTATCTCCCTTGAGATTTATGCTTCCCAGAGGATCGGTTACGATGGTGGCACCTTTTTCAACAATCACATCACCGCTTACCTCCAACACATCCTCCGTAAAGGGATCGTCTGCTCCTATTCCTTTGAGCGTTATGCTTGCGGGCTGCCTCAAACCCGGGGGTGCGAGGGTGGGATGCAGAAGAAATCCTTCGACGCCTCGCTGATACGAAGCCGCAACCAGTTGATGAGCCACGGGAGAAACAACCGTTCCGGTCACGACCCGCACGGCAGGGACATACTCTCCCGGTGTCATGGAGGCTTTGCCAATCCCCGTCAGACTATAACTCGTAAAGCCGCCTTGTTGGAAAAACTCCGGTTGAAAAACCAAGGTGCTTGGATCGGTGGAAGATCCACCGATCTGGATAAGGCTGGCTTGGATGGTGAGTTTTCCTCCCGTCGTCCTGGAGTAAGCCGAGAGGGAACCCCTAAGCGTCAGGTCACCACCGATGGTTGTCGAAACAACCGGGTCCTTCCCGGCAAGAATGGCAATACTGCCTCCCGTGCCATAGACATAACCTCCCAGCGGCTTGGTGCGGGCACCACCAGAAGCGTCGACCCGGCTGTTTTGCCCCAAGCTCACTGTGTATCCCTCAAGCGTCACGCTTCCACCATTCAAGGAACGGGCGAAATCGAAAGGCTGCGTCGTGGTCGGGCGCTCATCGACCAGCATGCCGGATACATCAAGCAGCCTCCCTGAAGCGAGGGATATAAAGCCCCTACCCACCACGGGAAGCGGAGCAGGCACCCCCGAACTACCTCCCGTTGCACTCAATTCGGCATAGAGGAAAGGGGAATAGTTGTAGGCGGTAAAACTCAAGGATCCTCCCGGGGCCACGACATCTCCGCAGATAAAAATATTGGCCGATTTTACAGTGAGAGCGCCGTTAGCCGGGATCAGAACTCGTGTTCCGGGAGTCACCTCGACATCCCCGTCTCGGTTGTCTATCGTGACGCTCCCGAATCCTCCTGCTCCTGCCTCATAGATTGAGGTTCCGATTAAAAAAGTTTTCCGCAGATCCTCAGGAAGTGCATCTGGTGATCCAAATGCGAGGCTGAATTCCGGTGCCGCGACCTGGGCGGCTCCTGAAACAAAATTGACTGTGGGTGCGTTGGGTGATGCGTCCACAATCCTGAAGGGGGAGCCTGATTTTCCCAACCTTTTTTCTGAGCGGAAAGAAATCGAGAGCGAAGACGATACGGCTGGTGAGTTCAGTTGACGCGGAGCAGTAATAGTCTGACCCACCAGATCCCCTGCAATCGCCATGCTTGGGGCAACCAGATTCATGCTGCCCCCGTCCGCTCCTGTGATAAACTCGATGCTGTTGTAACCACCGAGCGGCGCAAGAGGGGCCTTATACAGCTTTGTGATTCCCCATTTGTTTGAAGTCACGGTCGAAGTGCCATCGTATGTCGAATCGTAAATCATGTCCGGGGTGGCTTTGGCTATATCGATGAGTCTGCCGCCTCGGAGAACACGCGATGTTTGCACCCTTCCGGCCTCGTTCCGGAAATACCCGCCAGAAACATCCAACGTGGCTCCGTTTTGAACGATGATCGTTCCGCCACTCTGAATGTTCAGAGTGCCGCCCTGGGCCGTGAGTTGGGCAACATTTCTCTGGATGATAGCAGCCGCTCCAGTCAGGTCTCCCAGAGGAGTGCCAACCCAATATATTCCGTTATAAGTCCCGGTTTTCCTGATATCCACAACGAGGGGTTGGCCGCGAAGAACCGAGGATCTTTGCAGTGGGGAGTCCGCCAGCTCGGACCCTCGCAGTTGTACGGTGAGAATGCTTTGGGCTAACGGCACGAAGACGTCTGTGCTCCCGCTGATATCGAGCAGTGACCCCGAATCAAAAAACGCTTGGCCTCCGGTAAAGGCAAAACGTTGTGAGGCCCCGCTGATGTTGCTGCTGAGTTCGGGTTCCACAGTCGTGCCGTCCGCTAGAAAAATGGTCCTGTTATCAGCAACGTCTTTGTAGAGCCAGTTTCCTGCACGAAAGTTCACCTCTGCGCTCGGAGCCAGTAGGATGGCCCCATTTTGCATGTGGATCGTAAACCCCTCGACATTCACCTGAGACTTTTCCGCAAGACTGGTACCCGGAATGGTTTTCAGGCTGGCATAGTCTGGCAAAATGCGCGTAACGCTTCCCGGACCGAATGTGACAGTTCCTGTGAACTGGGAAAGGAACGGGGGACCGCCGCCTCCGGTGGCCGACGCGTTGTCAAAATTTGGATTCGCTACAGCCCCGTAACTCGCGACAAGGTCAATGCGACCGTTCAGGCTGACTGATGTGGAGCTTTCCACAATCGCCAACTGGCTGACTTCTTTGCCAGCAAGAATGGCGCTGCCCGACAGCGCCTGAATGTCGCCGGCGTTGGTGACAGATCCGCCATATGATCCGATATTTCCCACCCAGACATCGAGTCCCCTCAGGCTGGGATCACTTTGAGAGTGTGCACGAATCCCCAGTTGGAGTCCTGCGGCCAATATCGTCTGCCCGCTCGGCGTAGAGATCGTTCCTTCATTTATGACGTTTGCTCCGACCAAAACGACTCGTCCACCATTGCCATCGGCGCTGACCGGTCCAGAAATTGTGGCCCCCTTCTGCACAAGGATGTTTCCCACTTTTCCATCGGCGGTAAGCGGGGTGTCCGGAATAAATGCGGGCGTTCCATCAGCCCCACCCGGAACAGGAAGCGCTGAGAACAAAAACTGTGCATCCTTATTATTGAGAAGCCCGCTGGAGATCAGATTATCATTAATTGGCAGAGACGAAGCGACGAGGGTGCGGGTGTTGACCTGGCTACCGGCTCCGAAGATGATGCCGTTCTGGTTGATGATGTAGACCTGGCCGTCGGCGTTGATCTGGCCGCGGATCTGGGAGGGCCTGCCGCTGGGGTCGGAGACCTTGTTGAAGGCGATCCATTTCCCGGAGTCGTTGCCTCCGGCTTTTTGGTCGAAGTTGACGGAGGTGTTTTTTCCGACGTTGAAGGTTTTCCAATCCAGGAGCGCCTGGGAGACGGTCTGCCGGATGTTGACCGCGTTGCCGGACTGGCTGGGGGCGTCGGCACCGGTCCAGGTTCCGCCGGGGAGGCGTTCGAGGCCTCCGGGGGTGAGCCCGTCGGGGACGCCTCCGTCGCCGGCGGCGGCGCGGGCGGACGCCTGGAACTCGCGCATGGCGTTGACGGCCTGGGTCGTGCGGGCGAGGCGGTCGGCGGCTTTGATTTTCGCGAGGGAGGCGGCCTCGGCCCCGGCGCTCTGCCGGGCCTCGGCGTTCTTGCGGCTGGACCCCGCCGTGGCGCCCCCGCGAAGGATGTCTCCGGCATGGCTGTCCCGGGGACCCCAGGGAACGGCCAGCAAACAGAGCGCTAGGATGCATGCCCTTCCCATGGTGCGTGGAAGCCACGAAAAACAGGCAGCGCCTCCCGGCACGAGATGCCCTGAGCGCCCTCGCCGCTTCGCGGGAAAATCCTGCGCAGGCGCGCGGTATGGGTGGGTTTCGGGCATGGGCAAAATCGCTCAGAAGCCTCCTCCGGAAGCGCCCGGTGTGAAAGGAGAGGATTGTTACGATTTTGTCACAATCTACAAAGTTTAAGGTTTAAGGGGTCAGGCATAAAATATTGACATAATGCGCATCCCGATTTGGGATACCAGCATGGCAAGGCAAGTTCGCATCCAATATCCGGGAGCCATTTATCACGTCCTCGCACGCGGTGACCGGAAGGAGGCGATTTTTGAAGGCGACCGCGATCGGGAGTATTTTTTAAAAACCCTGGGTGAGGCGTGCGGGCGGAGCGGGTTTGTGGTGCATGCCTACGTATTGCTGAGCAACCACTACCATCTGCTCCTCGAGACTCCGGAGGCCAATCTCTCCGAAGGGATGGGCTGGCTGCAAAACACATTCACCCGCCGGATGAATGTGGTTCACGGGAGGTGGGGGCACCTTTTTGGCGGACGGTATAAGTCCTTGGTCACGGAGGGAGGTGATGGATTTTGGGCTCTGATGGACTATATCCACCTCAACCCTGTGAGGGCGGGATTGATCCATGCGGGTGGAGGATGGGAAGATTACCGCTGGAGCAGCCTGCCGGGATACCTTGGGCCGGCGAGAAAGCGTCCGCAGTGGCTGGAAACCCGGATGGGCTTCGAAGTCGTGGGGGTCAGCGATTCGGTCGGTGGGCGCCGGGAGTTTCTCAGGATTCTTGAGGGCCGTGTGGATTGGGGCAAGCCGGGGGTGGCTGGCCTGAAATTTTCCGGGGGAGGAAAGGGAGCCGCCCTTGACGTCGGGCTGTCCGTCCGCAGGGGGTGGATGCTCGGCTCGGAAGCCTTCCGTGAAAAACTTTTGGAAATGGTTGAGATGTTGAGGCCAGGAAAGGGGTTCAGGTCAAGCAATGGCTATCATGGGCCTGAGATCCGGGAGCATGGACAGGCTCGTGCTGAAGAGCTTATCAAATTCGGGCTCAGGCATTTTGGCCTCGGAGAAAATGATTTGCTGCGTCTTGCGAAGGGAGACCGCCGCAAAGCCTTGGTTGCGGCTTTGATCCATAGCGAGACAAGCGTCAGGCTGGACTGGATCTCGGAGCGGCTTGCGATGGGGGCAAGAGCAGGGTGTTGTCGCTTGATCCGGCGCGCCAAAGAGGAGTGGAAAAGCGAACTGATGGATATAAACAGAAGGTAATATCAATATTTTATGCCTGACCCCTTCGCCCCCTTCGCGCGGAACTTCCGGATCCTTGGTCTGGCTGCTGTGGCGCTGGCGCTGGCGGCCTGCCAGTCCCTGCCCCCGGCGCAGGGGCGTGCGGTGCGCACGACGCTGGAGGCCTACAAGGCCGCCCTGAACGCGAGGTCCTACGAAAGCCTGGCCCCGCTGCTTTCCGATGAGCTGCGGATTGAGGGCATGACCGACGAGCTCTCTCGTGCGGGCCTCCGGGCGGGGATGCAGTGGCCGCCGTCTCGGATCAGCGCGCTGCAAATCATGAAGCTTGCGGAGAAGGACGGCCTGCCGGAGGCCCGCGTGGCGCTTAAGATCCAGGGCGGGTATCTCCTGCTCCGGTTGGGCTTTGACGAGTTGGGGAGGATCCGCTCCATCGAGGACAGCCCGCTTTGGAAAGTCCGCGGGGCCGTGCTGAAGTCGGCCTTCACGTCCCCGATGACAACAAACAGAGGCCTCCTCTTTGTGCGCGGCGTGGCGGATGGAAGGGACGGGTTTTTCCTGATCGACACGGGCAGTTCGGACCTGCTGCTGAACAGGAAGTATTTTCCTGCGCAGAAAAACCCGGGGATGCCGGGGATCGTTTCGACCGTGCACGGGATCTCTTCGAATCCCGGGCGGGGGCGCGTGCGCCACCTGAGCTGGGGCGGCCTCACGTTGCGCGATGCGGCGGGGCAGCTCCACGATTTCGACCAGATGGAAGCGCCTGAAACCCGCCCGCTTCTCGGGGCTATCGGATTCGAGCAGCTGCGGAACTTTGTTGTGGCGTTCGACTGGAAGGCGCGAACGATTTCCGTGGCCCCGGTGAGCGCGTCCGGCAGCGCGCGCGGCACCGTGCGCTTCACCTACTTTCTCCACGCGCCAGCCTTTCCGGTTGAGATTGGCGGGGTCGCGCACCCAATGATCTTTGACAGCGGAGCCGCCGTTAACATGCTCCCGCGCCTCGCGGGCGTCGAGGAACATTTCCAGCGGTTCGATGTTCAAACGAAGCTGAGCGACGGCGGGCGCACCGGCGAGGGGTCCGTCGCTTTCGGAACCATCCGGGCCGTGACCCTTGGCGGCCTCACCTACCGCGACATGCCTTTTGCGATTTACGACGTCCCCTACCTGGGCGGCCATGGGATCCTGGGGAGCCCGCTCGTCCAAACCGGCCGCCTCGAGATCGATTTCCCCAGGCGCACCCTTTCGCTCTGGTAAGGGCGGTTGGAAAACCGCCAAAAAAATCTCGCCGCGGGCGGATCGTTTGGGCTAGTGTTGACGGTTCCATTTCTATTTGCACAATGAAAACCAAGCGATCCACCAAACCATCCGCCAAGCCTGCGCTCGAGCGCGGGAAACCCATGAACGGGGCGGAGATCCTTGTCGAGTGCCTCGAGCGCGAGGGGGTGGACGTCATTTTTGCCTATCCCGGCGGGTGCTCGATGCCGATCCACCAGGCGCTGACGAAGACGCGGAAGATCCGGACGATCCTGCCGCGTCACGAGCAGGGCGGGGTTTTTGCGGCGGAGGGCTATGCGCGGGTGACGGGCCGGGCGGGCGTGTGCATGGCGACGTCGGGGCCCGGGGCGACGAACCTCGTGACCGGGATCGCGGACGCGTTCATGGATTCGATTCCGCTGGTGGCGATCACCGGCCAGGTGCCGCAAGAAATGATCGGGCGGGGAGCCTTTCAGGAGACGGACGTTTTCGGCATGACGCTGCCGATGGTCAAACACAGCTACCTGGTCTGGGATATCAACGAGATCCCCCGCATCGTGAAGGAGGCTTTCCATATCGCGCAATCCGGACGCCCGGGCCCGGTCCTCATCGACATCCCGAAAAACATCCAGAACCAGACGGCGCAGCCGATCTTCCCGAAGACGGTTTCGCTGCGCGGCTACCAGCCCGAGAAGGCGGCGGATGACGTGGCGCTGCACGAGCTGGTGGGCATGCTGGAGCATGCGAAACGCCCGATGATCTACTGCGGGGGCGGCGTGCTTTCAGGCAGCGCTTCGGCCGAGCTTCTGGAATTTGCCGAGCGCACCCAGATTCCGGTGGCCACGACGCTGATGGGCATCGGCTGCTTTCCGGAGACCCACCCGCTTTCGCTGAAGTGGCTCGGCATGCACGGGACCGTCTATGCGAACAACGCCGTGAACGAGGCCGACCTCCTGCTCGCCATCGGCGTGCGGTTCGACGACCGCGTGACCGGGAAGGTGGAAAAATTCTGCGAGCACGGGACGATCGTCCACATCGACATCGACAACTCCGAGATCAACAAGAACAAGCTCGTGCGCCTGCCGATCCTGAGCGACATCAAGTATGCGCTTGCGCGGCTGAACAAGCTCCTCGACCAGGCCGGCTGGAAGCGTCCGGCCAAGGGGCAGGGCCGCTTCAAGGAATGGTATGGCCAGATCGCGCAGTGGAAGGCGGCGCATCCGCTGAGTTTCAAGGACACGGCGGATGTCATCCAGCCCCAGCATGTGATCAGGGAGCTTTGCGAGCTGACCAAGGGCGATGCGATCATCACGACCGGCGTGGGCCAGCACCAGATGTGGGCCGGCCAGTTTTACGACTTTTCGAAGCCGCGCACGTTTGTGACATCCGCCGGGCTCGGCTCGATGGGGTTTGGCTACCCGGCTGCCCTTGGAGCGAAGGTCGCCCGCCCCGACAAGGAGGTCATCGACATCGACGGCGACGGCTCCTTCCTGATGAATGTCCAGGAGCTGGCCACCGCGCACATTGAGGGCATCGCCGCGAAGGCGATCATCCTCAACAACCAGCACCTTGGCATGGTGGTGCAGTGGGAGGATCGCTTTCATGGAGGCAATCGCGGGCATACCTTCCTCGGAGACCCCAAGGACCTCCAGAGGATCTACCCGGACTACGTCCAGCTCTGCAAGGGGTTTGGCGTGACATGCGAGCGCGTGCTCCACAAAAAGGATCTGCGCGCCGCCATCCAGCGCATGCTCGCTTCCAAGGAAGCTTATGTGCTCGACGTCATGACCCCTTACACCGAGCACGTGCTGCCGATGATTCCCAGCGGCAAGACCTACAAGGACATCATCACGGAGTAGGCTCTCGAGATTTTTCGATCGCTGGATCCGGGATAAATGCCCGTTTGCGCCCGGGTTCGTTCGCTCGCGGGGGCGGCGGTGACGCCACCCCCCGGGGCCAACGAACCAGCCGGCACCCCCCGGTCGTGAAGCGGGGCCGGGCGGGAAATTTTTCCGGTCTTTTCCACTTGACGAATCGGCGTGCGCACCGATGATCTGCATCAATCTTATCGAGAGTGGCGGAGGGACTGGCCCTTTGATGCCACGGCAACCGCTGGGAGGGGTCGGCCGTCAACACGGCAGCCGTCACCGACCGGGTCCAGGTGCCAAATCCAGCCTGGCTTCTGGCAGAATCAACCCTGCCGGGTCCGGGAAAAGATGAGGTGAGCCTGCTCGCGGGAGCGAGCCATGCTTGTTTCGTCGTCGCTCTCGACAAGGCCATTGACCCATGAGCGAACACCAAACATTTTTTTCCAACCTGAAGTGCCGGGAGTGCGGGAGGCTGTATCCTAAGGAGGCCATCCACATCTGCGAGTTTGACTTTGGCCCGCTGGAGGCGGACTACGACTACGACCTGATTGCGCGGCACATCAGCCGGGAGGCGATCGCCTCGCGTCCGCAGTCGATGTGGCGCTACCGGGAGCTGCTGCCGATTGATGGCGAGCCGACGGTGGGGGCCCAGGTTGGGTTTACTCCGCTGGTGCGTGCCGACCGCCTTGCGGCGAAGCTGGGCGTTGAGGAGCTTTATATCAAGAACGACACGGTGAACTACCCGACGCTTTCCTTCAAAGACCGGGTGGTTTCGGTGGCGCTGAGCCGGGCGCGCGAGCTGGGTTTCGAGGTGGTGGCGTGCGCCTCCACGGGAAACCTTGCGAACTCGGTGGCGGCCAACGCTGCGGCGGCGGGGCTGACAAGCTACGTGCTCATTCCCGCCGATCTGGAGAGGAGCAAGGTGGTGGGGTCGCTGGTTTACGGGACGCAGGTGATCGGGATCCATGGGCCCTACGACCAGGTGAACCGGCTGTGCTCCGAGATTGCGGGGAAATACGGCTGGGGGTTTGTGAACGTGAACCTCCGCCCGTATTATGCGGAGGGATCGAAGAGCATGGGGTTCGAGATTGCCGAGCAGCTCGGCTGGAAGCTGCCAAGGCACACGGTCGTCCCGATGGCCAGCGGCTCGCTCCTCACAAAAATCCACAAGGCCTACAAGGAGTTCGTCCGCGTCGGGATTCTTGCGGAGACGCCGTTCTCCGTGCATGGCGCGCAGGCCACCGGGTGCTCCCCGATCACCGCCGCCAAAAAAAAATCCACCGACATCGTGAAGCCGGTTCCGAACCCGCAGACGATCGTCAAGTCCCTCGCGATCGGGACCCCGGCTGACGGGTATTACGCGATCCGCACGATGAACGAGACCGGCGGCAGCGCGGAGGATTGCACGGATGACGAGGTGGTGGAGGGAATCCGCCTCCTTGCGGAATACGCCGGGATTTTTGCCGAGACGGCCGGAGGCGTGACAGTGGCGTGCGCGAGGAAGCTGATCGCGTCGGGGAAAATCCCGCGCAACGAGAGCATCGTCCTTTGCATCACGGGCCATGGGCTCAAGACCCAGGAGGCCATCCACGGCCGCTGCGGCGAGCCGCGCCTGATCAACCCCAGCCTCCGCGAGTTCGAGGCCCTGATCGCCAACGATCCCGCCGTCGCATCCTGAACATTCCACAAACACCAAAACACCATGACAGTCCGCATTCCCGCCCCGCTTCGCAAACTCACCAACGACCAGGAGGTCGTGCCCGCCGAGGGCGCGACGATCGGCGACGTGCTCGCCAACCTTGAAAAGTCGTTTCCCGGCCTGATCGAGCGCATCTGCGACGAGCAGGGGAACGTCCGCCGCTTCGTGAACATTTTCCTCAACGACGAAGACATCCGCTTCCTCGATGAGAAAGCCACCCTGGTCAAAGAGACCGACGAGATCAGCATCGTCCCTGCGATCGCCGGCGGGTAGGGGAGGGGCCCGGAAAAAATCTCTCGTCCGGGCAACCGAGACCCGGGGGGTGATGTGGGATATCCGGGAGGCCAACGGATAGATTTCGGGGAATTTTTGCCGGAGCAAACCGGTGCGGCCCTGCTCCGGAGCCCTGGCATGCTCCGCGGTGCGGCGCACTTTGTTCTCGCTGCAGGAATGGGGATGCCTGTAGGATGGCGGAGTTGCCAAGGGGGCCGGTGCATGAACCGAAAAGGAAAATGAATCGCTGCAAAACGACGCTTCTCACCCTGCTGCTGGCCGGTTCGGTCGCTGGCTATGGCATCAGCACGGACAATGAGCAAATTGAAGGCTTGTGCATTTACAAGCCGACGCGGTCGCATCCCGACGGATCTGCCGCCGCATTTGAATACCGCACAGTGGTCAACTACAAGAATGTCTCGTATGTTTTTGCCGCCGGGCAGGGTCGCCTGAGCGTGCCCAGCAGCGGAGAGATTCTTTGCATCCCCTATCCCGGCCGGCTGAACGGCAGCCGGGAGTCCGCCCTCCTCTTGCTGGCCTCTGCAAAAAAGCGCTTTCCCCGGCATGCTGCGCTTCTTCGCAGGATAGAGAAGGCCTGGGAAAATGATTCTGGAGCATCCTCCGACGACGGCAGCGCCCGCCATGCGGCTGCCCTGCGCCAGCTTGCACAGGAGAGCCAGAAACCTGATGAAAGGAGTTCCCCGCCCTCGAGATTGCCGACTTCGTCGCTGTCGATGACAACGCTGAAATCCGCGACCCTTGACCCAAAAGTACCGAAACCTGCTGAGCCCGATGAGGGCGCTTCGGAATCGATCGACTCGCTTGTAAAAAACGCCCCCAAGCCGGTCCCTGCCGATGAGCCGGGTTCGCTGGCTACCAACATGAACATCATCCAGCGCCTCTACCGCGCCGCGCTGCGGCTGGCGAATCCGAACGCCGCCTTTGAAGATACGGGTGCGCCCGGGCAGGCGGGCCATGAGGAGAAATGAGAGGCCGATTTCCGGATCTGTCCCGGCGTATCCCTGGTGCGCAGGGCAGAGCCTCCCGCCGCATTCGCTGTCACCGGAGTGAGGCAGTTGTCGGGAACCCCGGCCCTGCGGGACGCGGTGGAGGGTGCATGGGAAAACCTCGCTTCCCTGCGTGCTTTTTCTCCGTCGTGTGATACCGGGAGCAGATGCCACCTCTTGTCAAAAACCTTCTCGATCCCGCGCCAGGCGGGCGGGAGGTCTTTCGCTCTCTCCTCAACTTGCCCGGCATCCGCCTGGAACAGATTGTCTCCAACGGCCAGGCCAGCGCGGAGGGGTTCTGGTATGACCAGAAGCACCCGGAATGGGTGATGTTGGTGCGGGGCGAGGCTGTGCTGCAGTTTGACCCCGGCGGGGACCTGCCCCTCAAGGAGGGCGACTTTCTTTCCATTGCGGCCCATTCCCGGCACCGGGTGCAATCCGTTTCGGCCGATGCGGTGTGGCTGGCCCTCCACTTTTCCACCTGATGGCTCCCCCATGTGCGCGACGTTCCAAACCCGCGGGAAGACATACAAGCCCGGCCAGGAAATTGCGGCCACCGGCGCGCGCGGGGTGGTCCGCCATGCTTGGGCCGGGTTTGCCCGCAGCGAAATCCTTGCATGGTGGGAGAAGCGGGGAGCGGTGCTCATCGACATCCCCGCCGAACGGTTCGCCGAGCGCTCCACGATCACGGGAAAGCTGATCTGGGGCGAGGTGGCGGAGGGAGTGGTGATTCGCGGCCTGGTGGACATCCAGGCCGCCCGCCCGCTCATCAAGGTCGTCACCCGCGCGTCAAGCCCGGAGGAACTTGACCGCTTCCAGCACCCGCGCATGCCACTGCTCGAAGCGGCCCGGTTCGCGCCGCTGCCGCCGGGGGACGATGAGCACAGCGATCCTGATTTATTCGGTTAACCTAAAAGCAGAAATAGAGGCCCGCGAATCACGCGAAACGACGCGAATGACAGCAACTTAAGAAAAATGCATGACTCACCTTGGGGGTGAGTGCCTGTTAGTTTCTAACTTCCTGATTTTATTCGCG
>Ga0247844_1001476_pt1 | contig 43246 bp, 34 predicted proteins | sample LaCtaG_FD_192421 | JGI IMG/M metagenome (GOLD analysis project Ga0247844, IMG submission 192421) | Freshwater microbial communities from meromictic Lake La Cruz, Castile-La Mancha, Spain - LaCruzMarch201714.5m_1 | ecosystem: Environmental > Aquatic > Freshwater > Lake | place: Spain: Castile-La... | reverse complement strand
CGTATGTACATTGCTTAGAAAACAACGCGCCCTGGATCTTCAGCCCCCGCCGCATCTGTATCTGGGCCTCCACCGACGGCAAAAAATACCTGCCCTGTGCCGCCAAATCCTTTGCACCCAATCCATTCATGGGCAACCTCAAAGTACAACTCCTATCCATCCCCTTCGATCAACCTGTTCAAGCCCGATATTTCAAAATATTGGTTGAAAACCTCGGCAAAAACCCCAGCTGGCACCCCAACAAAGGCGAACCTTGCTGGATATTTGTGGACGAAGTGATCATTGAGTGAGGAGTGATAAGTGATGAGTGATGAGTGTTTTTGATCTCGGGAAACCCTTGAATTTGTGATAAATAAATCATAATCAATAAATTATGACTTTGGAGAAGTCACGCATTTGTGTAGGGATTGAGGCCCGAGGTGACACCTCCGAAGGTTACCGCCTGAGGTGACACCTCCGAAGGTTACCAATCGAGGTGACACCTCCCAAGAAAAATAATTGATAACCAACCACTTACGACTTCGGAGAAGTCATGCATTTGTAGAAAAAAGCGATTGATAACCACCACCTTTGACTTCGGAGAAGTCACGCATTTGTAGAAAATAACAATCCATAATCAACCACTTACGACTTCGGAGAAGTCGGGCATTTGTAGAACGCATTTGTGGAACGCATCTGTGGAACGCATTTGAAAAAGCGTGCGAGGGTAATTTTGGTTTTTTTCATAATTTGACCAATTTGAGGGTAGTGGCATTCACCCCATTTGTAATTTGTAAATAATAAAACCCGGTATTCAAACCTGAAAAATCCTGGATGCTAATTTGATTCCCAGCATATATAATTTGTCCCGTGGAATTCGTCAATAAGTAATTTTCATTACCTGTAACAGGCTGTACTTGAATACGATCGAAAAATGGGTTGGGATAAACGGAAAATGAATTTTCATTTTGAATCGCTGCTGTACTCAAAACAGGGCAACCCGCCGCTACCAACATATACTCCCAGGCATCCTCAAAATAGGGCCGGTTACAAAGCGTAGCCGCAGCAACATCTACGGCAACAATATTATGCGCCGAACTACCAGACAAACCTGGAAGATTTGAAATAAGGACGTGGCTGTTGTTATAATTGCCATTGGAGGTTTCAAAAAAGGTCAAACCACTGGCAAACGTATCAATGCCAAGTCGGTTGAAAATCAATAACTGTTGAGCAGGTGTACAACCCAAATTATCAGCCTGGTGTACCAAGGCGAAATATTTGCAAGCAGGCGTAAGGGTAGGACGGTAGACATACTCGCCATGCCTAAAAAGCAAAGTGTAATTAGAACTTGTTTCATATTCAATTGATTAAATTTTTAATTTGTTGAATTCTTGATTTTCAAGGTTGTACACGAACAATTCATTGCGCTGTACAATTGCCCTATAACTTAAAAAACCGCACTATAAAAGGCCCACGGTCGGTTTCCCCGCGCACCCAATAAACGCCTGATTTTAAAGCACTTACATCAATAATTTCACTTGTATTATGGCCTTCATACACGAATCTTCCATCCATAGAACCAATTTGAATAAAATGGACAGGCCCATCTGTTTGGATCTGTAAAAAATCATTTACCGGATTTGGAAAAATGACTACACTCAAATCCATTACCTGCGCAATGGTGCTAGTCGACCCAATTTTCAAGGGCGTTTCACAGCGGTGTAAATTGAAAAAGCCATTCCCGATAGGCTTTCCATAGTAAAAAACCCACACCTTCTTGTTGCCTACTACATATTCAGGATCAACCGCAACATCCCCTTCATATTGACTTAATCGCACATGCAAAGGCTCCCCAAAAATGCCTTTCAGCCAAATCTCGCCAGCAGTATTACCCGGAATACCGCCACCGCTATATACCTGATATGCGCCGTATGTTCGGTTAGAATTGATTGTAAATGGCTCAAAAGAGGTAAGTGTAGCAGGCGTAATCGCGCTCAAGGGCATATACTGTTCACTTTGTGTAAAAAATGTCCCGTTTTTCTTATAAATCGCCAATTTTGTGGCTCCACGGCTACTAAACATAAAGGTATCATCGGGAAATTGCGGCACCCGAAACGGCAAATCATCAACATGATGGTTCAAAACGCCATCGGGAATATCATTGGTTACCTGCGTAGACTCCTTATTTGCGCCCTTCCAAAATTTCATATCCCAATAAGGTTGCGCTGGAAAAGGTCGAAATGGATAAGCCAATACATCGGAATTGGCCATCCAACGCGGAAAAGTGAGTTCATAAGCCGAACCGCTCTGATTCTTCCGCTCTGCATTGATAAAAACCCGAACACCTAACTGGTCTGAACGTAGGGCAAATAAACTGTCTTTACCTTGCGCATTGTTATTTAAAACCACATAATTGATCCAAAAATAAGGTTTGGTCGTATCACTCGATACATTAATCAATGATTTTATATCATTATTTGCAGTACCTAAAGCATTAAATTGAAGGGTATTAATGCCCAAGCGACGTATATATTTCAAATCGCCGTACTGGTTTTTAATCAGGAAAAAAATGCCCGTTTGATCCGCACCCCAATATGGCCAACCTTGCCCCTGGATCGTATCAATCAGTTTTTTGGCCGCTAAATCCGGCAAACCTGTCTCCAAATCAACATCGGCGTAATATACTTTTGCCCTGCCCCCAGGGAGTGGAATTTGCTCGCACCAAACCATGCTGCGCATATCAGGCGAAAATTCAACCTGAAAAAAATTATTCCCAAGCACCGTATCCTTGGGTATAAAAGTTTGTGCATGAATATTATGCACAAAAACGAACAAAACAATAAAACTGTAAAATTTAAGCATGCGTGGGGAGTTGATTTAGTATCTTCGACCACCCACGTTCTAAAAGGTTTACTTTAATTTACAAATTTTCTTTTTTAAGCCTCCACCACTGGCATCGGAAAATGGACAGAAACGGAGTTTATAGAAGCCGTGAAATTCGGAAAAATCAAACGGACCCACCTTACAATACCCCATGTTTCCACACACTACCCTGACAAACAAGGAGTTACAAGGCATTTATGCCGATCTTAAAACGATTCCGCAAATTCAAAATCAGGTGAAAGGATCGTCCTTATAATGTGTCAAAAATTCGCACAGATTGTTTCGACTTCGGAGAAGTCGCGCATTTGTAGAAAACATCAATTAACACCCATCTACTTTTGACTTCGGAGAGGTCATGCATTTGTAGAAAATACCAATTGATAACCAACCACTTATGACTTCGGAGAAGTCACGCATTTGTTTGGTGAATGAGGCCAGAGGTGACACCTCCAAAGGTTACCAACCGAGGTGTCACCTCCAAAGGTTACCAACCGAGGTGTCACCTCTAAGGGTTACCAACCAAGATGTCACCTCCAAGGGTTACCAACCAAGGTGTCACCTCCAAGGGTTACCAACCAAGGTGTCACCTCCAAAGGTTACCAACCGAGGTGTCACCTCCAAGGGTTACCAACCGAGGTGTCACCTCCAAAGGTTACCAACCGAGGTGTCACCTCCAAGGATTACCAACCGAGGTGTCACCTCCAAAGGTTACCAACCGAGGTGTCACCTCCAAAGCTTATAAAAAACGAATATTCAACCACTTATAACTACAAAGTGGTCATCCATTGATAAAAAAACACCCCAAACTAACAACTAACAACTATCAACTAACAACTATATTAATGATCCGCCCAGGCACCACAATAAACTTCTTAATCGTGTGTCCTTCCAAATTGCGCTGCACAAATACCTGTTCCAACACCAAAGCCTGAATCGCTTCATTCGATAAATCTGCCCCAATCTCAAGCGTACCCCGCATTTTACCATTTATCTGAACCGGATATTGAATCGTGTCGGTTTTCAAATGCTGCTCATCCAACAGTGGGAACGTAGCATCACAAACCGTCGTTTCATGCCCCAACAATCGCCACAATTCCTCCGCAATGTGCGGACCAAACGGCACCACCAACACAACAAACGGCTCCAAAATGGCGCGTTTGCTGCAATTGAGTTTGCGTAACTCATTGGTACAAATCATAAAATGACTCACGCAAGTATTCATCGAAAACCGTTCAATATCTTCGGTTACCTTTTTAATACAGGTATGTAAGGCAAACAATTCTTCCCGCGTAGGCGCGTCATCCGTAACGATTACTTCTCCTTGTGCATTGAAAAACAAGCCCCAAAACTTGCGTAAAAAACCATATACACCGGTAATACCCTTCGTATCCCAGGGTTTGCTCACCTCAATCGGCCCCAAAAACATCTCGTACATCCGGAAACAGTCAGCCCCGTATTGCGCCACCATATCATCCGGGTTCACCACATTATATTTGGATTTCGACATTTTTTCGACCTCCGAACTACAGGTAATATGGCCTTCCGGACACAATTTGAAATTTGCTTTTTCAAATTGCATCGTTTGGGATGCCTTTTCGATGTTCAAAATATCATCCTCCACCAAACTGATGTCCACGTGCAATTTCGTAAAACAGTTGGGGTCGTATTTATAAGTCAGATTGTACGAAACATACAACTGCTCACTCACAGGTTGTTCCTTGGTAATGATAAAGGATTCCCGACTATCTAGCGCCGCGCGGATTTTAGCCGCAACTTGATCCGGTTCATTCACCGCATCCATCAGTTCTTCCGAGTACAGCACCAGTAAGCGCTTGTTGTCGGCCGTGGCTGCCCGCAGGATGTGCTCTATTTTATCCGTTTGCTTGCGTGAAGTCACCTCAATAACCAAATCGCTGGTGGCAAAGGCAAAATCGTAGGTATACGCTTCTTCATGCTCCAATTCCGGGATGCGGAAAGCGCCTTCTTCTGCAAAAAATGGTTGTAACACCTTGATCCACAGATATTCTTCAAAAAACTGCTCTTTTGCACGGTACACAAAACTCGAGCGGCCCTGAATCATCCCCTGGTTGATCAGTTTTTTGGCAAACTCCCGCTCCGGCACAACCCCCAGGTCATACAAAAAGTGGTTCCAAAAACGGCTGTACAACAAATGTCCTACCGCATGCTCCGAGCCACCAATGTACATATCCACCGAATTCCAATAGGTAACCGCTTCTTTACTAGCAAATTCCGTTGAATTATGTGGATCCATGTACCGATAAAAATACCAGGAGGAACCCGCCCAGCCCGGCATGGTACTCAATTCATACTCATAACTGCCGCCATCCGGTGCGTTGTACCGCCAGTTTTCGGCCCGTCCCAAGGGTGGTTCGCCCGTTTCCGTTGGCAAATATTTATCCACCACCGGCAATACCAGCGGCAGGTCTTTTTCTTCCATCAAATACGGAACCTCATCCTTGAAATACACCGGAACCGGTTCTCCCCAGTAACGCTGCCGACTAAATACCGCATTTCGCAATTTATACTGGGTTTTCCCTTTCCCAATTCCTTGTTGCTCAAGCCATTCGATCAATTTGGGCACCGCTTCGGTGTATGTCAAACCATCGATCATACCCGAATTGATATAACGCCCGTCTTTGCTCGCATCGGCCGCTTCCGACAAGTTTTGCTGTGCATCCGAAATGGCCACGATCGGCAATTTGAAATGGGTGGCAAAATTCCAGTCGCGCTGGTCGCCAGAAGGTACCGCCATGACGGCCCCCGTTCCATAACCCGCCAACACATAATCGGCAATATACACCGGAATACGCGCCGAATTAAACGGATTAATGGCATAAGCGCCAGTAAATGCACCCGTCACTTTTTTGGTTTCGGCCATGCGCTCAATATCTGAACGCGCACCCGCCCAAGCCGTATAATGCGCTACCTCGGATTTGCAAGCAGCAGTCGTCAACATCGGCACCAACTCATGTTCAGGCGCCAAAACCATAAAAGTAGCCCCGTAAATGGTATCCACCCGCGTCGTAAATACTTCAATTTGCACCCCTTCGTGGCCTTCTACCGCAAATTTCACCGAAGCGCCCACCGAGCGTCCAATCCAGTTGCGTTGCTGCTCCTTGATCGCATCCGACCAATCGATGGTCTCCAATCCTTCCAGTAACCGATCACAATAAGCCGTAATACGCATGGCCCACTGTTTCATGCGTTTGCGTTCCACCGGATACCCCCCGCGCTCGCTCACCCCGTCTTTGATTTCATCGTTGGAAAGCACCGTACCGAGGGCCGGACACCAGTTTACAAACGATTCTTCGGGAAACGTAAGCCGATATTTGAGCAACATCATTTGTTGTTCCTTTTCTGTCCAGGCGTTCCATTCCGCTGCGGTAAAAGTTGGGGTTTCATCGTCGCATAACGCCAGCACCCCTGCATTGCCATGTTCGGCAAAATGGGCAACTAAAGCACTGATCGGCAATGCTTTATCTGCTTTTTTATCATAATAATGCGCAAACAATTGCATAAAAATCCATTGCGTCCAGCGGTAGTAATCCGGATTGCTGGTGCGCACTTCCCGGCTCCAATCGAAGGAAAAGCCGATATTATCCAATTGTTCGCGGTAGCGGCTGATGTTTTGCACCGTGGCTACTTCCGGGTGAATCCCCGTTTGAATGGCATATTGTTCTGCCGGTAAACCAAACGAATCATAACCCATCGGGTGCAACACATTGAACCCTTTGAGGCGTTTGTAACGCGCCATAATATCACTGGCGATATAGCCCAGCGGATGCCCTACATGCAGTCCCGCGCCCGACGGATACGGAAACATATCCAAAATATAAAATTTGGGTTTGTCGCTGTGATTGGCAACTGTATAAGTTTCTTGGGCCTTCCACCAGGATTGCCATTTTTTTTCAAGATCGCGCGGGTTGTATTCCATGTCTTGTCTGAGCCTCAGTACTAAATTTTCCGTTTTAAGTTTTGTGCGGCGGCAAAACTAATGGTTATCGGCGAATTTTATGGGGGAAATGTATTTCTACCCCAACCTTTTTGCTTTTCAATTCCGTTATAGCCAACGGTAAGTGTTTATGAAAACGGCTGGATTCTAATCTATTGAAAATCAATTTTTTTATCCATCCATCCTTCAAATCCACTTTAATCTTGGTATATGTTTGCAAAAATCCAAAAACATGCAATTCAGAAAATTGATTTATGCAGGCCTGATATTGGCTTCGTTTTTTCTATTTGGTCAATTTCAATGTTTTGACCCTTGCGAGGAGCTTTATCCGTTTGAATACTATAATTTTAATTATACGATTTTTGCATTAAACAACCAAGGACCGACACCTTTAGTTGCTGCGGATAATAAGGCTCCTATGCGTGCGTTTGGCTTGCGCATCCGATACAATACGTATGCGGTAGATTCACTTTCCATATACTTCAACCCGGAATGTAATACACCGACACCGGATAGCGCCGTTACCCAAGTTTGGGTTTCCTGTTTACAAAATTTTGATGCTACCCACGCGGCCGGCGCTGCATTAAACGAATATTTTCGGATACGTCTGGACAAGTCAACATGGGATTTGCCTGCCTACAGAACACTTGATCTTGGAGTAGCCTCTTTCAACACCTTTGCAGATACGTCCCGTGCAGATATATTATTGACTACCCCACCAGCACAAACGGGCGTGTATCAATTTAAAGTCGCCCTGGTGCGCAGTAGTTTAGATACAATTTTCCTGGTAACCGAACCGATCACTTTATCCAATTAAAACATGAATATTAAATATTTATACATAATAATATTTTTTACTCAAATAACGACTTTGAAAAGTCAAACCGATGTCTGTCCGATTGGGGGCTACTGGACCATGGGGGTAAATACCCAGTTTTATATAGGTCGCAGGCATTTGTCGGACGCCCTGATTGCCCTGCCCCGACAAGGCAGCTATTTTGAGTGGGGCGCCGATTTGTATCGCAGCCGGCGTTGGTGGCTGACGGGTTCTGCCGGACTCATGCTGGTAAAATTGGCCAGCAATCAGCTGGTACTCCGCACGACCGACCAGATAACAGGGAATGAGCGCACAGAAACCCTTAAAAATCCCTTGTTCCGAGTGGGGGCTAGCATTACCGTAGGATTGGTTTATCGGGTGAGGGCTATATTTTGAAGAATTAGACCGCAATAAGCCTAATTCCGCCCATAGGCAATCCACCTGACAATAAATCCCTGAAGTACATGTCCATGCTGTGTAGCGATATGATTACATTTGTAAAACTTAAAACCCATGCCTACCAAAATTACCTTTTTACCCGCCTTAATGATGGCCTTTTTGGCAATTTTTAGTATTAGTAGTTGTCAAGAACCATGTGATTTTAGTCCATATCAGATAGATCAGTCTAATTGGAAACTATTAGAGTTAGAAAATAGTGGTGTCGAACCAATAATTGAGTATAATTCAAGTATATCAAAAGAGCATTTCGGAATACGCATACAATATAAAATGAATATAGCGGGCAAACTTAAATCATGTCCTGATAATTATTATGAGTTTTATAATCCTGTCGTTGAAGTAATAGTATACGCAATGCAAGATTTTGACGATACACATGCAGCGGGAGTGTCGCTAAACGATTATTTTATTGTCCGCAACTTATCTGACCGAACAAATCTCCCATATTATAAACCAATTTCCGAGTCACTCAGCGCATTTGTAAAATATTCCTATAATTCTGTGGGTATGGTCGACTTAATTTTAATTCAGCCACCCGCACATCAAGGACCATTTCAGTTTAAAGTAAAATTGAAATTCAGCTACCAAGATCCCATAATAATATCCTCCAGAACAATCACCTTTTATTGATTTCACAATGAAAACCAAAATCATCCTACTACTTTGGATCACCAGTTATCTCCAGCTATCCGCACAATCAGAACCCTGGCCGGTTGGGAACTTTTGTACCTTAGGCGCTTCCACTCAGGTATATTTGAATAAAAACACCCCTGCTGATGCCCTTATTGGACTACCTCGATCAGGGATTTTTTATGAATTCAGTGCAGATTTTTTTCAGCACAAGCGTTGGGGACTGTTTGGGGTTTTCCGTTGGGGGCGGGCCGCAGATAGAGACGAGACCGCAATGCAGCATTTTCTTGAAAATAAATATGCCGATTATTTTGTCACCGCACCCAGGCAGAATGCTGATCCCGCCAAAATGCGGCAATTCCTTGGAGGAATCAGGTATAAAATAGGCAATAAACGACTTCAATTCCAACCGGGATTGGCGGTGGGTGTAACTACGGCTAAATTTTACCCATTTGAGGCAGCCATTAAAGCGCCAAATTCAAATACCCTGTTGCGCACCACCGCAACATTTAACGGTGTTGATTACAGCAGGAAAAAACACTTTACCTTGCAGCTTAGCGAAGATATGTTCTACCGATTATCGAAAAAAGACGTTTGGCTACAACTTACGGGTGCCTTGCTCATGATTAACCTTCCCTATAACACCATTCAATTCAATACCCAAAATCAATTGACCCAAGAAAGTAGCAGTGAGACCATAAAATCATCCAAATATAGGTTCAGTGGGTCTCTTTCATTGGGACTGGTGCTACAGATTGGGGATTAAATACCCATGAAAATCAATTACTTACCCGCCAATTTTCCACCCAAATACCCCATCGGAAGGTACGCCCCCACCAAATCCACCACGGTGTACCACAATGGGGAAGGCAGCATATAAACACTCGTGATGCCGCCAATCAGGAAAAATACCCCAATCGCCAAAGCAAAGCGCATATGGTTGTTCGCCGCAAAACGCGCAGCCAGCAATGCCCCGACCAGCGTCCCTAGCGCATGCGCTAAAAATGGAAATATAAAATGCTTGGGCTCAAATAAATGCATGGTTGCCTTTAAGCCTTCCATGGTCGTAACATCTGCACCATTGGGTGGCGGAATGATAGAACCACTGATCATGATGATGCCCATATTCACCAAACTTCCGATGAATATGCCCGCAATTACCGCCAAAATGTTTCGAAGGATTGGTTGCATGATAGTTTTGTTTTAGGTGAAGCTTGATTTCTAATGCCCAGGAAGCATTTCAAGACAAAAGTATGACAATCTGTTTTAATTCGCAAGAATAAAATACAAATAGTTTTAAAATTAAAGTTTTAAAATTCCCATCTGATGAATCACCGCCTATTTATCCCAATAGGCAATACAACCGACAATAATTCCCCGGAGTACATATCCATGTCTTGCATTTTTATGGTTACTTTTGTAAAAATGAAAGCCCATGCCTACAAAAGTGATCTTTTTACTCACCTTCACTTGGACAATTTTGGCGATGATTACTTTTAGCAATTGCTGGCCAAAATGTGATATTCCACCACGAATACTTGAAACATACAATTGGAAATTACTCGAACTCAATAACAGTGGCGTTGAACCAAATATTGAATACAGCCACATTGGTTCAAAAGAGAGTTTTGGATTACGTTTAAAATTTGAAATGACACCATATAATCTTTCAGAATGCCCAGACAATTATTACGAAATTCCAAATCCTGTAATTGAACTCAGTATATACGCACTGCAAGATTTTGATCAAACACACCCTGCCGGAACGCTGCTGAATGATTATTTTGTAGTCCGAAGCATAAATCCTAAAACTAAACTCCCAGATTATAAATTAATTTCAGAATCCATGGATGTGTTTAACAAATATAATGGTTCCTACGTTGATGTTGATTATATCCTGGTTCATCCCCCTGAGCAAATTGGCGCTTACCAGTTTAAAGTAAAGTTGAAATTTAGCAACTCAGATTCGACCACAGTATCTTCACGCCTGTTCACCCTAAAATAATAACTTTTTGAAAATCAAAATCTTATTACTAATTTGGGTATGCAGTGCTTGCAGTGTATCCGCACAATCTGCGCAAGACGGGTTTGATCGCCAATGGATCTTTGGCCGATTTACAACGCCAGTCCCCTCGGGTACAGTCCTAGATTTTAATGGGGATACCTTAAATTTAACAGCAGTTGATAAAAAAATGGAGTTGGAAGGATCCTGCGCAATCATGTGTGACGCAATGGGTAAGTTACTTTTTTACTCAAATGGCTGTTATATTGCAAACGCATCGCATCAAGTAATGGCAAATGGGGATTCTATTGGTAAAGGTTTATTTGAAACCAGTTATTGCAATACTGGCGGCAACCCGATTAATCAAGGTATTATTGCATTACCGAAGCCTCAAAGCGATCATTTATATTACTTATTTTACACAGATCTTGGTGAGCCATATGAAATGACCCCATACTTCCCATTAGCGCCCATTACTTTGTATTATTCCATTATCGATATGTCATTAGAAAATGGAATGGGAAAAGTTGTTGAAAAAAACAAAATTATACTTCAGGATACTTTTTCCAAAGGAATGATTCAAGCTGCTCAGCATGCAAACGGTAAAGATTGGTGGATTATTCTACCTAAATCTCACACTAACTGTTATTGGACAATTCATTTAACTAGTAATGGAATTGAAAATATCTTTAAACAATGTAATGGCCCAATTTGGATGGATAATGACTCCCAAGGACAGGCAGTATTCTCCCCGAATAAAAAATACTATGCACGATTTAACTATTTTTATGGCCTTAATTTGTTTAACTTCAACGATTCATCTGGAAAAATTAGTATATTAAATAATGTTGATTTCGGTAAAGATACTTTTAATTTTAATGGCTTATCCTTTTCTCCAAATTCAAGATTTGTCTACGCAGCATGTAACACAAAATTATGGCAATTTGATACTCAGAATTCTGATTTTTCTTTGAGTCGGATATTAATAGGAACATTAATAACACCGTTTAACATATCCACAAAAACACGTTTTAATCATGCTTGCCTTGCTCCAAATGGAAAGATTTATATTGGAGGATCAAATGCTTTTAATTATCTTCATTCTATTGATTATCCAAATTGTTATGGGCCTGCATGTGGTTTGAATCAATATTCCGTTAAATTATTTGGCACGAGCACCTACACAATGCCTAATTTTCCACATTACAAAAAATGGATAGAGAACGATACTTGTAAGAACATAACTTCAATTTCACCTGTAGATGAACATTTATCATCAATTAGATTTTATCCTAACCCAGTTCAAAATTATCTATTTGCATTTGGAATAAAAGAAGGGGACAATCTTGATTTCCTTGATCCTTTAGGTAATTTAGTATTTACGGTTACCTGGAACGATGAACAATTAAACATAGAAACATTAGCGATTGGCTTTTATATAATTAAGGTAAAAAGAAACCACGTTTTATTGGGCAACTTTACCTTAATAAAGATTTAATGTTACTAAGCAATATTAGACTTGTTGCGGTATGGCGGTAAACGACAAAACCGCCCCTTTGATCCAATTTTGTTGATTTAAGATTAAATCCCTATGTCAACCGCATTTCCCCCCAAGGTCCGTAGGACCGAAATTATGGTAGCAACCAATCCCCAATAATTCCCACCGGCAGGTGGAAACACACCAAAACACCAAGATTATCAACGACTTATAACCAAAAATCCCCGCTCCAAAAACCTTGCCCCCCTAAATTCCCAAAAATACCCGCCCGCCGGAAGCGTCGAAATTTGAACCCGGGTCAAATTGTCCTTTGTCCTAACAGCCATCAAACACACATTCAAAGCATTATATATTGTAAAAATTCCAGACTCCTCGGCTTGCACCTGAACGAAATCTTGCGCCGGATTCGGGTAAATAATCACCCGCGATGGGGTATTCAACAAGTTTGTACTAACCGTAGAATCGACGGCAAACGTTTCAACAACCGAACAACCCTTTGAATCCGTGATCGTTACGGTGTAATCGCCTGGCGTCAGATTGCTGATTTGCAGCCCAGATACGCCCGTACTCCAAACCACCTCAAAGATACCCGATCCTCCGGAAATGGAAGTCAATTCTATGCTGCCATTGGGGTTCATTCCGTCGGTAGAGGATACGATCAATGCTTCCGCATGAATAGGCTGCGGATCAGAAAGTGGCAAAATCCATTGAATCGTACAGCCCAAAGCATCCGTAACGGTTCCATTGTACGTTCCCGGCCCAATGGGCGATAAAACCGGCAATTTCGAGCCATTTTCCCAAAGCCAGGAATACGGTTGTTTGCCATTGGTAGGGGTAATGGTCAAAGCGCCATTTTTTGCACCCGGACAGGAAATTTCCTGCACATCAATCGAAATATCTAAAAAACCGCTGGTTTGGATGTTTACAGCACTAAAAGCCACACAACCCAGGGCATCGGTAACCGTTACCAGATAGGTCCCAACCGCTAAGTTTTTTAACAAACTATCCGTACTTGCAAAACCTTGCCAGCTGTACTGATAAGGTGCCACACCGTTTAAAATATGGACAGCAGCCGTACCGCCAAACGTATCCCCGCAAACAATCGGTGTGGGGGATGGAATTAACTGCACCGGACTCCCAACCGGAATGGTAAATTCAGTTGAGACCGTAACGCCACGCGCATCGGTGATGGTAATTTGATAGTATCCTGCGGCTAATTGGGTGATGTTTTGCCCTTGTGTGCCCCCGGAAACCCAATTGTAAGAAAAAGGCGCACATCCCCGTTGAAGTTCGAAAGCGACCGTACCGTTTTTTGCCTGCGGGCAAGCGGGCGTAACCTGTGGACTTCCAAGCAAAGAAGGCGCGGTAAGTTCAAGCGGACCAATATCAATGGTATTGTTTAAAATACGCGGATTTCCTTCCAAATCTAAGTCTCCCGGGGCAGCAACCGTATTATCACCGGCATCCACAAGCGGCGAACAAGCCTGCAAGTGAAAATCTAGATTGTCGATATTAACAAACCGAGGATCAACGTTGTATAAATTACCAGGGCCACAAGTGATATAAGGCGTAACACTACAAAAATCGTTCGGCTTGTTGAAAAAACTATTTGAGAATTGAATGGGTATTTCTTCAAATTTGTTTTGCGTTAAATAATTAACCCAGTTATTCACATCAAAAAAAATTCCGTTTTTAATGGTGGCGTTGGAATACAAAACAGGGTCACTGGCTTGTGATTCAAATAAATAGGAATAGTTTTTAAATGTGCAATTAGATATTTTTACATTCGAGGATGATGACCAAATGGCCTTACTGTTTTGACCAATATTTATTGTATTAATAAACTCCGAGTTTATTATATTTACATTGATTTTATTTATTTCAAAGCTGTTTTTAAGGACGACTAATTGTGGTTGAGGGCCAATCATCTTTGAATGAAGAAAAAGAACATTTGAATACACAGTATAAATTTTATTCAGCTTATCTGAAGTTTTAAATTCACACTGATCAAATATTAAATTTGCATAATTATATTGTATATTTGCTATTTTGTTATTTAAGTAATCAAAATCAGTAAAAATAGAATCAACACTCAAGTTTTTGAATAAAATAATTGAATTATTATCAAATGGAAATAATTCTGCTTTAAATAATGCATTGGATGTATTAGTACTTTTAATATAATTTACTTTTACATTGCACTCAGAAAACTCCATGTACTTTGTGTAACCAAAATTGTCAGCTTGTGCCGTAAATGCCGGTTCACCTGCCGCTACATTGGATATAAAATCACTCCCGTTTACTTTTACCATGCTGCCTGAACTACGCCCCAAATTCAAATAAAGTCCACCGCCGTTTCTCAAACAAGTATTTTGCAAAAACAGGCAATTTAGCAAATGCAAGGTGTCTTTTCGCTCCAAGTCTTGAAAATATAACCCGGCGCCATTTCGTCCAGCGAAATTTTGTTTAAACAAGCATTGCTTAAAATCGATTGGATCGTATTGCAAGTTCCCGCTACCATATCGGTATGCTCCGCCGCCATCTACGGCACATATATTGTGCAAAAATTGACAATTAAAAAACGTCGGCGCCACTAATCCGCTCCCTTTCCCGTTAATACATACCCCGCCGCCATAATTGGTCGCTGCGTTTTGGCGAAACAGGCAGTTTTCAATCCGGGGAAAGGCAATCCCATTTTCCCCCATGATGTACAATCCGCCGCCGCAAAGCTGCCTTCCTTGCGGTGGAATGCTTTCCTGCCCATCATAAATCGCCACACCCTTTTCAATGATAAAACCATCCAACACCGTACTACTATCGGTATTGATCAACCTGATCACATTATAGGAGTTATCGGTGCTGTCATTTGCCAAACCAATATCGCCACTCAGGATCGTACTATGGGTTTCCCAATTGCGTTGGGTCAAATTTGTTTCAAATCCGGCAAACCCACCCCACAATTTAACTTTGTTCGGAAGCAAAAAGGAAGAGTCTCTATTGCCGTCCGTCGTCGGATAATAGGTTCCTTTACATACCCACACCTGGTCGCCCGGCTTTGCTTGTTTAAGTGCCACCTGAAGATTCGTGTAAGCATTGTTCCAGGAAATACCCGATTGATTGCCGGTGGCGTTTTGATTAACGTAGATGATATTTTGGGCGCGGAGGAGGGGGCTCCATAACGCCAGGCACATGAAAAGGAAAGATTTTAGCATATTTACCTGTATTTAAAAGTGATAGAACACAATGGGGGTTGCTTTTCCCCCATTGTGTCAGTTTTACCCGCTTATTGTTTTACAAACAATCCATTACTTTTTCCAATTTCGGTGTTTATCTCCCAACGGTAGACACCGGATGGAAAACTTGCCACCTCCTGAATCATCAGTTGATTGGACTGTAAATGTTCATATTTTTTGATAAATCGCTGGCTTCCTTGCATATCAAATATCACAATTGAAACCGATTCCAAGGGTGTACTGCCCAAATCAAATGTGACTGCCCCAGAAGTTGGGTTTGGAAATGATTTAATATCCAATGAAGTTACATTTCCTGATTTGGGTTTATCAGACCGTTCAGATAATGCTGCCTGGTCAATAATAGCATACTCAATGTCATTTTTTTGCCATGCCAGGGATGGCAAAACGGTATCATCAATCTTAAGTGCATGATCATTTCCAACCTTTGACACTTTCGTTTTCAACTTAACATTAAATATCGCCTGCCCTGATTTCGTAGACCCAAAATCCTCATTTCCAGGAGTAGCAAACCAAAGTGCTCGTATAATACCTTCGTTGACTTGTGATAAACCAAAATTTGATTCAGAAAAACCTTCTGATTCTCCTGGAGTAATCCCAATGAATTCGTAGACATTAGGATCAAATCGCAGGCCCATCTGCCAAGCCGTAATAGATCCTTCTCCCAAGGCAACGACAGGAATTGTAATTAAAGATCCTGATGGATTGGATGATTTTTCGAACTTTGGGTTTAATGAAAATGGGTATTTTTCATTAGATTTGAAAAATGCGCCACATTTATCACAAACAACTGCATTTAAGTTAAGATCACCTTCTTTGATCCCAACAAAATTTACATTATTTTCAAAATTAGAAGAATTTCGAAATTCTGGGAATGGAGGTTGAAAAGGATTTGACGGATCTGAGAAAACGAAATTCTTATCCACAAATCGCCAATTTGGGCGCGTCCAAAGTGTCTGATTTGGTCCAGGGTTATATGAATAAATCCCAAGGATTATTTTTCGAAATTCCACAATATCAAATGTTGTAACTCCATTTGAAATATCAGCATCCGCTGCAATAATTTTGTATGGAGAGTTCAATGGGGTAATTCCAAGGATATGACGGCTAATTAGAACCAAATCATACGTTGACAAACCATTCAGAAGATCTCCTTTTTTAGAAGGAGTTACTTTATACTTATCGTACTGTGGGCATACACATTTTGCATAAGGTCCGCAAGCATCAAGATATTCGTTAAAAATATCATTATACGTACACAGTGGATCTGCCTGATTTGGAGCAAAATCAATCGTTACATTATCTATGTAACAACCGTCTTCACGGGCTATTTTACCTGAAATCATGGGTGCACACAAGGGAAAGCCAGCACTTGAGTTAACATCTGGAGCACAGACTTTGGACGAATTAACTAACTTTACCAGGGCAATTCTGGTTTTAGCATTCTGTACACATCCAGATGGCTGGTTAAACGTAACAATAATTTTGGGAATCGTTGCCACTTTTGTTAGCGTAATAGAGGAAGCGCTTTCCACACAAAGTATTACAGATTTGTCTGTATAAGTCAAACAATTCTGACCACAACTTAAGGGGTTGTTATTGGTAGGGCAAGCACCTATACCGTCAACAGCAACGGAAGAAATAGTTACTCCGGGTTCAAGGTCGAAGTCAACTCGTAATTTTAAAACGTTTAACTGAATTGTAGATCCATAAATGTTTTCATTCCAGTTAATTTTTATATCCGAGCTCAATGATTGGCAACTTGGTGTATTTGCTGTTACACTAACACTAAAATCCGAACAAACAGGATTTCCGGGGTCATCACACGATGTATGCGGTGTAGTCACCGTTGTTGCACCGCATAACGGAATATTGGGATTAAAGCCATACGCTGAAATTCGTCCAGGAAGTAAATTGCAATTAATGGTATAGGCTTGGGTCAAGTTTGTTGGCCGGTGAATTCGCAAGTAAAAAAGTACGTTACTTGCCTGAATATTGGAAGTTAAAATAGTTTGGTATGAAACACGAATTTTGTAGCCCACAATATTGGATAGTGGAACAGGTGAAGAAATTTTGGGTATACTTCCAATAGCTGCATATGGACCTACAATTTCAGGAGGATTAGCAAGGTCGATGGCATTAGTGGAAACTTCTAATCCGAAATCTAAAGAAAAGATTGTTCCAACTAAGCCCAAATTATTAAGATAAATCGGCACATCAAAATAATCTATATCAGGTGTGTTAGGCTGAGTACAGTTTACCATATCTAAACTTAATGTAACGTATGGGTTAGCCGTCCCAGGTAATGTAACCGCAGTAAGTGTATTGCCAGATGTAATAATTTGACTACAAGGAACGGTATTATTACTTAGGTAAGCAAATGTGGTCACATCTAAACTGAATGTTTCACCAGGAAATCCATTTAAAACAATAGTAAAGAGTGGGTATTGGCTCCGTGAATTATTCATGGTTATGGTTGGGAGGATTTCACCAACAGCTGGATCTGCCAATAACATACTAACACCCTTGTGGTCTGGGTCAACCTCCGGACTGACGGTATTTTGATCATTGAATATTGGAGACAAGCAACTTTCGGTTTGAGATTTATTAATTTCGGAAAGTTGTCCATCTTCCGGGTTCATTCGTATCGTCAAACTTATGTTGGAATAATCAAGATTCCATAATCCTGAATGCGGACTCTGTAAAATAGCTTTGAGATAAACTTGATATTTGACGGTATTACAATCTTCAGCATCGCACCCATTACCAGGCCCAGGGCCAATTATCTTTTGGAATTCAATTCCTAGTTGTCCACAATTGACGCCATAGTGAGGCAGGGTTTGTGCATGTAAATGTGTAACCAATCCAAATATTATGAATTGAACCAGAAAAAAAAGGGAGAACGAACTTTGAGCAATCGCTACTAATGCCCCTATCCGGTCTTTAATCGTTTTTTTGTTGAAAATCATGGCTTTTGAATTTTAAAAGAAAACAGTTTTAATTATAAGCGCTTATGAGTACAAAAGTATATATATCCCCTTCTAATGTTTAATCATAAATGTTAATTTATATAATCTGAGGTTATAACATCTCTATTTTAACACTTTAATTTTGCAACAATACATTTTCAAAAGATGTTAATTGAATTTATAAATTCTTGAAAATGTATTGTTATTTTAAATTTCAAAACAACTTCTTATCTAAAAGCCATGCATCTCAATCTAACAGCGTTAAGAATCAGTTAAGTATTCGTCCAATGTCTAAATTTTACATTTCCAGGTATTTGTAACTTCTAAAATATTTTATACATTGCATTGCTTTTTTAATAATGTAATCTAAACTATAATTTTAAACAAAACAAATGGACCCAATCCATACTCGGGTAAAAAACCTTAGGCTTCAGAAAAATTACCCACAAAAACGTGTTGCTGCATGTTTAGGTATTTCACAAGCCGCATACAGCAAATTAGAGGCCGGAAAGAATAAGATTTCAATCAAACACTTATTTAATCTGTGTGAATGCTTTGAATGTTCACCAGAACTCCTGTTGGGAAATTCTAAGATAACCTAACGCTCATTAGAATGATTGAACAAACCCCTACCCTACTTCCAATGCACCTCAACCTCCCAATCCGACACCTTCTGTTCATACAAACGCCAAAACTCATCGGCAATTAAAGCCGGATCAAAATGCGTACCGGGCTTCACCATGCCGGAAATCGTGATGGTCGCCACGTGTACACCCGCAGGCGCGCACTCCTCCGCAAGCGAAAACGCCAAATTGCGCAAACCCGCCTTGCCTATACCCAAAGAAGCCAACGACGCAGGCGCTTTGAGGGCTGTACCACCGCCGGTTAGCAAAATACAACCGTGCTTACGGGTTTCCATCTGCGGAAATACAGCCTGCACCGCAACTACAGCACCCACCACACTGGTTTTAAAGTCGCTGATCACTACCGGAATCGACATTTTACTCGGCGTTGCCGGATTATAAGCGCTGGCGTTGTAATGCAACACCTCAATATCCTGGTGTTGTGCCACGATATCGGCTAAAACGCCCGCAAAAGCGACCTCGTCCGCAATATCAGCCGCAAAACCTTGGGCTTTAATGCCTTCTGCGGCCAGCTCTGTTTGGTATTGTTCAAGTTTGACCTGGTTGCGGGCCACCATCAAAATTTCAAAACCTGCTTTGCCAAATTTGCGTGCCACCGCCAAACCCATGCCCGGACCAGTGCCAATTTGAAGTAATTTCATGAATAGAAGGTATTTATATTTTATAAAAATTTATTATTTGATCCGGTTGTATGTTCCGCTGTAAATCAACTCGCGTACATTGTCCGTTTCCAAAAACGTCTGCGGAAAACCCAAGTCAATCGCACTCACCGCATCCAAGATTTGCATTTCCTCCGCATCTAATTGAAAATCAAGGCATCCCAGGGTACTTTCTAGTTGTTCAGCCGTGCGTGCCCCAATCAAAGGAATCACGTTCAAGCCCACATTTTGCTGACGCGTCCAGTTGATTGCTACCTGCGCCGCCGGAACCCCGCGTTTATCCGCAATATCGACCACTTTTTGCGCAATTTCATTGGCCCGATCGCTGCGCCGCACGCTGTGTGCTACCAATCGACCACTTTCACCTTTCAAATATTTACCCGTCAAAGCCCCGCCGCCCAAAGCACCCCAAGGCGTCACTGCCATGCCAAAATGCTGCGCCATCGGAAATAATTCGCGCTCCACCGTCCGCTGAATCAACGAATATTCCACCTGCAATCCCGCAAAAGCCGTCCAGCCCCGCAATTCCGCCAGCACAATCGACTTACTCACCATCCACGCCGGCGTATCCGACACGCCCACGTACAGCACTTTGCCGCTGCGCACCAAATCATCCAGGCCGCGCAACACTTCCTCAGTTGGCGTCAGATGATCCCAGGCATGCACCCAAAACACATCAATAAAATCCGTATCCAACCGCTGCAAACTCGCCTCCACCGAACGCATCATGTTTTTCCGGTGACTCCCCGCAAAGTTCGGGTCGCCCGTCTGATCCCGCAAGGTATATTTCGTTGCCAACACAAAATGATGGCGGTTACTTTTAATGAATTCACCCAACCACCGCTCACTCGTCCCCTCGGTATACCGATTGGCTGTATCCACAAAATTACCCCCCTTCTCCGCAAAAGCATCAAATATCTGCTGACTTTCACCATAATCGGCTCCCCAACCCCATTCTGTACCGAAGGTCATGGTGCCCAAGCAAAGCTCTGAAACGCGCAGGCCTGTTCGGCCGAAAAGTTTGTAATCCATGAATGATGAATGATGAATGATGAATGATGAATGATGAATGATGAATGATGAATGATGAATGATGAATGATGAATGAAATTAAACCACAATCACCTGACAATTAAATCAATTACTTATAGAAAAACATCATTATTTTATAACAATCAAAAGATTGAAACACCCTATTCATCATTCATCACTCATCATTCATCATTAATAACCCCGCGTCCGCATCCAAGCCCGAAACTTACCCACATTCACATTATGACCCGCCAAGGTAGCGGCAAATGCGTGGGTGCCAGAATCATCGGGTTTGGCGCAGAAATACAGGTAATTATGCTTTTCATAATTCAATACTGCGTCCAAACTCGGGATAGAGGCCATGCTAATCGGGCCCGGCGGTAATCCTGTGTGAAGATAAGTATTATACGGCGACTCAAACATTAAATGATATTCCGTTACGCGGTGGGTAGCAAAATCACGGCTGGCAAACACACAGGTCGGATCTGCCTGCAATTTCATGTTGATTTTCAGGCGATTGAGGTAAACGCCAGCGACTGTAGGCTTCTCAGGAACGTAATTCGTTTCGCGCTCCACAATAGAGGCCACGGTGTACACTTCCTCTGGACTCAAATTGAGGGCCTTGGCTTTGGACTTGCGGTCGTTTTTGGCCCAAAATGCATCGTGTTCTTTCTGCATTTTTTTCACAAAAGCCTTTGGATCGGTATTCCAGTACATTTCGTAGGTATTGGGAATAAAAATCGACATCAGACTTTCGGGCGTGTAGCCAATTTCGGATAAAAATGCCGGATCGCGCAGTACTTGCAAGATGGTCAGGGAATCGGGTTCAATAAAACGCGCGGCTTTGCCTGCCACATCTTCCAACAGGCGTTCGTTGTTGAATATCACTTTTACGGGTGCCTGCTCGCCATTGCGCAACTGTTGGATCAATTCGCGGTTGGTCCATCCGGGCTGAATTTCGAAGCGCCCTGCCCGCATTTTGTCCTTTTTATAGTTCATTTGGCCCGCCAACCAGCGAAAACCTGCTTCATCTTTGATAAATCTGCCGCTTTTTAAAATTTGCACCACCTCCTCAAAATTGGAGCCGGTTGGTATACACACATATCGATTGGCAATATCGTTGGGTACCCCCGAAAAATAAATAGCCTGAATGGGTTTCCAAAAATAAGCGCCTGCTGCGATGGCTAAAACAAGCAACACCAAAGCGATGTTGCGCAAGGTGGAAGTCATTTTTCCCTTGGTCATGTGGTAAATAAATCGTTCGTTTTTGTGTAAAAAGTTGTCCTTTGGGACGTAAACTAACATAAGCATCCGCATTGTGTGGGGTTTGCCGTTGAAGCCGCAAAGGTAAATCAGGTTTTTCAGGTTTTGCCCCTTGCCTTGTACTTAACAAAGATCATTTTCCGTTGTTCTGATTGATATAGCTGCATTTCGACGAAAAACCTCAACTTTGCGGCCCGATTAAAACAATTTTGCTTTCTCAACCATATAACGATGCAATTTTTATTTCCGGCATTTTTGTTCGCGCTTGCTACTTTAGCAATTCCGATTATCGTGCATTTGTTCTATTTCCGGCGCTTCAAAAAGGTGTATTTCACCAATGTCCGTTTTTTAAAGGAAGTGAAGGAGGAAACCAGCAACCGCCAACGCCTGCGCAACCTCTTGGTGCTGCTCATGCGCTGTCTGGCGATTATATTTCTGGTGCTCGCCTTCGCACAACCGTTTATCCCCTTGTCGGGCTCGGTAAAAAAAGGCGAAAAATCGGTGAGTCTTTACGTTGATAATTCGTTCAGTATGAATGCGTTGTCGAAAGCCGCACCCTTGTTGGAATTGGCCAAACAACGCGCACGCGAGATCGTAAGCGCCTACGCACCCGACGACCGCTTCCAAATCTTGACCAACGATTTTGAAGGCCGCGACCAGCGCTTAGTAGGCAAAGAAGATGCTTTGTTGCGCATTGATGAAATTCGCAGCGGACCCGCCTCCCGCGATCTGTCCAAGGTGCTGTTGCGCCAACAACAATGCCTGCAAACGGGCAAAGCAGAAAACAAAATCGCTTTCGTCATTAGTGATTTTCAAAATAACATCGCCGATCTCGAACGATTTAAGGACACTTTGATGGAGGTGAACTTAGTGCCCATGCGCGCCGTACAGGAAAATAATATTTCCATCGACACGGTTTGGTTCGATAGTCCGGTTCAAATCCTCAACCAACCTGCCAATTTAATTGTCAAAATCACCAACCGAGGTGCCGAAACGGCCGAAGAAGTGCGGCTCTCTTTACGCCACGATGGACAAACCAAACCGGTAGGCGCAATCAAAATCCCGGCGGGTGGCAGCAAATTGGATACCGTAAACTTTAACATCCTGCACCCAGGCTGGCACGAAGCCCGCTTGTCTATTACCGATTACCCGGTGCAATTCGACGACGATTATTACCTGTCGTTTTATGTGGCTGAAAAAATAAATGTGTTGGCCATCAACGGCGGCCCCACCAACAAATTCCTGAACAACGCATTTGCCGGGGCCCGTTATTTCAAATTGGACAATTCCGATGCCCGCGCACTTGATTACTCCAAATTTGCGGATTACCAACTGATTGTACTCAACGACCTGAACAGCGTCTCTACGGGTTTGGCCTCCGAACTCAAAACATTTGCCCAAAATGGCGGCAATGTGCTGGTTTTTCCGGCCCAAAATGCCGATCTGAGTGGCTACAACGGATTCCTGCAAAACTTTAATGCCGGCGAATTAGGTGCATTTGAAAATGTAAAACGACAAGGCGCACAAGTCAACCTCGATGAGTTCATTTTCCGCGATGTATTTTTGAATAAAAGCGCCAATTTGCGCCTCCCAGCCACCACCGGTAATTTCAAAATTGCCCCCAACCGCGGCGAGCATGTGCTGACCTACCGCGATGGCACCGCGCTGATGAGCAAATACCAGCAAGGGGAAGGTGCATTGTACTTGTACGCAGCACCGTTGGATGAAAAAGTGAGCGACCTGATCCGCAATGGAGAAATTTTTGTGCCCATGTTGTTCAAAATGGCCATTGCAGGCTCCAAAAGCCGTCAAATTGCCTATATGATTGGCAAAGACGAGGTACTCGAAGCCAAGCACCAGGTATCCGCTTCCGGCGAGTCGATCTATAAATTGAAAATGGTGGCCGATGAACAGGCCGATACCGAAAGCCCTACGCCCACCAATGGACAGGAATTTATACCCGAACAACGCATTTTAGGCTCCAAAGTGATGATTACGCCAGGCACCGCGATCCGCCTCGCAGGCTGGTATCACCTCGGTTTGCGCAGCGATTCTACCCTCGCCGAATACGCTTTCAACTTCGATCGGAAAGAAAGCGACCTCTCTTACCGCCCCAATGAATTGCTTGTCAATGGCTTATCCTCCAACATCCATATTTTGGATGAAAACGCCGAAGCCAATTTCGGCCAGGTGGTCGGAGAACAAAACCAGGGCATCGTCCTTTGGCGCTGGTGCATCATTTTTGCCCTGCTGTTTTTGGCGCTGGAGGTGCTGTTTTTGAGGCTGTGGAAATAGTGAGGAGTGATAAGTGATGAGTGAGGAGTGAGGAGTGAGGAGTTGCACATTATTCATTGATAATCAAACACATACGAAACAAATTAAATCACAGGTTCATCCTGACTTCGGAGAAGTCATGCATTTGTAGAAAACGAACAAACACCACCACCCTTCTGACTTCGGAGAAGTCATGCATTTGTAGACGCATTTGTGGAACGCATTTGTAGAAAAATAACGATACCCAATACCCTCCTGACTTCGAAGAAGTCAGGCATTTGTAGAAAACGAACAAACACCACCAACTCTCCTGACTTCGGAGAAGTCATGCATTTGTAGACGCATTTGTGGAACGCATTTATTACACCCATGCATCACACCATTCATAAAAATCAATCGGCCCATAACACCATGGTTATGAGCCGATTGAAATATAATAACCAAGCGTGAAACGCCCAATTCATCACTCATCACTCATCACTTCTTAAGCGCTTTTATCTTCTCCTCCAACTCAAACTCATCGCCAGGTGTATACCCAATATGCTCAAACACCACTTCGCCTTTATCGTTGAGCAGCATCGTGTAAGGTGGGTTATTCACATTCATCGCTTGCATAAACTCGCGCTGGGTATCTAAAATCACGCGGAAAGGCCAGCCGTGTTTTTCTACCACGCCGCGTACATTGGCAACCGTACGCGCATCGTCGATGCTGACAGCCACCACTTCCAAGCCGTATTTGCTTTGCCATTCCTCGTAGTTTTCATTAACCGCGTCTAATTCTTTGCGGCAGGGGCTGCACCAGATGGCCCAAAAACTGATCAGGGTAATTTTACCGGATTTACCCAATTCCTGGATATTGAAGGTTTGGCCTTCCATGGTTTTTACATTGGCATTGGGCAAGGAGCGGTTTTGGGCAGAAAGGGTGGCCAGCGTGCAAGCGGCTATCAAAACTAAAAGTGCTTTTTTCATCCGAAATTGGAAAAATGGTTAGGTGAAAAGAAAAAGAATGCTTTTTTATCCGGCCAAATGTAACGGCATCCGAACAATCTTGTGCTTAAATTAACCAAGGATTAACGGCTATTGTCCGCGACAAGCTATTAGGGGATGCATATTTTACGAAAATCGAGGCTATCCCCGTTAAATACATTAAAATCGACCTGCTCGTTGATGCCATTTACATTGCCCCGATCGCTGTGTTGCCAAAAATGCCACGCTGCTTCGCCTGGCATATCAAAATCGGTTACATGGTAGTGGGCAATCCAAAAGCGGTATCCCTTAAAATCATCCGAATTGGCAAAGTAGTTTTTGTAAAAATCGCGGTTGGTGTATAAGATGGGTTTTACCTTATAATTTTTTTCTAAAATGCGTAAAAACTCCAGGGTGTAGCGCTGCACTTGCGGTTTGCTCATGCCGCGCAATTCTTCCACATCCACAACCGGGGGCAAATCGCCCGCACGCAAACGCACATTCCGAATAAAATGGGTGGCCTGGTCTTTGGCACTTACATCCGGTAAAAAATAATGATAAGCCCCGCGTACAATACCCGCCCTGCGCGCATTTTCCCAGTTGTTGACAAATTGCCGGTCCTTCAACCAGGTGCCTTCGGTGGCTTTCATGAAGGCAAACGTGATATGAATACCGCCCACTTTCATTTGTTTTACCCGCGACCAATCGACCCGTGCCTGGTATTTACTCACATCAATGCCATGAATGCTATAGCCTGAAGGGATACGAATGCCAAAATGCTTGTATTCTTTATAATGGAAGGGATATTCAAAGATGGAAAACACATAATACCGCACATGCTCGCTCAGCACCAGGACGATGCCAAAAACAAGCAATATTTGCTGAAACAAACGACGTATCTGACGCCGACTGCGGGGCATTTTGATCTGAAAAGGCTTGAATTTCACAGTGAATGTAGCGGGATTCCCTCAGTACAACGCACGACACGATGGCTTATTCCCCTTTAAAAACAGGTTTTCTTTTTTCAAGAAACGCAGCAACGCCTTCCTGATAATCATGGGTTTGACCGGCTGCCGATTGATATGCATCTTCTACAGCCAATTGCGCAGCAAAATCATTGGAAAATGCCTGATTCAGCGCCATTTTGGTCAACGCCAGGCCGCGTGTGGGCATTTGTGCGAGGGTTTCGGCGAGTTTTAAACTATCGGCGGCGAAGCTTTCATCCGGGTAAACTTTCCAGATCATGCCCATTGCAGCCGCATCGGTCGCGCTGATTTTATCCGACAACATCATCAAGGCAGCAGCGCGTTGTAGGCCCACCAAACGCGGTAAAGTCCAGGTGCCACCACTGTCGGGTATCAATCCAATTTTAGAAAACGCCTGGGTAAACGAGGCGGAAGCAGTCGCAACCGTAATATCGCAAGCCAGGGCAATGTTGGCACCAGCACCCGCCGCAACGCCATTCACGGCACACACGACAGGTTTCTCTAAATTCCTGATTTTCAATACCATCGGATTATATCCAGTGGAAATGATGGTGGTAAGGGATGGACCGTTGGGATCAACAATTTCCTGTAAATCCTCGCCGGCACAAAAGGCTTTTCCGGTGCCTGTGAGGTACACCGCGCGTACTTGCGGATCCTGCGCACACACATCCAGGGCGTCTAATATTTCCTGACGCATGGCCTGGTGCATCGAGTTATACACTTCAGGTCGGTTGAACGTGATACGTGCCACGTTGTTTTCAATTGAAAATAAAATATAATCCATGGTAAAAAGCGGCAAAGCCCGGTGTTTGGTCCATCAAAAAATTAGGCAATATGTTTATAAAACTTCTCACCATCGGCAGATTTGTTTCATAAGCGCCGCAAAGATACCACATTCAGGATGCTCAAGCGATAGCAATTTCGTGTATTGCCTGCACTAATTTGTCTAAATCCTGCTCCATGGTGTACACATTGGGCGTCACCCGCACGCCCGTCACTTTTTCCCATTCGATGGCAACGGAGTGAATTTTATAATCGGTAAATAGTTTTTCCGCAATTTCGCCCGGTTCTTTCCCGGCGAGCCCAAATGTACCAATCGCGCAGCCCCAGGCGTAATCCATGGGTGTATAGAACTGAATCCCTTTTACGTCTTTCACTTGCTGCATCCAGTAATTTTTGAGCGCATGTAGCCGTTTTTGTTTGCGTTCAGTACCGATCAGGTTGTGCAAATCGAGGGAGTAACCAATGGCCATTTCGGTGGGAAAACTGCGGGTGCCCAGCGATTCAAATTTTCGGATGTTATCGCCATCCGGTTTATCATTGCCTAAAAGGGGCATAATACCCGGTATTTTTTCTTTTTTAATCCACATCAAGCCCGTTCCATACGGCGCACAAAGCCATTTATGCAAACTGGTGCCCCAGTAATCGCAGTGCAAATCGGGTATTTTATAGTCCAAAAGGGCAAAAGAATGGGCTGCATCCACCAACACTTCAATGTTGCGGGCATGCGCGACATCCGCAATTTTAGCCGCAGGCAAAATTTGTCCATTCCAGTTGATAATGTGCGTAATGTGAACCAGTTTGGTTTTATCCGTAAACTTTTCGGTAAATGCTTTAACCAAGTACGTTTCATCGGTAGAAGGCAGGTCAAGATCCACCCACACCAATTTAACCCCATCGCGCATGGCCCGTTGTTTCCAAGCGTTGATCATATTTGGATAATCATATTTTGACAACACAATTTCATCCCCGGCTTTTAAATTCAAACCAAAAATAATGGTGTTCAGCGATTCGGTGGCATTGCGGTTGATGGCAATTTCTGAGGATGATACCCCGGCCAATTGGGCTAAATGCGCACGCAGGGGTTCCCGTTCGGCATCCAGGATCCGCCACATATAATGAGAAGGTGCTTCGCTGCACATCCGATTATAGTAATCGAGCGCATCCATGGTAGCGCGGGGCGTCGGACTCACCCCGCCGTTGTTGAGGTTGGTGATGTTCGGTGATGCAGCATATGCCGCCCGAATTTGCCGCCAAAAATCTTCATCGGGGCCTAAGTTGGGTTGCAGAGATGCACTTTGTAATGGAAAGGCTTCCAACAAATTTTGATGCAAAGCAAAAGCGCCCAACATCGTAGCCGTTTGACGAATAAAACTGCGGCGATTATTCATTTTTTATACTTTTTAAATGGGTATAGATGCAAAATCCCAATTTATCTTGGGCGGCCCAAAGAAAAGCAATAATTACACAAAAAAGCCTAACCTTAATATTTTGTTAAAAAATGCTGCAAATCCGTTACCAATTTAAGTGCGCTGCGTTTCAAAGATAACAAGAAACAAACCAGCACTTTTCCCAAAAACAGACGCTTACACACACGGCCATACCAGAACCGATTTGGTACTTTAATCCACGCATTCGGCCGTTTTTAATCAAAGAAGCATACCATGAGAACACAAACTCCGCTACCGGGATATCCCGGAGCGGAGTTATTTTTTAGTTTAACTTAAGATTTAAAATCAAATTTGCCCTGCTTATTGAGCAAGTTCCATCTCAATCTGTCGTTTTTGCACATCGGCCGCAATAATGCGCACCTCCACTTTATCCCCGATTTTAATGGTGTGGCCAGATCGCCGCGCACGCGCACGCAAATTGCCATCTTCCAGGGTGTAATCTTCTGCCAGGTATTTGAACTCGACCATGCCTTCTGCACGCGATCCGGGCAATTCTACAAAGAAACCGCGGTCCACCATACCACTCACCACGCCGGTCATCACTTCCCCAACGTGTTGCTTGATAAACTCAACTTGTTTATACTTAATGCTTTCACGCTCTGCATCGGCGGCTTTACGCTCCATGTTGCTGATGTGTTTGCATTGTTCTTCTAATTTGGATTTATCGACCCGGTACACCTTTCCGTCTAAGTTTCTTTCCAAAATACGGTGCGCCAATACATCCGAATAACGTCGAATGGGGGAGGTAAAGTGGCTGTAATGGGTGAATCCCAAGCCAAAATGTCCGATATTTTGGGCCGAATACACCGCTTTGGCCATCGTACGGATTGCCAAGGGTTCCAGCAGTTTCAAACGTTCATCGGTGCGTGATTTGATCATCAACTCATTGAACGATTGCGCAAGTTGTTTGGGCGTATCTACTTTCAGTTTCACCCCTAATTCGAGGGCAAAACGGGCAAAATCTGCCACTTTCATCATATCCGGTAAATCGTGAATCCGGTAAATGAAGGGTATTTCCTGTGCATTTTGGGCTTTTTGATCCACAAACCAGGCTACTTCCTTGTTGGCCAACAACATATAATCTTCAATCAACAGGTTGGTATCCCGGCGTTCTTTTACGTAAGCCTCCAAGGGCGTGCCGTCGGGTGCCAGTTTGAAACGCACTTCATCGGTTTCGAAGCCGATTGCACCATTTTTGGTCCGTTCCTTGCGCATTTTTTTGGCAATACGGTCCATGGTTTTAAGCGCCCATTCTAATTTTGGAAAAATTTCGAGTTCGGTTACGGTTTCTGCCGCAAATCCATCCAATACCGTTTGTGCCTCTTCATAACTAAAACGTTTGGCAGAGTGAATTACCGTTTTGCCAAACCAGCGACTCACCAATTGGTCTTTTTTGTCAAATTCAAACACAGCGGAAAACGTCAGACGATCCTGATGCGGCACCAACGAACACAGGTTGTTCGATAGTTTTTCGGGCAACATAGGGTTCACGCGATCTACCAGATACACCGAAGTACTGCGCTGATACGCTTCTTTGTCCATCGGCGAATCCGGTTTCAAATAATGCGTCACATCGGCAATATGAATCCCGATTTCCAAATTTCCGCTTTCCAACTCCTGGATACTCAAGGCATCATCAAAGTCTTTGGCATCTTCCGGATCAATGGTAAACGTGAGCACATCGCGGAAATCCCGTCTGCGTTCAATTTCCTGATCGGGCACCGTTTCCGGGATGGAATCGGCTTCCCGCATAGATTCTTCGGAGTGCGACAGTTCAAATCCGGCATTTACCAGGATTTTTTTCATCTCAAAATCGTTTCCACCGACAACGCCCAGCACTTCAGTCACCGCGCCCATGGGTACACGGCCATTGCCTTCCTGCCAATCGGTAATTTTAATAACGACTTTATCATTGTCTTTGGCGGTACTGATTTGCTCCAAAGGAATGTACACATCAATGGGCATGTTCGGATTGTCGGGGTAGAACAGCGCGTATTTGCGGTTCAGGCGGATGGTTCCGATAAAAAACTCGTTGGCGCGTTTGAGTACCCGTAAAATTTCGCCTTCCGGTTTGCGCACCGATTGTCCTCTGCGCTGATTCACCCGCGGGGGCGCAGGGAACAGCAGTACTTCCACGGTATCGCCGTGCAAAGCGCCGTTCACGTATTTATTCGGCACGTAAATATCGGTATCCTGTAATTCGCTGACGATGTAGGCTGCGCCCGTGCGGGTCATATCCACCCGGCCCTGAATCACTTTGCGCGATTTATCGGTGGTGCGCCGTGGTTTTTCAATGGCGCGGGGCACCCGATCGAGGTCAAAGGGCTGTACATCTGCTTCTTTTTCAGGAAATTCCGTGGCATTCCTTTTGGGACGGGGTCTCAAAGGTTTAGGTTCAATCGGCTGTTCAGGTTCATCACTAACCTGAATGAGTCGTTGCAACACGATACCATATTTTTGAAGGCTGGATTCCATCACCGAACCGGTTTGTACCAGTTGGTTGAGGGCATGATCTACCGAATCTTTGTTGTTTTCGATGCCCAATTGGTCAATAATCTGACGAGGCGCGTACTGTTTTTTGGGATTGGCGAGCAACAATTTTAAAATGGCAATCTGGAGGTCTTGTGCAGTGAGCTTTCTACTGCTTTTTTGCTTTTTTTTGGTCATATTGAGTAAAATAAGATTAATGTTCAAATCTTGAACACAAAGTTGAGGATAAAACAGGATAATGTGATAAAAAGTTCAGTTGTGTTCAGAAAGATAAAAAAAAGAAAGCAAATACTACCTTGTATCATAAAAAAACATCCGTATTCTCAAATAAACATCCGCATTTTTTAATATAAGTAAAATCTGGTATGATTCTTGGTGTATTTTTAGTACACACACACCATCAAATGTTTAGCATTTTAGTCATAGATGATGAAACGAACTTTCGGGAAGTATTAACAGAAAATTTAATATCCGAAGGTTACGAAGTAAAACAGGCCCACTCAGCAGATGCTGCGGTGGAACTGCTCGCTATGCATACATTTGACATGATCATCCTTGATCTGATTTTGTGTAAAATTTCCGTTTCCAACATTGATTTGGCGCTCGCAAATATGCCTTATGGCAAACAAGGCACGAATGTTTTGGCATTTTTGAAGCAAGCAGGCATCGAAACGCCGGTTTTGGCGATTTCCAATAAAGCCAGCGACGAGATCACCGAAATGCTGGCGCAATACCCACAGTGTTCTTTCAGTTTCAAGTCACGGCTCACCAACCGCATTTATATTCAGAAAACGATTGAATACGCGTTGTTGGCACGCTTGGCAGACGAAGAAAAGTCCGAAAACAGTCCCTTGTACTTGTTGCGCGGCATTCCCCGGAAATTGCATTATGTTATTCGTCAATATTTTATCTCTTTCGAGGCTTATCTGCACAACTTCAAGGGCATCCCGAAGGTTCGCATCGAAATCTTGTTGGAAGATACCAACGACGATATCGGTATCCGGTTCTATCCCCCCATGAACAGCCAGCGTATTTTTTATATGTTTAAAGAATTCGTTTTGTGGCTCGAAAGCAGTGAAAACGTAAGCCCGATCGCCGAATTACCCATCGCGCACGAGCAATTGCAAACCCTTACAATGCAATTGCGGGATGAATTGCAATACTATTCCGCATCTATTGCCGGCCGGTATTGGGATAATTCCTGGGAATCGTATGTACCCGCTGCGCAACATCTACCGTATGAAGGCATTATCGAACTAAATCCGATCAAAATCACCAACAGTTACAAGCTGAAAAACAGCAAACAACTCGGTTATCGGATCAATACGGCCTATAAAACCCTGGAAAAAACAATTTACAGCCAACTTCAGGAGAATAAAACGATTCAAACCCTGGATGCTATAGTAGATTTTTGCGACTTATTCCAGTTGAAAACAATCAAAAACTTGTGCACCCTGCAGCAGGCAAACTATACCATCGCCGTCAACCTCAAAACGGGCAACCCCGATTCGTTTGCCACCAGCATCGCCAAAATCAACTTGACGATCCTGAACGACCTGATGCCCATGCTCGAAGATGCTATGGCCAATTTCCCTGCCAGCAACTAAACTTCCTTTTTTAGCATTTCATTATCTATTCGGTGTACAACTTTACATCGGGTTTCTGCGTTTTGATGCCCAAACGAACTAAATACGCATGGAAAAATTACTTTTTGCCCTTTTTTGCCTTTTGGCCTTCCAAAATTTGAACGCGCAATCGCCTGCACCTGCCGAAAAAAGCGACCCGGAAGCCAAGAAAATACTCGATAAAATCCGCAAAAAATACGAAGGATACAAAACGATTGATGCCAGTTTTTCACTGACCATCGAAGTACCCGCCCAACCCAAACAAGTGCAAAAAGGCCGCATCAGCCAGGAAGGCGATAAGTTTCGACTTGAAATGGACCAACAGGTGATCGTAAGCGATGGTAAAACGACCTGGGTGTACCTGAAAAGCAACAATGAGGTACAAATCAACAACGCCGATCCTGCAGGAACCGACAATGGATTTCTGACTCCCAAAGATTTGCTGAAACGCTACCAGAAAGGCGATTACCTGTATGCTGTGACGGATAAAATTACAGAGGGCGGCAAATTAATGACCCAAATTGAGTTTAAACCGAAAGACAAAGGTTCGGAATATTCCAAGTTACGCATCAGCATCGACGAAAAAACCAATGAAATGAAATCCATTAAAGCCTTTGCAAAAGATGGCTCTCGTTATAGTTTTGTGATTACCAAGTTGACAACCAACAAACCACTTGGTGCTGGAGAGTTTACGTTTGATGTAAAGAAATATCCTGGGGTGAAAGTGGAGGATTTAAGGATGTAGGGTTTATTACTTCCTCGCTAGCGCGGGGTTCCACTCATCGCTAGCGAGGGGTTCCACCCCGTGTTCCAATCTTTCGGATTCTACCCGCAACATTGCAGGCCAATAAAGTATTAAATTTTTATAAATACACAATTAATTAATAACCTTCAAATTGCAAGTATTTCTTGACTCGGGCAGAGCCCGAATGATCGGTACACGGGGTAGAACCCCGCGCTAGCAGAGTAGAACCCCGCGCTAGCGGAGGAGGTAGGAAATTACTTCCGAATCGCCTCTACCGGATCCATCCGACTAGCCTGTGAGGCCGGAATCAAACCCGACAATACCCCCACAATAATGGAAGTAACAATGCCCACCATCGTATTTCCCAGCGACAAATGAATATCAAAATCGATGGCCTGGGTAATCGCTTCGGTGGTAACCCAGATCAATAATAGGCCGATTAGTCCGCCAACCGCGCACAAAACAATCGCTTCAAACAAGATTTCCAGCAAAATAAACCAGCGTTTGGCCCCTAAGGCCATTTTTATACCAATCAGGTTGGTGCGTTCTTTGACCGATACAAACATGATATTGGCCACCGAGAACATACCCACGACCAAGGCAAAGATGCCGATCACAAAACCAGCCATGTTCAACACACCGAATACGCTGTCAAACAAACTGGCAAGCACAGAAAGCGTATTGGTTGCGAAATTATTTTCCTCTCGGGGCTTCAAACTGCGCTCTGAACGCAAGACACCCACGATTTCATCTTTCATTTCATCGAGGTCTACGCCCGTTTTGGCCTTTACCATCAAACTGCTTTGTTGCCCCCCGCCTTCGCGCCGTACATTAAAACCACGCCGCGCCAGGGTATTGCTCACCAGTACCCCATTATCGAAATTGAACGGCTTTAAAATATCTTTCCCTGATTTTTTCAACACGCCGATTACCCGCAATTTGCGCCCACCCGCACTTACTTCTTTTCCAAGGGGATCAATACTTTGACCAAACAAACCATCGGCAATATTGTAGCCTAAAATACACACATCACTGCCACTTTGGTATTCAATAGAGGAAAAATAGCGGCCTTCGCCTTCAAATTCTAACCCAAACAACTGCCAGCAATCTTCGGTGATGCCCAGGAAAAATACATCCTCTGCATTGGAGGTATTAAATTTCACCGTTTTTGAACCAACATATTGCCAAAACCCCACTTTATCGGCATTTTTTAACCGTTCGTGCAAGGCTTCATATTCTTTAAAGCTAAAATTAGGACGGCGCATCCATTTCCAATAATTAACACCCGGATCTTCTCCCCAGGAGAATTTTTCCACGTAAATAACATCATTCCCCAGCTTGGATAAGCTATTTCGAATGTTATCCTCCAGCGAGTTTACTGCGCTTTTTACGCCAATAATACAGAAAATGCCAATGGTTACACCGAGCAGCGACAAAAACGAACGGAGTTTGTTGCCCATCAATTGCTGCCAGGCTTGAGCAGCGCCTTCAGCCAGAATGCGTATTATTTGGCGCATAAGAGATTGTTACTTTTGTGTAAAAGTCCGAAGCACAAAATGCCTGGCAAAAATCATTCGATAAAGCAAGCGTTTTTGTCTATCAAACCTGCTTCATGGGCCTTTCTTGCTGCTCCAACTGCGCCTCGTTGGCCCGCATTTGATCGCTGGTCATGCTGCTGCCATCGTGGCTCCAGCCGGGCGGACCAAACACGTAACCTAGTTTTTGACGCAAGGTGCGGGCTTTACGGAAGTCTTTCCAGATATTTTGCCACTCATGAAAAACAATGGAGGCAGGATCTGTTTTTTCCATCGATTTGGTTAACCCGTACCGGATGGGTTGATATTGTTCGGATGCCAACTCTGGTTGAAAGGTCCCAAAAAGGCGGTCCCAGATAATGAGCAACATGCCCAAATTGCGATCCAGGTACAAGGCATTGGAAGCATGGTGTACCCGGTGGTGCGAGGGTGTGACCAAAATGTATTCGAGCCAGCCGAGTTTTCCAACATGCTCGGTGTGGACCAAAATACCCCAGGTTTGGGTTGCCGAGAAAATGAATACAATGTCCAGCGCGCTAAAACCCAAAAAGGCAAGCGGCAGGAAATAGATAAATCGGTATAAAGGCTGGAAAACCGAAGACCGGAAGCCGGTGGTCAGGTTATAATGCTCCGAAGAATGGTGGGTAACATGCACGGCCCAGAAAAAACGACTGTGGTGATCCACCCGATGCAGCCAATAAAACAAAAAGTCTTCTGCAATAATCAGCGTAAGCCAATACCAAACCCCAACCGTCCAGTCAATCACCTTAAATTGGAAACAAAGGGTAAGAATCACTACATATACACTCCTGAACAACAAGTCGATACCACTGTTAAGCAGCATCAAATACAAGTTGGTGAGGGTATCCCAGGTGGTATAACTGTGTGTTTTTTTGTAATTGCTCAGGAATATTTCCCCCAAAATCACGACTACATAAATCGGCGTGGAGATCATCAACATCCATTGCTCGCGTAAAGCTTCCATAAAAATTTAAACAAAATTGGTATAAAGGTTAATCAACATCCAAATGCCTACCGCCGTCAACAACACGCCGGAAGCAAAAACAACGGTTCGGATAAATTGGGGGGTGATACGCTGGCCAATCAGGTGAATGATTAAAACTTTGCAAATATCCGATACACATACCACAACCATGGCCGAAATTAAAAATAACATGGCATGGCTTGTTTTCCCAGCCGCAACTTGCTCCGAATTGGCCGCTGCCCCCATGCTGAGCCAAAATAGCCAGTTGGACGGATTAGCCATATTGAGCAAAAATCCTTTCAACATGCTGTACCGATGCTTATCTGTTTCAGGATCAGCGGCTTGTACTGCTCCGACCAAACGCCCCGGCTTTCGAGGCCACATCGCAGAAATACCAAAACCAATGATCAATAAGGCACTCACTGTACCCAATATGGTATGAAATTTATCTTCCTGGGCAAATTCAGCAAGATACTGCGCGCCTCTCCAAGCGGCCAATATCAATAGTACATCGCTCACAAAAGCGCCCGACACCAACATCATGCCATGTCGGACGCCTTTGGTAAGGGTCAATTTTAGACCAATAAAAAACAAGGGTCCCAACAAAAAACCATAGGCAAGTCCTGCCAATCCGCCTCTTAAAATTGCTTCCATAATCAGGCAAAAATCCGCAATGCTTCCAGCCTAATGCGCGAACATGTCGCCCGGAATTTCACGTTTAGATGCTCCAAGCGGACTGTATGCTACCTGCAGACTGCCCGGACCACCACTGTTAAAATAGACAAGTTTTACTTGATGCCAACCTTGTTGCAAATAGGCCATGCCCGTTTCTTCGGTTGCGCCATGCTCCCCATCATTGTTCACAATCACTTGGTTATCAATATACAAGATACTTCCGTCGTCCGAATTTGTCCAAAATTGATAACCCGTTGTGGTTGGAATATTGATAAATCCCTTCCAAACGGTGCCGCAAGTACCGGCAACACAAATTGGATCTAAAGTAAAATCGAAAACATCCGCCGATTTATCGACCAAACCATCGGCAACTGACGCCGCCGTGTATTTACCACGGGCTGTTACTAATTCCATCCGCAAGCCAGGCTCGGGTGCACGGTACATAGACAAGGAAGGCTGCAAGGTAAGGATTTTAACGGTGGCCGTGGATCCATTGCTTTCCAAAAGTCCTGTTTTGTACACTTTGGCCCGCACGGTGCACGCATTTTTAGGCAATAAAGGCTGTTTGTATTCCGGTGAACTTTCTTTGGGCTCCGAACCATCTACGGTGTAACGAATAATCCCCCCTTGCGTTGGCGTACTCATCACGACACTGGGTGCCATCGTTTTTGGATCGTACTTTACTTCTATCTTCGGTTTTGCTACAAAAGCGCCATAATTCGCAATTTTCACCACATAAGCATTTGCTGTTTTGATCATAGCAGGCTTATACTCCGGCAGGGTAATCACTAAGTCTTGCCCCTCGGTAGTCGGTGTGCTTTTGGGGGTTTTGGGATCGCGGTAATCATCGCCCGGACGATCGACAGACAGCACTTTGGTGGCCATACTGTTTTCCCATTTCAGTTTTTCTTTGGTCGCCAACATGCTTACCTCGGTATTGGGAGGCAAATTGATGCCTTTTAACACGAGTTTTTTGTTTTCCGGGTATTTTGGAAAAATGGCATATAGCGCTTTTGTTTTTGGATTAAACGTGTAAAACACTTCTTTTACAGCAAAACCGGGTTCTGGATCGATGGTTTGTTTGAGCAATACATCGCCCCCTGTTTTCCAGCCGTCGATGAGTTCCGGTTTAAAATTGCGGTTACCTGTACTCCATTGATTGGTAATGCGCCACCGACGGGTGTTATAAATTGCTTCTCCATTGATATTCAACCATTTACCAATATCCGCAAGCCGCTCCTGCATGATGGGCGGAATTTGTCCGTGCCCATCCGGGCCAATATCGAGCAAAAAATTACCGCCACGCGATACTTTGTCTATCAGGTGTAATATCAACGCCTGGGATGAATTGTAATCCTGGATGTCTTCCGCCCGATTGTATCCATAAGAAGCACCCATCCCGCGACTTTCCTCCCAGGCATGGTCCTCAAATTCCATATCGGGTTGATATTCAGGGGTATACACGCCGCCATGTTTGAAACGGGTACCACTCCCCCACCGATCATTAACCACAACTTTATCTTTAATTTGGCTTTCGTTGTACAACCAGCTCAGGAATTGCTGCGATTGCCAGGTTTCAGGACTAGCATCCCAGTCGCCATCGGCCCACACGACCCAGGGCTGGTATTGTTGTACCAGATCGTACAATTGTGGCATGGAATGATCGGCAGCAAAACGGCCTGGATCAAATGTCCACAAGGGATTGTACCATTCGTATAAAGAAAAATATAAACCAGGCTTCACCTGCGTTTTTTGCACGGCTTTAAACAAATCACCGACCAAGTCGCGGTTGGGCCCGCGTACATCTGCGCTCCAGGGAAAGCCCCAGGTTTTGCCTGCTTCCTGACTTGGCCACAAGCAAAATCCGTCGTGGTGTTTGGACGTAAGCACCATGTATTTGGCGCCGGCATTTTCAAACATTTTGGCCCACTCGTCGGGATTGAACAACTCCGCTTTAAAATCATCGGCCAGGTCATAATAGTTCCGATCGCCGTAATTAATATGATGAAATTCCCGCACTTTCCCATCGTGGGCGTTGTTTGTCAAGGAGTTAAGGTACCATTCGGCATAGTTGCCTTTGGCGGTATAACCCGGAACAGAATAAACGCCCCAGTGGATAAAAATACCGAATTTAGCATCGGTCCACCATTCTGGCGTTGGGCGCTTATCCAGCGATTCCCAGTCGGGCGTATAGGTAGTAGATGCGGGCTGCGCAGTAGAAAAATAGGGCAAAAGCAGCATCGAGTAAAGCAAAAACACGAAACAAGAAAAGCAAATTCGGAGATTAGCTGACATATCAAACTCATTTTAGGGAGTGTACGAATGGACAAAAGTAGCGTTTTCGCGTTCCTTTGAAAAATTTTAATGAAAAGCTTGTTTATTAAAAACAAACCCTACACATTTGCAGCGTAACAGTACAACAGTACAATGAATTCGAACTGCACTTATTATTTTGGTTATTTTGGATACTTTTTCTATTTTAGAAAAGGGTCGGGAATAGCCTTTGGGTGTAAGTGAAGATAAAAAAGCACTTATTTTACACAAAAAAGGAGTTCCTGCACGTCAGGGGCTCCTTTTTTATTTTGGTCCAATCCGAACAGATGAACACAACGAATTTTGATTTACCGAAACAAAATGGCCCTCGGGTAGTGATTCAGGGCGTGCCAGGTGCCTTTCATGCGGTTGCGGCCCGGCAATTTTTTGGCGTAAAAACGACCTTAGTGCCTGCTGCAACGTTTGAAGAACTCGTGCAATTGGCTTGTTTGCCCACCCATGCCGACGCTGCGGTGATGGCCATTGAAAACAGCATAGCAGGTTCTATCTTGCCCAATTACAGCCTGTTGCAACGCAGTCAACTGCGCATCGTTGGGGAAGTATTGCTGCCCATTCGTCAGAATTTGTTGGCCTTGCCGGGTGTTTCGCTACAAGACCTGGCGTCGGTACACTCCCACCCGATGGCCCTGGCGCAATGCAAGTTATTTTTGAAACAGTTTCCAGAAATGCAATTGGTCGAATCGGAAGATACGGCCATGAGTGCCGCCGAAATTGCCCAAAAAGGCCTGCGCAATCGGGCAGCGATCGCGAGTACTTTAGCCGCAGAACTGTATGGACTGGCCGTTTTAGTCCCGGGTATTGAAGACGATCCCGTCAATTTTACCCGATTTTTAGTGCTCAAACCGGCAACAGATACCCAGCCCTTATCCGGCGCGAATAAAGTATCGCTCCAGTTTGGCATTCCACATCAAAGTGGCAGTTTGAGCCGCATTTTAACCATGCTGGCCGCAGAAGGCGCCAACCTGACCAAAATTCAATCGGCCCCTAAACTCGGAAAAGCCTGGGAATACCAGTTTTTTATCGATTTTATTCATCCGAATCCCGCCCACATTCCCGCTACGCTGCAATTGCTCGACGCTACTACCCAACAACTTCAGGTGTTAGGGGTGTATGAAGCGGGCAAAATGCCAGAAACCCAGCATTTAAATACTAAAAACACGCTAAACACCACACGATGATTCAAACAGCCGCTCGTTTAGACCGTGTTTCCGAATATTATTTTGCCCAAAAGTTGCGCGCCATTGCACAAATGCAGGCCGATGGCAAATCGGTCATCAACCTGGGTATTGGCTCCCCTGATTTACCCCCAGCACCAGCGGTTGAAGCGGCGCTCACAACCGCCCTTGCGCACCCGCAGGCGCATGCGTACCAGTCGTACACAGGTATTCCCGATTTACGCAAGGCCTGGGCCGAATGGTATATGCGCTGGTATGGGGTGACGCTCGATCCGAATACCCAAATATTGCCTTTGATGGGCTCGAAAGAAGGCATTTTGCACCTTGCGATGAGTTTTTTGGAGGCTGGAGATGTTGCTTTATTGCCCAATCCCGGCTATCCAACTTACCGTGCTGCAACTGTTTTGGCTGGTGCCACGCCTTTATATTATGAACTGGATGCGCGCAATCATTGGTTGCCCGATTTAAAAGCACTGGCGACCCAGGATTTGAGCCGGGTAAAAATTATGTGGGTAAATTACCCGCACATGCCTACGGGCGCAAGGGCAAGTGCGGCATTTTTTCAAGATTTAGTCGATTTTGGACGAGAAAATCGTATTTTAATCGTCAATGACAATCCGTACAGCTTTATCTTAAATGATACCCACATGAGTATCCTGGCTGCCGAAGGAGCATCTGAATGGGCCTTGGAATTTAATTCCTTGAGCAAATCGCACAATATGGCGGGCTGGCGGATGGGCATGGTTGCAGGGCATCCGGCTTACCTTCAAGCGATCCTGCGGTTTAAAAGCAACATGGATTCCGGTCAGTTTTACCCGTTACAAAAAGCCGCCGTTGCAGCGCTGCAATTACCGGAAACCTGGTATGAAGGTCTGAATGCACAATATAAGGCCCGACAACAACGTGTTTTTGCGCTGCTTGATGTGCTGGGTTGCCAGTATCAACGCGACCAACAAGGCTTGTTTGTATGGGCAAAAATTCCAGATACTTATCCGGATGGATATGCTTTAAGCGATGATTTGCTCGAAAAAGCACATGTTTTCGTAACCCCGGGTGGCATTTTCGGTTCGGCTGGCGCAGATTATGTTCGAATTGCTTTATGCTCGGAATGCACGATATTCGACGAAGCCACACAACGCATTCAATCATTTTTAAACGCCATAAAAGTATGACCGTCTGTATTGTAGGATTAGGATTAATGGGCGGCTCTTTTGCGCTTGGTTTGCGCGAAAGCGGGTTTGCAAGCAGTTTAATCGGGGTGGAATCCTCGCCCACACATGCCGAAAAAGCATTGGCACTTGGACTGGTGGATAAAATCCTGCCCTTGGAAGCTGCCCTAGCACAAAGTCAGCTGGTTTTGTTGGCAACCCCGGTAGATCATTTAGTTCAACTGGCGCCGCGCGTTTTGGACCTTATCCGTCCAGACCAGGTCGTGTTTGATGCAGGTTCTACGAAGCATCCAGTCGTACAATCCATTAAAAATCATCCACTTAGGAAACAATTTGTCGCAACCCACCCGATGGCCGGTACCGAATTTTCCGGTCCGGATGCAGCAATAAGCGGGTTATTTGAAGGTAAATGTGTGGTTTTGTGCGATACCGATCAAAGTAGTTCGGTAGCCTGTGCGCTGGTTACAGCCGCTTATCAAGCACTGGGTATGCGCATGATTTTGATGGAAAGCAATGCACACGATTTGCATGTAGCGTATGTGAGCCATATTTCGCATATTGCTTCTTTCTCCTTGGCGCTTACCGTTTTGGAAAAAGAAAAAGAAGAGCAACGTATTTTTGATTTGGCAGGCGGCGGATTCAGCAGCACGGTTCGGTTGGCCAAAAGCAATCCTGCCACCTGGACGCCCATTTTTGAGCAAAACAGCCAACATGTGCTGGAAGTACTGGACGCATTCATTGCAAACACCATTCAGTTTCGCAATATGTTGGAAAACAAAGATTTGCAAGGCTTGTATACCTTAATGGAGCAGGCCAATGCCATAAAACGCATTTTATCATAAAGCATGTTTTCATTTAATAAAAACAACAATAAAAACAATTACACACTAAAAAACAACACCATGTTTCAAAAACACAATGATCGTCCGTTTCTGATTGCGGGCCCATGTTCGGCAGAAACGGAAGCGCAGGTGCTGCAAATTGCCCATGATTTGAAAGATTTAAGTGTCCAACATCCCGGACAAGCCATTGATTTATACCGGGCGGGTGTTTGGAAACCGCGCACCCGACCAGGGGCATTTGAAGGGAATGGTGCACAAGCCCTGCCCTGGTTGCGCCGGGTAAAGGAAGAAACGGGCCTGCGCACCACCATTGAAGTTGCCAATGCCAACCAGGTGTACGAAGCGCTCAAGTTTGGCATTGATGTTCTGTGGATCGGCGCGCGTACAACCGTCAATCCGTTTTCAGTGCAGGAAATAGCCGATGCCTTAAAAGGCGTAAATGTGCCTGTTTTGGTCAAAAATCCGGTTAATCCTGATCTTGATTTGTGGATCGGCGCCATTGAACGGATTGGGAATGCAGGCATTACCCAGTTGGGGGCCATCCATCGCGGATTTTCAACTTATGCAAAAAGTAAATTTCGGAACGCGCCTTACTGGGAAATCCCCATCGAATTGCGCCGTAGAATGCCCGAAATTCCGCTGATTTGCGATAACAGCCATATTTGTGGCAACCGGGTCGATTTACTTGAAATTGCCCAACAGGCGCTCGACCTGAATTACGACGGCCTGATGACCGAGGTGCATCACACGCCGGATGCCGCCTGGAGCGATGCCAAGCAACAAATTACGCCGCTGGTGTACTACGAACTTTGCCAAAAACTGGTGCTGCGGCGCGAAACCACCGATAATGTCAGTTTTTTAGAACATATTGAAAATTTGCGGCATAAAATTGATGAAGTAGATCTGGAGATGATGAACCTCCTGGCGCGCCGCATGCGCCTGGCGGAAGATATTGGGCGGTATAAAAAACGCAACAATATTGCCATCCTGCAAACGGCCCGCTGGAATGAAATTTTGGAAAAAGCCTACCAGCAAGGCCGAGAACGCGGCTTGAATGATCCTTTTGTAGAAAAATTCCTCACAGCCGTCCATCAGGAAAGTATTGCGCACCAAACCAAAATCATGCAAGAAGAAAACAATCCGGCAAAGGTGTAA
>Ga0247844_1001475_pt1 | contig 43291 bp, 50 predicted proteins | sample LaCtaG_FD_192421 | JGI IMG/M metagenome (GOLD analysis project Ga0247844, IMG submission 192421) | Freshwater microbial communities from meromictic Lake La Cruz, Castile-La Mancha, Spain - LaCruzMarch201714.5m_1 | ecosystem: Environmental > Aquatic > Freshwater > Lake | place: Spain: Castile-La... | reverse complement strand
TTCTTCACTTTCTGCACCAAACAAAGCAATTGCTCCTTGCACCCCTGCAAAAGCAGCCGCAACAGCTTGAACTCCTTGAACTGCTGCATCGAATTTGAAAGTATCGCTGGCAAGAACACGCACCCTTTCCCTTGTATCTGCAATTTGGGTTTCTAATCGCGCGGCTTTTATTGTTAAGTCTGTGAATGCTTTTGAACCACCTTGACCGCTTGCTTCAAGTAGTGAAATTTCATTCTCTAAATTACGAAGTTGGCCAGTTAATGTTTGACCTTTTTTTGCCGCCTTTTCTATTTCGCTTCCTGTCTTGTTTAATTCACCACTTAGCCCTCCCAACTGCGACCTTAACAAAGCCGCCTCTTTTCTTACCGCTCCAACTCCACCTGTTGCAACATTCTTTGAAATCATAAGTAATCGAACTTCCTCATCGTAAAGTGCCTTAATCTGAGCCTTTAGTTCGGTTGCTGACTTTTTTGTTTGGTCTAATGACTTAGAAACCTCTTTCCCTGCAAATGCTTGTTGAATTGCTTTGCCGCTTTGAGCAAAGTCTTTACTTATTTGTGCAGACGTTTCATTTGCCGATTGCTCCAACTTATCATTTGCTCCAATGGCTGACTTAATCTGCGCGTTGTAACCGTCAACTTCAGCCGCAAAGACTACAAGTACTTCATCTGCCATTTTTTTTGAAATTAAAGTATTTCGCAAATATAATTAAATATTCTTCAACAGAAGTGCTTAGCATTTCATCGAGTGTCTTTTCTGCAAACATACCAATGTCAAATAGATGCTCTTTAAACTGTTTGTCCTGCTGGCTTATTCGAACATTAACATCCAATTGTCTAGCATCTGTTTCAACTGCTTCTGTTTGTTCAGATTTTCCTCCCACAACATTTGCAATTCTTGTTCTGAAATACGTGTTAACCCTAGTAGCGGATGTAAGGAAGTTCGCAAAAAAAAAGAGTGCGGCGATGTCGTTTCAATTTCTTTGCTGAAGATGTCAAGTTTGTGTTGATGGTAGTCATCGCTAATTATCATTGAATCTTCTTTTTCTCCAATGATTAACATTGCGGCAATGTTGAGTAAAATATCCTTATGTATCACATCACCTTTTCGCATTTCAATAAGGCTTACACACGCAGCAATCTGTGCGCTGTTTTTTGGGTCTTTTAATCCTCCATGAATAGCCGCTTTCATTATTGTGGTAATCTTTTCTAACTCTTCACCGCTTAGTCCAGAATTTAATCTTTCAAGTAAATACTGAACCTTTGCAAATCTATTTAAAGGCTGTGCTAAGTCAGAAGGGAATGTGTAAAACATTTCACCGTTACTTGCAGTAAACAAATATTTCAATTTGCCTTTATATTCTTTTTGCGCTTTATTGGCGCGGAAATTTCTTAATAGTTTTAACATAATTTTGGTTTGGTTTGCTTGGTATATGTCACCATTTACCCAACGGGCATTTTTCTGATTTAACTCTTGTCTTTGCCGCCAACATACAGCCGCATTCTTTGCAGAATCCTGCTTTAGCCTTTGGGCATTCACCGCAAATTTTTAAACGCTCATCACGTATAGCAATCGTATCTTTGTTGTTTGTTGCCATTAGATAAAATCCTTTTGGTATGTTAAGTAGGCTCATATCACTCCAAATGTTACCTCAACACAATCGTACAGAACTCCATCAATTGTTACTGGCACTTGCTCAGGATAACCATCAGTGTAAATGTAAAATATAAATCTAAAAGGTGTGCGCTTCGAAAAGTATTGCGGCGTTTCTGGCGCATACATTAATTCACCCGTCACATCAGAAGTTAACAAGAATTGGTCAATCCTTCCGCTTGCTTGGTTTAACTGTTGAAATGTTACTTGCGTGTTAATTTCTTCAATCGTTCCGAAAATCAAAACATTATCCTCGCTTATGCAGGAATCAGCAACTTTAATTCTGTAACATTCTGTTGGGCAACAACTCATTGAATATATTTTTTTAAAAATGTATTGCAAAAGTAACGAAAGCAATCTAAGAAATCGGCTCTTTGCTCAATTATTTTTCTATTACTCTTTATAATTTCTCCATCAGGACCACAAGCAACCTTTAAACAATCTGTTATAAACCCCTTGCATGTTGGGCTTATTAGTACATTTAACTTGCGAAGTATTTGATTGCAATCTGCGCGAGAGTTTGAATGTTTCGGATTTGCTTTTACCTCAAATTGTGTTTTACTTAGTCCCAGTTCGCGCATAATCTGAATGTAAAGAGATGCATTATCGCGCTGGCTAATTTCACCCCTATTACCCATCGCATCACCTGTTATTCTTAACTTTGCTTTAGTAATTCCTTCGCGCTCCAATATCTTTCTAATTGTTTCGCACATCTTACCAATGTTTCCATTTTCAATACTTACTTCTTCTAATATCCAAGCATTTCTTACGTGTTCTTGCGCTAATATTGCACAAAATGGGTTTAAGTTAAAGTCAATTGATATAATTAATGGTAAGTGTACATTATACTTTAAAGGCAATGGTGCAACGTGCTTTTGCTCGTCGAAATCATCTAAAAATGGATTGTCAACGGGAACATCAACATTCCAATCACCTTCAACAAACTGCTGGTATTTATGCGGCGGCATATTTTTAAGTGATTCCAAATAGTCCTCAGTTACATAAGGATTGTCAGTAATCTTTGAAGGAATGTAAAGCCATTTATTAGGAAGCGTTCCATTAATATATTTATCGTAAACTTCCTTTTTAACCCAATTCTTTGATGGGTTGCATGTTGCCATAATTATTGGCTTTGGCCGTGGATTCGATTCCCATCTACCAATCCTACCAAATGAAATTTGTAAAGTATCAAGATTGCATTCGTTTATTTCCTCAAACAAGAATCCAGAAACCTCTAAACCTTTCAACCAATTCAGTTCTTTATCGTTGTTGTAATTTTCACCCTTAAAAAGTATTTCACTGCCATTTGTATGAACATAATGAAACGGGCTTTCAAATAATCGCCCTGGCGGATTCAACTTTCTAAATGATGGAATTGTGGTTGATCTAATCTTTTCCATATCTTCCCTCACAACGCACCATCTTGATTTAGGAAATAACTTACACATTATAAGCAGTGCAGTTAGTCCCCAAAAAGTCTTACCACCACCCATTGCCCCACCAAATAAAATAAAGGTGTATTTTTCTGAAGCAATAGCATCCATCGCTTCACACTGCTTTGGTGAAAGAGTTATGAAATTGGTATTTGCTTGTCTCCCCAATTTATTACTTGGTTAATTTTTTCGCCTCCACTTGTTACATCGGACTGCTCTTTTAGTCCTAAATCGCGAGCGATAATATTTGGATTTAAAAAGCCAGCAGCGGCTCCAGAAAATTTTTGTTCGTAGATGATTTTGCCAATACGTGCTATGACTTGGGAAAATTCTTTGTAATCAGGGTTTTTTTTATACTCTCTTAAACTTTCAACTCCTAGAAATAATTCAAGACCATCCCAAGTAAAAGGTCGCATCTTTGGAATATAAACTTCTTTAGCATCTTTACCTCTAAAATCAACTTCAATAAATGGATTATCAATGCACCATTGAAAGTATTTTAAAGATTCTTCCAATAATATTTCTGGAGAAGAGAAAATCTTATCTCTTCCATGCTTTGACCTATTCTTCCAAAATTCATTTCCTTTAGGTGCTGACATACCGCAAATTTACATAAAAAAATAATGCGCAGAACCAATCACGAAACTGCGCATTTAATTTAAACCTCAACTATGAGGCAAAGATAATAATAAAAAACAATAAGATTCAATAGTTACCATACAAAACAACAATTAAGACTGCGACAAAGCAATCAATCTACTATGAAGCATTTCAATCGTGGAACCCGTCTCACAATTCTTAATCGTATGAATATGCGGTTTAACATTTGTTGCCAAAATTTCAAAATTTTTGCCACCGTGCGAAAAATAAGCTGATTCCATACCCAACATACTTATTTGCTCAGATAATGGTTTGTAGGGCTTGGTTGGTAGTTTGTGGGGGCGTTGATTAGTTGCTGCCATTTGATATTAAATTATTAATAATATATTGAAAAGTAGCGAAATCACGCACGATGTTGACTTTTGCACCTTGATACTCCATTTTTGCTAACCACAATTCTTGAGCAGGTGACAACCTACCAATTTCTGTTTTAAGTTCAAATAGGTGTAGGTTGCCATTATAATAAAAATGCAAATCAGCAACCCCTGCAACAACTCCCATTGCTTTAAGTTTATTTGCCTCATGTGCGTTTCTATTCCCACCGTTCGGAACGTGCCACAATAACCCTCGCAAATCAGGATAAGTATTATGAAACCATTGGAAGCAATCGGATTGTAATCGGTCTTCGGATAAGTTCATGGGCAAATATAAAAATATTATTTAATTGAAAACAAATAATAATAGTTTTTAATTTTTTGTCAGATAGGACAGATGTATTTTTATCTGTCAAAAGCTATCTTCTTAGAGCATCAACGTTTTTAGCCGATTTTTTGACAGATGACAGATAATTTGCATTTTGACTCTGTTATATAGAAATAACATTGTAAAAATAGGGCTATAAATAAATATATTTTTCTATATACTTTTTTATAAAAAAATCTGTCATCTGTCAAAAGTACTACTATATCCTTACTTATAGTAGGCGTTCAGCTTTTGACAGATTTTTTTTATCTGTCAAATCTGCCAAGATGTAATATTGTTTACTAATTTAGATATAAAGCACGTTTAAGTAAAGATTGATGGCAATTTTTAAAAATTCAAATTGTTTGTACGTACAAACATTGTAAAAATAAAAAACCCGCAAAAGTATGCAGGTTTGTTTTAATGGTCGGGTGTTTAATATTAAAATGGCAAATCTTCGCTTAAGTCTGGAAAATGTTTCGGCTCAATTCCAACTAATAATTGTGATGTTGTTTGAGATGTTGAAAGAGGGTAACAATAATAAACTCTACTGCCTTTTTTATCCTTTACCTGCTTGTATCCTAACCGCTTCAATTCCATTCCAAGAATTTTTGTATTGATTTTCTGCCTTGTTTCAGCCTCAAAATAGACTGCAAAATCAGTCGCGGTCATTGGTGTGCCTTTTTCCTCTGTTGTTGGGGCAAAATACTTTTGAAGTAATTCACATGCTGAGGTTGGAGCCATGTACAGATAATCATACTTATTTAGGTAATCCAGTTCGCTTGATTTTCTTTCATATTCAAATCCGCTTTTATATAAATTGTAAGCCTCCATAAGTAGCGCCGTTTTATCAACACTATTGTAAATTTCCCAATCGTAACCTTGAAAATCAATTATAATGTAGCGGCTATTACCTGTCAAATCTTTTAAAATATCGTCCTCGTTAGTAGTTCCACAAAGCATTGCAAGGCGAGGTAATGTAACATTTCCTTCTCCGTAAGGCTTACGCAATGTAAACTCCTCTTTTGAAGATATTGACTTTTGGTGCTCAACATCTTTTTTTGATTTGTTGCCGCACTCATCGTCCATTACAACAATTTTTTGACTCATCAAAATTTCAAAATCTGTGTCTTTCATTCCCGATGACACCTCAGCGTAATATGATTTTAATTCTTTAGTCCATAGCCGCCTCCAAAACTCTGTTTTACCTGTTACTTGCTTAGAATAAAGAATTACAATGAAAGGCGAATGATGCCCATGAATTGAAGCTATTACACCTACAATCCATTTAGTAAAGAAATATTCCGCGTGTGCACTATCAATTGTTTTAATTGAAGAAATTAGTTTTTTAATGTGACCTGTTGAATTATGATGTTTGTTTTGTTCAAAAAAATCTAAAAGCGGATTGTACTCCTGGATAAAATCTGAATTTAAAAGCAACTTAAAAAGCCTTTCTTCGGCCTTTTGAATTACCTTTTTCATTTTCAAAAATATACTGTTTACTTGTATTGCTTCCTGCTTTTTGCCGCTATCCTCAATATATTGGGTGATGTAATTACGTTTTAAATCGTAGTTACCACGTATGAACATTTCCATTTGCGAAACAATATCAAGCTGATCCGATGGGTTTGCCGAAGATTTATTTATTGCCTCAATTTTTTCTGCATCAATGTCAATATCTTCAAACTTTTTGAGGTTGGTTGCGATTTGTGATGGAGAAAGGGCGGCGGCTTTACCTTGCTTCGCAGCTTGAATAATTTTTCTTGTGCGGGGCGAGTGTATTTCAATTCCCGCCGACTTAGCGTAATAGTAAAATGTTGCAATTGTAACAATGTTTGAAGCGCGGTGGCGAATCATTGCATCGTACTGCTTATCGCAAATTGCAGAATCATACTTTATTGAGTATTGAGAAACTAAGTGGAAGTATTCGCGCCCGCTTTCATTAAATTGATGTACAAATGAAAATCCTATCCTTAACCATTCATGGTAATTATCGCAAAGGTTAATGCGGTTGGCGGTTATCTGTGATAGTATAGATTTAAAATCATCATCAAGAAAAACAACATTTTCAATCTTTCGCGGCGGCTTTGCAGTTGGATATTGAGTAAACTTTTCTGCATAAGGGTTAATGTAAAGTTCAGGGTCGTAAGAAACAAAACGCGCCCTAGATTGATTAACCGATGTAGGGTCAATTATGATATTGTAATTCTTAAATAAATATTCAGAAATTCCGTTAAAAGAATCTCGATGTTTTGCAGGGGCAATCTTAAATATTGCACAAAGGCCACGTCCAGAAATTGAAGCAAAAAGCGCGTAAACATATTTGTCAGATTGCAAAATTCTGCGCTGAGCATTAAAATTAGTAATTTCATCAATATCAATTCCAATGTAACCACTGTGTTTTTCAATTGCCTCGTCTTTTCGCTCTTTAAATGCCCCGCTAATTGTAACCGCTATCGCTTTCTTTTTAGCTTCGTTCCTAATTTCCTTATCTCCAATTGCTCTAATTGGCAACACAATATCTTGCCAGCGTCCATTTTTAACTGATTCTAAAAATAAATCAATTGCAATAGTTTCTGTTGACTTGGTGTCTTTTGCTCCATTATAAATCGAAATCATTGCAGCCATGTCGGGAGTATATTAGTGATTGGTTGGAGTGTAGTTAGTTGTGGTTGTAAATTTTGGGTTGGCGGTGTGGCTTGCAATTTACTAATTTCTGCTTCAATAAATTCCTTTATAAGTTTTTTGTGAAATGGGTTATACTTTTTACCTTTCGCTTCGCACCATTTACGGGCTTCCAAAACATAAGTTTGTTCAATTGTACTTTGGCTAGTACCTTTCGGCGCATTCTTAATTAACCGCTTACCAATTTCATAAAAACTTGCATATTCTTTATATCCTTTATTATTTGCTGAGGTAATAAGGCGCGATACATCAATTCCTTTTGTAAGCACCCTATATTCTTCACTTACCAATACTTCTTCAGCAACTTTTTTTGCAGGGTAGTGATACCCGCAATATTTACAATCATTTGATTGTGATGAAATAATTGCTTCACATTGTGGGCAAGATTTACAAGGTGCAACCCCCACTGTTTTACGTGCCGTAGGAGGATTTTCAAAAATATCTATCCAATCTCTATCGTCCGACCAATCACCTAAGTTTACGGCGTTGGCTCCCATGTCAATTGCAATAAACTCATTTTTACCTTCGCAAACTCTTCCACCTCTACCCATTATCTGCAGCCAAAGAGATAATGACATTATGGAGCGATTAACAATAAGCCCCATAACCGTTTTTTCATCGAAGCCTTTTGTCATTTTACCGACGCTGCAAAGTATCGCATCAGGTGTGTGCTTTAACCATTCAAGTATTTTTTCATATTCTGTTTTACTTACGCTTACAGCATCAACGTGCTTGCAATTATAACCTGCTGCTTTAAAATGTCTGCAGACTTCAATCGAATGCGAAACATTACAATTAAATACTAAAGTCTTTTTGTGTTTTAAAAATTTCTCATAATACTTTAAAGTTGACTTAACGTGTTTTGCTTTTGAAAACTCATTACCCATTAACCTATCATTAAATTCACCTCCCTTTGTTGCTAATTCATTTCTATCAACAATGTCTTTAGGTGCAATAGTAATATTTTGGCAAAGTGCTTTTTTTTCAATAAGTTCTTTTATCTGAGGACCAACAATAATATGCTGATAAATATCTTTTAAAGGTTGTTTCTTATTTGCCGATAATGGTGTGGCTGTAAATCCAAGTAATTTTACCCCTTGAGTAAATGTATGAGCCTTATGCAAAGTTGCAATATGACATTCATCAATTATTCCAAGTCCTATATTGGATGGCATACGTTTACCAACACTATTTATCATTGCAACATAAACGCGCGCTTTTGGTACACGCTTCATTCCTGCAAAAATAAATTGAGCAGAAATACCATACCATTCAAATAAAGTGTTTCTAGTTTGTTTTGCTAAATCTTCAGAATCAACATAAATGATTACATCTGCATTTGACTTTTGAATAAACCGATAAGCAATTGCACTAAACATTACTGTCTTACCTGCAGCAGTTGCCGCTTGAATAAGTATTTTATCGTAATACAGAGTTGCTCTTATCGCTTCATTTACAAGATAAAGCTGATAATCGTATAGTTGTTTTTTCAATGTGATTGGTTTTTTTTAGCAAAGTGGGCAGGATTTGAACCTACATTCTAACGGATGCGTTTCGATATGCTTCCGCACGGGCTATATCTGCCCTCTCATTCTACCTATATGAGATTGAACCACTTTGTTTTTTTAATTAAAAAGGTAAATCATCCTCCACATTTGCGGCTGTTGGTGCTTGGTAATTTTTGCTAGGGGCTGCGGCTTGCGACTGCGTTCCTGCACGTTTACCATTTCCAATATACACTTTACCTTCTAATTCTCTAAAATCCTTTTTTGAATTCAATTGAAGAGAGACATTGTTGCCATATTGGTCGACATCATCATTGCTCCAAATTGTAAGATTAACATAAGTTTTTTTGTTTGCATGAACTGTAAAAGCAGAGTGATTAGGGTTTTCTTTAAATACTTCCCTTAACTTACTTAATTCAATTGATACATTTGCGAATAGTGCCATTTTATTTTTATTTTATTGGTTTATATTAATTATTGTACGCATGGTGCCCCATACTTAGTTATTACATACTTCCACCAATCTTTATTAGGTGAAAACATTTGATGTTCAATATTATCTTTCTTTAGTGATTTATTGTAAGAAAGTAGTAATATATTGTTGATTGATGTTGCAATTGCGTAACCGCTTAACTGCCTTTCGTATCCAAATCGCTCAACGGCTGGCTTTAATGTTCCAGCCAAAACTTTTAAGTCAATTATCAGTTTGCCTTTATAAAGTAAATCAGCGCGGCCTTTGTACTGCATTTGCATACCGTTACATTCCATTTTACAAGTAAACGCAACTTCTTTTTCAAGAAATTTAATTGCGGGTCCTAGAAACTTCTTCAATTCACCTCCAATTTTAGTAACAATTGAATAATCTACTTGGTCATATTTATGAGGCTCAAGTAAAAAGTTGTGAACGCGGGTTCCAAGTTTCATTCCTTCGGATGGTACGATTGCTATTCCAGATTCCAACATTTTAATTCCTGAGAATGAATACCCCTTAATATCGAGGTATTCATCAAAATCTAAATCGGAGTAGTATTTTAAATTGCTAACACGTATCATTTTAAAATTTCAGTATAAACAATCCCCTTAAAAGTTTCACCTGTATCAGTAGCGTGTTTTGCCATTGCATCTGCCATTTGATGAATTGAAACGTTCGCCCAAGTCTTAACACGTAAATATGAAACAAGAGTTGGCAAATTAGCAATAAATTGTGTCATAATTAACTGTGCCCATGCTTGAGAATTAATAGGCTCAATTTTCAATTCCTTTTTAATTCTTGCCGTTACAATTTGCGGTGCGGATGCTGTTGCAATTAAATTATTAACACTCGCTTCAGCCTCTATTTTTTCAGCAACCTTTTGAGCCTGTATTTTTGCATCTAGTTCACGCCTTTCAATTGCTGCTACTGCATTTGCCAAATCAATTTCATAATTTGCGAACACTTGCGGCAACATTTCAATTTTATCGGCTAATAACTGATCGTAATTAGGTGGCGTAAGTGTTAAATATAATGATTGCATTTCTTCTTTGTTAATTAATGAAGCATCAAACTTATACATTGCACCAACTTTTACGGCTCCCATATTTACCTCAACGTTGCTTATGGGTGGTGGGTTAATTCCTGCTGTTAAAAATGCTGAATAAGCGGTATCAATCTGATTATTCAGTTCGTTTATATACTGCGCCTCCAACCTCATAAACTCATTAGCGCAATGTGCTAAAAATCGCGCTTTTTCATTTTCATAGGCTTGCTTTTTTGCGGCAGCTTCGTTTGCTGCTTTTCTAAGTTCAAGTGATGTGGTATCTAATTTTAAATACTGCTCATTTGTTTTTGGCTCCGCGCGTTTTTCAAACGCCATAAGCGGAGCAAACAACTTTTCTTCAATAAGCCTAGTAAAAGTTAAACGATTTTCTTTTAATTCACCGTGTTTTTTACGATAAGTTGCAAGTGCCTCATCAATTGCTTTGTGGTCTTGCACATTTACGGACAATAAAATACCCTGGAGTTCTAATTCTGCGGTGGTGAGGGTTTGAGTTAATTCATTTTTCTTGCGGACCATTACCGACCATGCGTTCATCTGTTCGGGTGTGGGTTGAAAAGATTGCGTTTCGATTTTTGCAAGTGCTTGGCTTTCGATTGTTTGTAGTTGATTTGTTGTGGACATGGTTATAAGTTATTTAAAATTGATTCTTCTGGTGATTGTGCTACAAAATTTACTTCGTATTGCGGTGTTTGTTGCGCCGTTTGCAACCTTTGCGTAATTGTCGGTTCTTGCGCTTCTTCTTTGGTATGAGCGCCGCTGAATTCTAAAGTACCTTTTCGCCCTAAATCTCGACCAAATACCTTCCCAAATTGTCCTGCTGCATTACTAAGAGCGTATGATATTGCAGAAGGGTATGCAAGTTGCACAGCGTTGTGTTTAATTGCAGATAAGTCTGAAGCTGATTTATCTTTTGCAACTTGAACATTGACAGCGCCACCACCATCGTGAAAAGTCCATTCACCTGTAATTGGATGTTGTACGTGCAATCTAACTGTTGCAGAAATTGCATTAAACATTACAGATTCGCGCAATATTTCACGCCTCCAATTCTGGAAGAAATAAGTAAGCATCCATTCAACCTTATCAATTGGTAAGTAAAACATTCCATTGTTTTCTTTTATCCATTTAGGATTCGGGCTTTTGTTCAAAAACTCATTAAAAGTGTCTAATTCCTTTAATGTGATTGATTTTTTAAATTCCGATTCTGACATTGTAAGTCGACGGTTTTGTATCTCAGAAATAAACTCTGAGAATTTTGGTTTTTCTTTTGACATAGTTTAAAGTTTAGTAATTTTCGTAATAATTTCTATCAAATGCACCAATATACTCATTGTAACCTATTTCAAATAAGTCCATTGAAATATGATGTTTTGCAAGTATTTTTGGAAGCAAGTCGCGGCGTTTTCCACTGCCGCAAAATTCTGTAATGCAATAGCCAATTCTAAACCACCTATCGATGTTTATTTTCTTTAGGTCAGACATGTTATGATACTTCATTGCTAATTAAGTATTGCTTGAATTGACACTTGCAGCCCTTCAATTTCTTTTTCAGATTCTGCCATTTTCTCATTAAACTCATCATGGTCCATACGATTGTAAAAGTAGTGGCAAATGAATTCTTGCTTAATAATTTGCGCCTCTAAGTGTAGATGCTGCAATTTTAGTAAACGTGCCATAAGATTAGGTACGTTGTTAATAATAGGCTGGGGGTTGATTGGTTTTTGCATGGTTTATTTATTTGATTGGTTTAAACTTCGTTAGCACGCTGTATTATCTCATCCAACTTAGGCGCAATTTGATCGAATTTAGATTGCTTAATTCGCCTAGCGTATATTTTTGTCGGCTCTTTTTTAGTTCCGTGAGGACGACCGCGTTTTTTATCTTCGTTCATGTCTTGTAATTAGTTTGGCAAATATATAAAAATTTATTAATTGCAAACAAATAATTAATTATTTTTATTTCCATGCTTTATTGACCGATAAATTACAGCCAAAACAAGGGCAAGAAACGAAAGCACATACGCCCCAATCCCACTATAATAAAAAAAGTCTGCGCCCCATCTTTTTGGACAAGGTAAAACTTGAACACTACTTTTTATTTTCTCAATAATCCGATCACGCTCCCTAATTTCAAACTTTAATTGTTCGGTGCCAACTTCAGCGCCAATATTTATTTTGCCGTTTTTTACAGTTCCTTTCAACTTTGTTTTCCTTCCATCCCTTTTATATGTTTCTTTAATTGTAGGAATTGTTCCATCTGGACACGGGCTAACAACATATTCAATATGTGCTGAATCGGGCGGCACATTAAGCACAGAATCTCTAAAGCTCCAATACTCTTTATAAATTGTGCTGTCCGTTCGCACTTCTTTTTGGGGGCAGGTTGAGCAAATTTTTGCGCGTTTGCGTTCGGTAATGCATCCAGCAAACACAATAAGCACTAAAGCAATGGCCACGTTTCTAAAATTATTTTTCATTATTTTAATTATTTGTTTGCAAATATATAAAAAGTATTTATATTTGCTGAATCAAAACCAATCAAAAACCAATCAAAATGACATCAAATTTATTATTGCCTGATGATTTTCATCAATTGCCTTTAAGCTATTGCAAAACTTGCGATGGTGTTGGCCGTGTTCAATTACTTGAATTAATGTGCTTTAAAACAAGCGAAGAAACAGATAGCCTTTGTGAAGGCTGCGCTGGGGAATGTTTTAGAGAAAACACTAAAGAGTGTAAACATTGTGACGGCACAGGCGAAGTAGAACCGATTAACCCTTTTGATAATAACTAAAATGTATAAAAGTAAAAGAAAACAGTTAGAAGAGTTGCTGTATAAAATCACAAAACTACAAGAACAAGTTGAGTTTATTATAGATGAAGAACAAGATAAACTTGACAATATGCCTGAAAATTTACAAGGCGGTGAAAGATATAGTCAAATGGAAAATGCAATTTCTTGTTTAGACGATGCCGTTTCAAATTTACAAAGTGCTTACGATGACATTCAAAGTTCAACAGAGCAGTATGTGTTGTAGCATTACGCCTAAAATTGAAGCATTGGCGATGGTTGGGAATTTGAAAAACAAAAGTTGAATAAAGTAATGAAGCTAAATAGAATTACATACGATGAAATGATGCAAGTCAGCCCTGCTTTTGGCAATACCTTGTTAGCAGTAGTGCCTTTCTAGAATTAAAATAAAACTTCTGGGCGGAGTTATAAAACCCAATATAAGCAAATGAATAAATTAAAAAATGCACCAATGGCGAAGTATAGTAACCAAGTGCAAACAAGTAGTGATTATGCGAAGTTTAAAACTTTGATTGGAAACAGAAAGCCGAATGAATTACACATTAAAAGGCTGATTAGTTCATTTAAAGAAAGGTATTTATTTAGTCCTATTCTTGTAAATGAAAAAATGCAAATTATAGACGGACAACATCGTTTTCTTTCTGCTAAAGAATTAAATTTTCCAATTAACTATTTAGTAGTTGAAGGTTACGGATTAGAAGAAGTTCAGATTTTGAACACAAACTCAGCAAATTGGAAAAAAGAAGATTATTTAAAAGCATATTGCGATTTAGGTCTTGAGCCTTATCTTCAAATGCGACAATTTATGTTAGATTTTCCTGACTTTGGAGTTGCAATTGCTGAAATGATTTTGACCGATAATGTTAATGGCGAAAACAAACAATTGGTAGTTGATAAAGTAACTATGAGAATGATGGGCTTTCAAAATGGAGAATTAAATATTCCTGATTTGTCAAAGGCTTATGAAACTGCTGAAAAAGTGTTGATGTTTAAACCTTATTACGATGGTTACAACCGTTCAACTTTTGTAAGAACATTAATAACATTATTTAAAAATGAAAATTATGTTCACGCTGATATGATTAGCAAATTGGCAAACAATCCCTCCGCCTTAACTCATTGTGCTAATGTAACGCAATACAAGTTTTTATTAGAGGATATTTTTAATTTTCGCAGACGTGAAAAGGTTAATCTTAGATACTAAAATTATGGTGGTATGTCAGTCGGCTTGTGGGTCGGCTGGCATTACTGCTAACTACCCGCTACCCGCAACAAACCTTCGGCAAGCGTGCCAAAATAAGATATAAACCGAAATAAATAACTAACCTATGAAACGCAAACTATCAATTCCCATTTTAGCAATGTACGTTGCCACCCTCGAATTTTTCAAATGGCTTCCAACGGGATTTAAGCAATTATTCAATTGGCTAATTATCTCAGCAAAGAACTTTCCAGAGATAATTACTTTGCCGATTGGAGTTATAATGCTTTGTATTTACCCAATTTTAATGGATATAACGGGTATCAACGCACTATTCCAATTCTTCCACGATAATCCATCTGAACCCAACAGAGGCTTAAAAGCACTTGAAATTATGCTTGTTGCAATGATTTACGTATTTTTGGCAAATGCTGCGGCTTATGCTGCGATAAAATATAATAGGAGGGATTTATGGATAAATTACACAACACCCGTACCAAAAGGTTCTTACTTCAATATTCCCGAATTTACTTCTACTTGGCGCACTTACTTTTATGGAATCTTAGCAGCAATATTCTTAGCGCACAGTCTGATTCTAAGTTAAGTCAAAGCAAGGAAAAGTTAAAGCCGCTACAAATCAAATACACAACAGCAAACACTTACCCCGAATTTAGAACAAACGATGTACTTACCGAAGAATTTATCCAACAATGCTTGCTCTATCTCGGAACAACCGAACAGCCCAAAGGTAGCAATTGGGGCGAAGATATTAAGAATATGCTTGCAAGTGTTGGTATTTATTTTGAGGCTGCTTGGTGCGCTGGCTTCACGGGTATTGCTAATCGTAATAGTTGTATTCCTTACCCTATTAGCGGTTTTGTTCCTAATTGGAGCCGTGGTGTTTGGAAAGAAAAGGTCGTATGGGATAAAGTCCAAGCAAAGCGTACCATTTTGCCGTCAGAGGTCAGAAGGGGAGACCAGTGTACTATTTACTTTTCTAATCTTGGCCGTGACGCACATATCTTCGTTGTACTTGGAGTTACCGAAAAGGGCAACCTTATCACAATCGAGGGGAATACAAATCCCTCGGGAGGACGGGATGGATGGGGCGTATTCATACGAGTAAGAGAATTGTGGCAGGTAAGTAAGGTTATAAGGTTAATTGAAAATTGAAAAAAATGGGACTAAAAAAATCAAATGCAATGTTAATGATGGGTTTACTTCCGTTAATGATGCACAGTAATCATGGAATTGATTTTACTCCAAACAAGTGGACTAAAAATATTCCTAAAAATCCGCCACCAATTCCACCCGCAGGAACTAAAGAATATTTTTTTAATTCTCTTGGAGACTACTCAACTGAACCAATGAAATCAATTAATTTTTTAACCCTTAAATAAACAAATAACCCCATGAAAAAACAACTATTAACAATCATTTTAGCAGCCTTCTCATTGGCAGCATTTTCACAACCATGCCTTCAAAAATGCGTAAACGACGGTGGAGGATTTACCGCTCAGAACCTTGCTACCAATTTACCTTTCGATGCTACTACTCACACTATAACTTGGCAGAGTACAGTTCCAAATGCTTTTGTTGGTCAAGGAACTAATACAATTACTTGGGCAGTTATCAGCGCAACTGCTGGCAATTTTACGGGGTCGTATGTTGTAACTAATATTGCTTCAGGATGCGATACTACAATAAACTTTTGTATTGATGTTATTTTACCAACTCCGCCGACTTTGAATTTAACAGATATTTGCTTTAGTAATGCGGCTGGTATTCCAATTGGAGTTGGAACGCCTAGTGGTGGGATTTATACCGATGCGCTTGGTAACGTAGTAACGCAAATTACACCCGCTATGATTGGTCAAACAATCACATATACAACGGCAGGCGCGAATGGTTGTAGTGGTTCGGTAAGTGATATTGTTGTTGGTTTGCCTTCTCCTAATGGTTCTGTGATTGGATTTTAGGGAGTAACGTAAAAGCATACCCGCAGGTGGGGATTAATAGTACAAACTTTCAAATTATAACAAATGATTGATAATAGCACAAAACTTGGTATAAGCACTGATGCCCCACTTGCGGGTATGCAGTGTTAGCTGCCGTTTTTCGTCAGCCTATAACTTGACAAATTGATTAAAAAAGTAAACATATAACTTGACAAATGGATAAATTAAATTCAACTCCGCCTTATGCTGTTGATGCTCAAAATGAATATCAAACGCAACTTAGCCAACGTAAAATAATTGAAGCGATTGAACACGAACTATCGTTAGAAGATGAATTTTACAAACCACTAGGAATGTTTCATAGTGTTTGGTTTTTACCTGAACGTGGAATGTTTATGTATGCTAATTGCCTTGTTAGGCACGAAGTAATACGTCCTTTGATTGAAAATAAAACGCTGGTATTTAAAGGTATTGAACAGCATCAAGGCGAACCAATGCCGAGATATGTTTTGTCAAGTGAAGGTGTAAATGAAGGTGTAAATGAAGGTGTATAAAATGGCACCTAACGGTATCGGGCTTTGCGTTCGGACGGGGCTAAAAACTCAAATTTGTCAACTTACTAAAAACAACAATAATGGATAATACACAAACTAATCAAATAGTAGAATTGATGTTGAAATCATCAGACCACAACCCGTACACAGGGATGTTAGTTTAAATTATGAACAGAAGCTCAATAGAATTACAGAACTTGATTGAACCACAGAAGCCCAGCTTTTGCCAAACCGATGTTAGCGGAAGTGCCTTTACGCATCTTGGCTTATTTGAGGGTATTGGAGGCTTTTCATTAGCTGCAAGATGGATGGGATGGAAAACATTAGCTTGGTGCGAATGGAATGAATTTGGGCAAAGAATTTTAAAACATCACTTTCCAAATGCAGAAGGATTTGGAGATATAACAAAAACAGATTTTAAAAAATATGCAAACAAGATTGATATACTCACAGGAGGATTTCCCTGCCAACCTTACTCACTTGCAGGAAAGCGAAAAGGGAAAGAAGATGAACGCCATTTATGGCCAGAAATGCTTAGAGCAATTAGAGAAATTCAACCGCCCTACGTTGTGGGTGAAAATGTTTTCGGACTTATTAATTGGAACGGGGGAATGGTATTCAACGAAGTGCAAGCTGACTTGGAAGCTGAGGGGTACGAAGTATGGCCGTATGTACTTCCAGCTTGTGCCATCAACGCCCCCCACAGACGGGATAGAGTTTGGTTTGTGGCCTACTCCCGACACAATTCAAAGAGGAAGGCCGGAAGTTGCACAAATGATGAAGGAAGCGAACTTACCACTTTACACACGAAGGGACAAAGGAGGGAACGCCAGGCAATTTTCAATAGTGGACTTTGCGATTTACAAGGGAATGATACCAACACCGACTGCAATGGATGCGACCAGTGCAACGGCAACAATGAAAAGCACACAAGTAAAAGAGGGTTCAATGCACTCAATGACTTTAACGAGGCTACTATGCACACCAACGGCACAAGCAAGCAGAGGGAATACATCGGACAAACGAGGGAAGGGAAATTTAACGGATCAGATAGCAGAGATGGATTTAACAACTTCCAAAACTTCCCAACTCAATCCCCGATTTGTGGCGGAGATGATGGGCTTCCCCCCGAATTGGACGGAATTACCTTTTCAAAGTGGAGAACAGAAAGCATAAAAGCATTTGGAAACGCTATCGTTCCACAAGTCGCTTACGAAATTTTCAAATCGTTGGAGGCTGTCGATTGGCATTTCCGCTAACGCCTACGGCTTGGCGAAGTGGGGGAATTATACCCACAAATGCCCAATAGAATTACTAATGTTTAATAAAAAATAAAAATATGACAGAAGCACTAAAGCCCCCATTTTGCCAAACCGATGTTGTGTGCAGTACGGGTAGTTATTTGGATTTTTTGGATAAGAAAAGGCACTCAATTGGCGACTTTGGATTTAAACCAAATTACATTCCTGAAATAGCTTTTGACTTCCAAAAAGCAATTATTGAAAAGTCAATTATGAAAGGTCGTATTGCCGTTTTTGCTGATACTGGATTAGGTAAAACTTTAATTCAGTTATCAATTGCAAAAAACATTATACAACATACAAATAAAAAAGTATTGATATTAACACCTTTGGCGGTTGCATTTCAATTTATTTTTGAAGCTGAAAAATTAGGTATTGATGATATTGAATACTCAAAAAATGGAGTTCATACTAAAAAAATAGTAGTATGTAATTACGAAAGGTTGCAATACTTTAATGAAAAAGATTTTATTGGAGTGATACTGGATGAAAGCAGTATTTTAAAAAACTTTGATGGAGCAATTAAAAATAAAATTACTTCATTTATTAAAAAAGTTCCTTATCGTTTTTGCTCAACTGCAACCCCAAGCCCCAATGATTATATTGAATTGGGTACAAGTAGCGAAGCACTTGGATATTTAGGATATACAGATATGCTTACACGGTTTTTTAAGAACAACAAAGGGAGTATTGAGGTAAGGAATGCAGGTAGTGAATATTATATTAAACCACACGCTGAAAAGGATTTTTGGCAATGGGTTTCACAATGGGCAATTTCAATACGAAAGCCAAGTGATTTAGGTTTTAGTGATGAAAAATACAAATTGCCAAAACTTATTGAAAACCAACATCAAGTAAGAAATGAAAGCCCTCTGGCTATTAATGGACAAACATCATTATTTAATTTTCCTGCTGTTAATTTCTTTGAAATAAAAGCCGAAACAAGAAACACTTTAGAACAAAGATGTGAAAAGGCTGTATCGTTGGCTAATGCACACGAAACAAGTGTGTACTGGGTTAATTTGAATGATGAAGCAAAATTGATTAATCAATTAGATAATTGTGTTGAAGTAAAAGGAAATATGGATATTGATAAAAAAGAAGAAATATTGTTATCATTTTCAAAAGGTGAAATTAAAAAGCTAATTACTAAAACTTCAATAACTGCATTTGGATTGAACTGGCAACATTGTAATCATACAACATATTTTCCAACTTATTCCTATGAGCAATATTACCAAGCGATAAGAAGGTTTTGGAGGTTCGGACAAAAAAATGATGTTTATGTTGATTTGGTTTTAAGTGATGGACAAACTCGAATAATGGAAAGCCTACAAATCAAAAAAGAAAAGGCAAATGATATGTTTACAAAACTATCTGAAAATGTAAACAGCATTTACGAAATACAAAAGAAAGAATTTACAAAAGACATAATTAAACCAAAATTTTAAAATTAAACAAAATGAGCAAAGTAAAAGACCAAGTAATTACAGAAAATTACGCCATATACAATTCAGATTGTATGTTAGTATTACCAACATTAGAAGATGAAAGTGTTGATTTAGTTGTGTACTCTCCACCATTTGCAGGATTGTATAATTATTCAAGTTCAGAAAATGACTTTAGTAATTGCGAAAGTAAAGAACAATTTTTGGAGCAATACGAGTTTTTAGTTCATCAAATGGCAAGAGTTACAAAAGCTGGTAGAATTAACGCTGTGCATTGTACCGATGTACACGATAATAGATGTTTCCTATGGGATTTCCCTGCTGAAATAATAAAAATACATCAAAAGTATGGATTTCATTATCGCAATAGAATTACTATTTGGAAAGAGCCTTTAAAGGTTAGAATGAGAACAATGGTACAAAGTTTAATGCACAAATTTATTGTAGAAGATAGCACAAAATGCTTTACTGCTATGCCTGATTATGTATTGATATTTACCAAAGAAGGTGATAATTTAGTACCTGTAACACATTCGCAAGGATTGAAAAATTACTTTGGTGCAACTCCAATAGTAAGCAATATTTTAACTGCTTGGAATAATGCCAACAACACAAAACTAAATGAGGAACAATTATGGGAGCACTTAAATAATAGCTTTTACGATAGTGAAAACCCTAACAATAAATTGAGCCATTACATTTGGCAAAGATATGCTTCGAGTGTATGGGATGATATTAGAATTGATAATGTACTGCCTTTTAAAGATAGCAAAGAAGATGATGATGAGAAACACGTACACCCTTTGCAATTAGATGTAATTGATAGGATTGTTGAATTATACTCAAATCCAAATGAAGTTGTTTTAACCCCTTTTGCTGGTGTTGGTAGCGAAGTTTACAGCCCTGTTAGTTTAGGTCGTAAGGCAATAGGAATTGAGCTAAAAGATAGCTATTTTAAACAAATGGCATTAAATATAAAAGATGCGAAAAAACGAGTTATGAGTGCTGTTAAGTCGGTAAGTTTGTTTGATGCAGTTCAGTAGTATTGCACACAACTACCCGCTACCCGCAACAAACCTTCGCCAATCACTCCAAATAAGCAAATAAACCGAAAGTTTTGTAAATAAAATGTACAATTAATAACCCCCAAAACCAACACTAAAAACTAATCAGAATGGCAAACATTAACATAAGAGAAATAGAAGTTGATGGTTTTAAAGTTGAAGTTTATAATTTTGGTTATGCTTCATTTTATTATCCAGCTTTTAATAGTAACGCTGAATTTAAAGTAAGTAGCAAAGGATTTAAGCAATTAAGAAGGTATTTAAGAACTGTTAAATGGCTTCAATCTAAATTATTTCTAGTGCTGTTTTTATTGCCCTTATTCTGCACCGCCCAAAACCAAAACTGGACATTTGGGCGTAACGTAAGGCTCAACCCTCCCGCAGCATTTCAATTTGGCGCAATTAATACCATTGAGGGTGCAAGTTGCCTATCAAATGCCGCAGGTCAAATACTTGCTTACAGCGATGGTCTAACGGCATACGATAGGAACAATAACGCAATGCCAAATGGAAACTTTTTAACGGGCAGCAATTCCACAACGCAAACAGCTTTAATAGTTGCTCAACCAAACACGCCAAATATTTTGTATTTATTTACACTTGGTCAAATGGGATTAGCACCTTTGGCATACAGCGTAATTGACATGACACTTAATGGAGGTTTAGGGGCCGTTACAGCAGTAAAAAACGTTGCTTTAAATGCGGCTTTTAATATGCGCGAATCGGTAAGTGCTGTAACTACTTGCGGCGGCGACACGACATGGATTGTAACTAAGCGTTTTCAATCAACTAATTTCTACGCTTACCCATTAACAGCAGGCGGATTAGGCCCAGCAATCATAAGTAGTGCAGGACTAAATGGAGGCGCAAACGGATCACAAGGTACACTTGGTTTTCATTTAGACGGCAATAGATTCGCAGTTTGTTACTATGGAGTAAATCAAATTGAAACTTACGGCTTTAACAAGTCAACGGGAGTAGTAACATTTCAAAATAACTATACTATAAATGGTGTTTACGATTCAAAGTTTGCTGAGAACTTACTTTACACCTTTTCAAACAATGGAGCAGTAAGGCAAATTAATGTTTGTACAGGAACAATAACACAAGTTGGTTCAACGCCTCAGACTGTTGCGAGTCTTGGAACAGGTTGGTATGCAGACGACGGACGCATTTACATTTCACGCGGAAACAATACAGACATTGCACGAATCAACAATCCATTAACCCCAGGAGTAGGTTGTAATTTTGTTTTCAACGCTGCAATTGCAAACGGAAACACTATGTTTGGTCTGCAAAATATTTCAATGCCATATACGCGTCCACAAATGCAACCATTTAGCTATGTGAGTAGTTGCGGTTCGGCTAATTTGTTTGCAGTTGCTCGGGCTTGTTTTGAACCTTGCACGTATAGATGGTCGGGAAGTTTTGGTTCGGTTGTGGGGCAAAATGTAACGGTTAACTTGCCAAACGAAAATCATTCAGTTACTTTGGAAAGGATTTGTGATTGTGAAACGACAAGTAGGGTTCAGATTGTAAATGTTAGTGGGGGGATACTCGCAGGTATTATAGGCTTTTAAATAACTAAATTTATATAAAATGAAACAAGGCGAATTAAAAACAATCGAGAACAAGCATCACGAGTTTGGTGCGGCAACAGAGTATTCAACGGTGTACTTGAAGCACCCAAATGGAGAAGTAAAAACATATCAGTTTACTATAAACGAAACAATTGAGGCTCGTAAACGTGCTATTAAAAATGAAAAAGACATCCCACCCTTACAAAAATCATACTTCAGCTTTACTTGGTTTGTAATCGGTTTGGCAGTTGGTGTTATTGGGTGTGTTGTGGCGATGGCAACATGAATATTAAATGGACTATGAACTACATCGAAGAATTAGAAAATCGCATAGCTGAAAATGAAAGTTTAATACTTGAAATTCAAAAGCGCAATATTGAAAATGCAAAGCATTTGGGCGAAGCTATTGGAGCTTTAAAAGGTATTTTGCATAATAATATTGATGATGAATTGAAAGAGAGGATTAACCATATTTTCCAACGAATAAATGATAAAACTCACACAAAATGAAAGGAATATTAGAATTTGATTTGCGAGATGACCAAAAAGAATTTGAAACCGCTTGCAATGCAGGAAAGTACAAGTCACTTATTTGGGATTTAGACCAATTTTTACGCAATGAAGTAAAGTTTAATGACAACTTGAATGTTCATACGGTTAATGCTTATCAAGCAATAAGAGATAAAATACACTTGGAGCTTATTGAAAATAACATAAGCATCGAATAATCAATTTTTTACATATATTTGCAGCCTAATCCATATTCCTAACCTATGAATTACGCTGAAATTGTTCGACAAAAGATTGCAGAAGGATTTAAAACGTGTAAGGAGATAGCAGAATCATTAGGAATAAAATACGGAGCAAAAGGTCATAGTTCATTAAGGACTGCATTCAGACGGGAGATGCAAAAGAAAGCTAAACCTCCAAAAGAAAAGATATTAAAAGATCAACAACCGCCAAAGACAACGTCCGAACTTATTGCATTTGATTTCGGAAAACGCGCTGAATCTGCAAAGGTAAAGGAGTTAAATGCAAAGTATAATCATTTATTAAAAGCTTACGAAGATTCTGAAAAACGCTTCGATGCGCTCATAAATATTAAACAGCCCGTAGAAATTGTAAATATTGAGCCTATTGTTTCAGAAAGTAAAAGCGAAACCGTTCCTATTATACAATTAAGTGACACTCATTTTGACGAAAGGGTAGAACCTTCAACAATTAATGGTGCGAATAAATATAATTTAGAAATTGCTGCGTCAAGTTGGAGTATGCTAATTCAAAACAGTTTAAAAATGATTTACCATGAAAGGAATAATTCTGAAATAAAGCAAGTTGTTATTTGGCTTGGTGGCGATTTTATAAGTGGTAATATTCATCAAGAATTAAGAGAAAGCAATTACCTTTCACCAACACAAGCAATACGATTTGCAAAAGAAAAAATTATTACTGCAATCAATTTTTATCTTCAACATGGAAAATTTGAAAAGATAATTATTCCTTGCAATTTTGGAAATCATGGAAGGACTGAAAAGGAAAAGTTTATAGCAACAGGTTACAGAAACTCATACGAGTGGATGATGTATCATGATTTAGCCGATTACTTTTCAAATAATAAAAAGATAGAGTTTGTAATTGGTGATGGGATTTATGTTTATTTAAACATAATGGGCTATGTAAATCGTTTCTTTCATGGTGATTATATAAAGTATAGCGGTGGTGTTGGAGGTCTTACAATTCCTCTTAGAAAAGCAATTGGAGATATGAATAAAGAAACTGTTGCAGACTACAATTTTATGGGTCATTATCATCAGCGTTGGCAAGCAACAAAGGACTGTTTTGTAAATGGTAGCTTAATTGGATTTAATGCTTATGCACAATCAATAAGAGCGACACCCGAAGAAAGGCAACAGGGGCTAAACTTTTTAAATAAAAAATACGGTATGATAAGTAGTATGTCAATCTATTGCAGATAACTTAACATTATGTATAACACATTTTGTTTAATTTTGCAGCATGAGATTCACCCTTGTGCTGCTATTTTTATGTTACTCAATTATTGCACAGATTAACTACTGCGACAAGGATATAATAATAAATCTTACTACTCAAACTGCATACGGGTACAATTGGAATGTAGATGGATTTATAAGTACCGAACAAGATGCAACATTAGTAGTTAATCGTGAAGGTAGTTTTATTGTGGAGTTGGAGATTACAAATGAATACGGATGCACATCAATTGATAAACGTATTCTATTTGTCGACAATTGCAAAGAGTGGACTTACTACGCCCCGAATGCATTTGTGCCAGACGGGACGAATAAAACTTGGATTCCCGTTGGAGAAAATATTACAATAGATATGATAAGGATTTTTACACGGGAAGGGCAAGTAATATTTGAAGGTGTGAGTGAATGGGATGGTGGTGAATTTATGGGCGGCGTGTACGTTTACACTTGCGACTACACTACAATTACGGGTTTGAAATTAAGAGATTTGGGGAGGGTGACGTTGGTAAGATGAAAACTTTGCTACTATTACTTGCGCCATTGCTTGTTACTTGCCAAATTTTTACCACTCCCACTGTTCCAAGTTTCATCCAAATCTACAATGCTTCATTTTGCTTTGAGCAATTAATTATAGGAGACACTACACTTTGCTTTGACCTTAATACAAACGGCGCAGAAGGATATATTTACGTGGCTTATTCTTCACCGCAAAATGGTAGTTTAAATATTAGCGAAATAAACCAATACCAAAACGCAACACTAATTCAACAAGGCAACTATGTACAATTAGGCAACGACACGCTGAACATTTGCTTTACAATCACTAATTCATACATAGATAATTTTTGCCCATATTTCATTCCTTACGTAGCTTTGGCTGTGAATTTCGGAGCAATACAAGGATATCAAAACAATGGATACTTGGTGATTAACTGGCAAACAATGTCAGAAACAAACGCGAATTATTTTGATATTATGGTGTCAAGTGATATGATTAGTTGGCAGCGAATTGGCAGTAAAAATGCATTCGGCAACACCTCAACGCAGCAGAATTATTATTTACGTGTGCCTTTTAATTATTTGGGGGTTTATTATTTGCAAATCTTAGAACACGATTACAACGGTGAAATGACAATAAGCAATCCCGTTTATTTTGAATCGGTGCGGGTTGTAATTGATACGCTTAGATACGATTTGGCGGGTAGGTTGATACGGTAGTTAAATACCGCCTTTTTGTTGCGCCTTTTTTCTTTTGTTTAATTCAACTCTTATCCATTGAACAACCTTTACAACACCAATAAGTGCGGCGGTAAACGCAGCTATAAATTTTAATCCATCAGTTAGCGGTTCTAAAAACGAACCGATAAAACTTACTGCGAATATTGCCCATCCAAGTATTCCGTTATTACTGTCTGTATTTTGTTCCATTGATGCCATTTGTTTATTATTGTCTTTGCTATGTTCATTGTTATATGTTTATATCTACAATTTGTAATGCGTCCGAATTATCTATGTAACTAATTCTTGGTGCTCCATCTATCCTTGACGTTATTGTTTTAGAGTAATTTCCGAAAATTATTGTTGCTATTGTGGTGTCGAGGGTATTTACCGTTACGCCCTCCATTGAGAATTTTCGAATTGTTTGTGAAGACATTGTGAAGCCGTACAGGCTGCTGTCGCTCAATGTGAAGCCGTACAGGCTGGTGTTGCCACTCAATGTGAAGCCGTACAGGCTACTGTAGCTCATTGTGAAGCCTAACAGGCTACTGTAGCTCATTGTGAAGACGTACAGGCTGCTGTCGCTCAATGTGAAGCCGTACAGGCTGCTGTTGCTCAATGTGAAGTCGTACATGGTGCTGTAGCCACTCAATGTGAAGCCGTACATGGTGCTGTAGCCACTCAATGTGAAGCCGTACAGGCTACTGTAGCTCATTGTGAAGTCGTACAGGCTACTGCCGCTCATTGTGAAGTCGTACAGGATGCTGTTGCTACTCATTGTGAAGGCGTACAGGCTACTGCCGCTCATTGTGAAGTCGTACAGGATGCTGTTGCTACTCAATGTGAAGCCGTACAGGCTGCTGTAGCTCATTGTGAAGGCGTACATGCTGCTGTTGCTCAATGTGAAGCCGTACATGGTGCTGTAGAGTTTAACAACAATATTGTTTAATTGATTTAACCCAAAATTAAACCCTGTTTCATCTGCGCTTTGTTCAATTGTTCCGTTAAAGTAATTTCCACTATCTAAATCAGTTGGGTCTAACATAGGTCTATCTTCAAAATCAGCAGCATCGGTGTCAATGGTATAATTTCCAATATTCCAAGTTGTGCCAGTTACCCCCCAATATTCACCGTTATTATATCCTAAATTAACCCAAAACAATTCGTCGGTCAAAGCATTTCCTAAATTTCCAGCTTGCAAACTTCCATACACAACCCCGCTACCATCTTCAACCACAGCATATTGAGCGTAAATAGTTGCACCATCATAAGTATTTGTAACATTAACCGCAAACCTCCTATATCTATTATTTCTGTAATCAGTTCCAAAATCAAGTTTCCATCTATTATTTACCCTCCTTCTTACATAACCTTTTGTACACCCTAACACCGCAGATTGATTATTATCAGTTGTATAATAAACAACCTCGCCTAACCATGTTTGAGAGTGGCCGTAATCAGCTAATTTATTAACGTCAATAGCTTGGATTAAAATCGGCTCAACAGGAGATGTCCAAGTAGCCCCTTCACTATTAGGTATTTCATGTGTTAATTCAAAGTCTGTTAGCAAATACCACCCTAATTTTACTAATGTTGAATTTGATATTGCCGTAACTAAATCTGAATAGGTGATTGAAATTATATTAAAACTTTGCGCCTGCCAAACCGCTGCGCCTGTTGTTACATCAATGCATTTATAAGTTATACTCGTTGTTGTATCAATCCAAATATCATTTACAACGTAACCCTTATCAAAATCTTCATCATTAGTTGGCGCGGCTGCATACTGATTACTCATTGGGATAAACCAATCTTCGCTTAATGAATATCTTCCAAAAGTTCCAAAAGTAAATGTTGTTCCATCCCAATTACCGTTTAATATTGCTGCCGTTGTTATGCTTCCCGTTCCAGTTGCAAAAACACTAATCGCACCCGCAGAGGCATCTTGAATTATATATCTTGCATTTGGGTTTAATGTTGCCGCCAAAATACCCGCAGATATTGTTGCTTTATCTGTGCTAATAACAACCGCTTTGCCATTAAACGCCGTCCAATCTGCAGCCGTTAATACACCCTTTTGAGAACCGTTTGCACTCTGAATATCGTCCGTTCCGTTTGTATGAGTTGAGGCGTGAGCCGTTGGTGTTCTTGCGTTTGAATTTCGCGGGTCATTATCTCCTACCGCAATTGGATCTGTAGGTGAAACTGGAGCAACTGATAATTTAGTTATGCCTTTTACTGTAGTTGAAGAATCAGAAAATGCAGCAAGAATTGCATCAAATATCTTCTGCACAGGCGTTCTTTTAGAAGTCCCCGCCGCACCTCCTGAAGTATCACTTACATCAACTATATGTGCTAAATCATTTAGCGCAACGGTTCCGCTTTGAAAAGGAATTGTTGGGTCTGTTAATTTTTTAAATTCTGAAGGAGTTGCCATATCTTATTTAATTTGCGCATAGATTAGCTATGCAGTTAATATTTGCTTTTAAAATTACTTCAATCTTTATTGCGATTGTTGAGTAGTCTATTTTTTGGGCGACCTCTTTCGGCGCAGCTCCATACCCACGCACGCGCATTGTTGCTTGTCTGCTTGTTGTTACCAATCGCAACGCTTCATCGCTTCCATTTTCAACAAGTGACTTTAAAATACGTTGGTAAATTTCAAAGTCGGCTCCAAAACTATCACAAGCAAGTTCATTTTTTCGCTTTGAAACAATTAAGTCAAAGTTAAAAGTATGCGTGTAAAGTTCGCCGCCACCTTTTAAATCATCATCTTCAGCAACTACGCTTAATGTTCGCAATAACCAAAATGATTGACCTCGGTAATTATCAATATTGTTTACCAATATCATTTGTCCATCCCTTTCGTAAACAGAATAATTGCCACTTTGCAAAACAGCTAAATTAAACGCGCGCTCAATTAGGCCGCTTGTAGCAATCTTGCTATTTCCGTAAGTAATTATTTGGGTCAGGATGTCCATTTACACACTATGTAGTTGTAGTATTTATGTCTTCATTAATTTGTTTTGTAACTAAATCACCAAGCACTAACCCAAACAGTTCGCGCTCTTTATCATTTACGCCAAAAGTACGTCCGTATTTTTTATTAAGTCCTTTTACCTTTCCAAAGTTTTCAGGATTTTTTAAGGTTAACGCAACACGTAAATTACTTCCAAATGAAACTAAAGCAGAATTGAAATCACGAAACAATACTCCGTTTAATTCATAATTTGGGCGACCAACTTGCGATTTAACATCAGCCCAACCTCCAGCAAAATATCTTGTTTGAATTGGTTTGCCTCTTTTACCAATTGCGCTGCCTGCATTGCGTGGTAATGTCAACGGTTCAACCCAAATTTCTTTAGTTGAATAATCTGCACTTGACGCTTTGTTTCCTGCAATATTTTCTAATTCAATAAATATTCTATTACTCATTTCATCTTGCACAGTTAAAGCCGCCTCCGTCAACGCATCATTAAATTTCTGCGATTCTGTTAATTCTAATAATCTTTTATTTAATTGTTCTATTGTCTGTGCCATATCCCGCGTCATTATGGTAATGAAATAGTATAACGTAAATTTTCCTTACAATAAAAACAATCGTCACCCGCAGGCAATCGCATATTAGTAAGCAACGTGTTTAACGCCTCATTATATTTCTGAGTAAAAAACTGATATTGAGATTTTAAATTTTCTTTATTATCAACACTATTATTTACTCTCTCATTTGGCGCAAAGTGAATTGCGTATTCTGTTATGTCAGCCGCAACTTTATAAAGTAATGGTAGGGCTGTAACTTGTGAAAGGGAGCAAAGCCATGATTGATAATTACATGTGATATTGTAATTTAATTGCATACCGTAAGTGTTTCCAACGTTACTTAAAGTCCCTAAATCTGCACCACTTAAAACAAACCTAACCCCAACAACATCTGTATAGTCTGAACAGCTAATAAATGAAGGCGGGCAACCATTTGTGCAAACATTTCTGTTAACGAGCGTGCGCGTTGAGGTAAAAAGTGATTCATAACCAATTACTATGTCGATGTCACGCCCTAAAGATTGAATAACTTCATTAAGTTGGCTCCAATCATTCGCCGTAACTGTTATGTCCTTAATTATTTTTTTTGTTCTGTAATCGAATATTTTAAGGGGAATATTTCCCGTAGTATCAATATTCAATTTAATATCTTTTAAAGTGAGCGCAATAAATGAAGGCGAATCTTGTCTAATTCTAATTCCAACCCAATTACCATCACCTAAAGCAGTATTGTTACCGCTTTGATTTGGAATGTAACCAATTGCAATATTTGCAATAATGGTAGTTCCTTTTATTCTTTTTGATAATTGAGCAAGCATTTCACTTGCCATTGCTTCCCCTGCGAATTCCAACTTATCATTAAATAAATCCAAGCCGCTTGAATAATTACTCCCTGCATATTGGTCTAACAATGCCAAATTCATTCCAATTTGATTGATGAATAATTTAGGTACGTAGTCTTGCGAACACGCCTCTTTTATTCCTATTATTTTTGAAAAGCAATTTGACATGGTGTTTGTGTTTTAAAAATTTGAATGGTTGGGGGTAAGTACACGACAAACCCCCTCAAACCAATCAAACTATGAAATTTAATTTACTATGAATTAAATTATGCGTTTCTATGCGTTAAATTCGTACCCTTCGCCCGATTCGTATAAAAAGCCCGCTCCACTTTCAAACAGCTTGCCAATATACTCAATCGGGGCTATGAGTTTTTTGCGCGGAAATGATTAATGTAATTAACTCCAAAGAAATTATCCCCTTCGTAGAACATATTAGAAGGTAGTGCAATTGTTTGAACATCTGCCGTTACAGATATTTGCAAATTGCCTGGACACTCGTCTTTGAAAATAATATCAACAGGAACACCAGCGCGAGTGGAAGCGCTTAAACGAACGTAATTAGAACCCATTTGAGCAGCAGGAGGAAAACCATCTTTCCAACCAGCTAACTGATAAGAAAGCAATTGAATTGCACCAGGCACAGTTGAAAAAGCCTCGTTTTGACCACCAAAAGCAGCCGCAACGCGCTTGTCGTAAGCAAATGAAATACCGTAAAGTCTTAACAATTCTTGCATATTAAGACCAGAATTTGTGCAGCATCCTGCAAGGGCGCGTCTAAAGGCTGTGTTAATTGCGGCACCACCAAATCCAACAACTCCACCTGTGTAACCTGTCATCATTAAAGCTTGTTGCAATGTTTCTAACCATCCAGATTGCTCTTGAGAAGATGCAATTCTTGTAGGCATTTCCAATACTTCCAAATTGGTAATTATACCGTCTGGATTTGGGGCAACATAGTAATCTTTTGCATCTTGAGAATATCCACCAACTAAAGCAAAGGTTTCTTCAGCAAGTCTTGTTGCAATAGCTCTATCAATTACATCTAAGTGAAGTGCTAATTTCTCATTTAATATGCTTGAATTTCCGCTGCAATATTCTGCTAAATCTTCTGGTGTAAAAGATTCTCCTGAAGTAACAGGGTTTGCAGTGATTTCATATTCTGCCGTGTTATCGCCAATTGGATCGAAAGGACCGCAAACAGCAGCACCTTCAACAGCTTGTGATTCAGGTAAACGTGGGAAAAATGAAAGTTTAACCTTGCGCTTTTTTGCGCCGCCTGGAGAAACTAATTGTTTAATGTTACGTGTATTTAATTCGGAGTTAACAAACTCTAACTGAGGCAATGCTTCTTGAGCCATTTGAAAGCCAAAAGCATCATTGATACCTGCCTGAATCGCAGGGCATTCTGAATAAATCTGATTTAATGCAGACATGATATGTAAATTTTATGAATTTGCGCTCCAATTAATGGCGGGGCGATTCACCACGATTTACATCATTTTTGCCGATGTAGGCACAATGTCCAATACTGCAAATATAGAAAAAATATTAATTACAAAATAAAAAAAGTGCAACAGAATTAGAGTTCGATTGCACTTTAAAGCGTCAAAAGGTAATTGTTGCTTTATTTTAAAACTTCCCTGCGGCTCTCAAAGCTCTTGAAGATACATTTTGATTTGTTGCGGGCGGATTTCCTGCGGGCGGATTTCCTGCGGGCTTAGGTGTGAATACAGGTTTACCTCCGTGCGGCGATTCTGCAATAAGTTTATTTGCCGCGGCTTCAAGTTCAAAAATTTCTCCAAAATCCGCAAATTTACCCGCATTTTTCTTTGATTGAATGCGGCTATTTGTTGACCTATCAATTACAAATGGTTCGTCTTTTTCATCAAAATCAATTCCGTATTTCTTTTCAATGTTTGCATGAAAGCCATCAAGCATTAAAGTATTAATGTCAGATTTAAATTTTATATCCGCAATCTGTGACTTTTTATAGTCAGTAAGTTTAGCTTGTTTCTTTTCGGTTTTGTAAGTACCTTCAAGTGATGTGTACTGTTCTTGTAGACTTTTAGCAAGTTCTTGAGTGTCGGCTAACTTTTTTTGTTGGGCTGTGTATTTCTTTTCCCATTCTTTTGAAGCATCATCTCCGCCCGTGTTTAGCTTTTTAATTTGCTCAAATTGTTCTTTTACTTTTGTGGCTCCAAGTTTTAAGATATCCTCTAACTTTTTACCCTTAATTTCTTCACCTTCAAATTCAACACCGATTTCTTTAAATGTGCGCTTTGCTTCTGTTTCAAGTGCGCCCATACGTGAGCCAACTATCTTGCTTGCAATTACATCATCCTTTATCGCTTCACTTTTTAAAATAAAATCGGCTCCAAATTTATCTTTGGCAGCGTCAATCGTTTCTGTTTTTTCGGGGTCAATCCCGATAAATTGCAATATTTCAATTGCTTCTTCTGGTTTTATTGGCATGGTTTATAGATTGTTTAATTTGTCGGTTTCGTTTTCTTCATCTTCAGGTAAGGGCTGAAATTCATCTTCATTCAAAATAGCTTCAGCAGCAGGACTTGCAACTTTGCGCGCTTTGGTTTGTTTTGGTTTTTCTTCAACTACTTTTTTCAGTTCATTTACAGGTGGCATTTCAAACTCCTCCAAAACAGACCAACCCATTCTTGAAAGATAGCCTGTTTTTTTTACAAGATGTTCGGGAAATTCCCTTTGCATTCCATCCGCATAACGGATACATAATATCATTTTTTCTGGCATTTTACATAGTTTTTATGGTTTAGTTTGACATTAATTGGATACAAATATACAAATTATTGTTTATAATTACCATTATCAATATTTCTTTGTATAACTGACTGTGGAACTACTCGAATATTTAACATATTTATTGAGTGTCTGCAATTCCACCCGCCTCTAAAACTAAAAATTGTACGCGAAGTAGTGCCTGCGATTTCCCCTTTCCAATCGCCATTAGCCCATGATTCAATCTCTTTTTTGTGGTAATATTTACCCGCGCGTTCTTTGCAGAATGGTCTTGTTGTGTCAATAACGCTTCCTGCATATCTAAACCAAACCGCACCAACTTGTTCGGCAACTGCGGCTGAATATGAAGCATCCGCAACGGCTAAAGCTGTGGCTGAATTTGTCCGCACATTTGCAAGTAACCTTCCATCCGAATCTTTTGTTCCAAGAACAAACTTTTTTAACTGTTTACGCGTTTCAAGTAAGCTATTTCCTGCACTTACATTTGCCGCTAATAATTCAACAAACGGCTGGGTTAATCGTGCGGCCAATCCTTCACCAATCAATGTTGAAACTGCGTTATCTTTTGCTAATTGAACTAAATCTTTTTGTGCTTTATTCGGCTTAAACCCTTTCTCAATTTCTTTTGCAAGCCTATCTGATATTGTGGTCGCCTCATCAAATGAATTAACAAACGCTTTCATTGCTTTTTGAAAATCGGTATTGTTAATAGATTCTTTTAGCGTGTCAATTACTTTGTAAAGTATGCGGATATTTTTGTTATTAACTACAATTTTACCATCAACAGTTTCAAATTTATCAATTTGCTCTTGTACTTGCTCCCAAATATAAAGTTGTGATTTTACCGCAGCTTCGCCCAATTTCTCAGGCTCATTCTCCAGTATTTCAATCTTTTTTTTTATTAGTTCGTCAATAGTCATTACTACACAATAACATCAGCGCGCATATTTGTCGGAGGCGTTTCAACAAGTTTTTTAGCTAAATCAACCAATTGCGTTTTTTGCTCCTCCATACTTAAATTAAAGAACCTTTCATTTGCGTCATGCAATTGATAAATTAAAACAAGTCCAGAATTATGCACAATATCCATCCATTTTTCAGCAGTTCCGCTTGCAATTCTAAGTGCAATTTCTTCTTGTGTGTTTCCAAGTAACAAATCTGTATTAAGTAATAAATCGTAAGCTGATGCTTGTAACGGATCTGTCTTTGAAATTGACATCAAGTAAGCAGAATAAAGTTGATACATTATAAAAGGTGCAACTCCGCTTAATTTAGCTTCATTAATTGCATCTAAATAGTCAGATGGTGTATTAATATCAAAACTTGTCGGCTCTGTACCGTAAACATTAACCGCACCTCCCGTTCTTTGGATGGAAATGTAATCTAAAACCTTAAATGCAACTTTAAATGTTTGGCTGTTGATAGGCTTAATAAATGCGTATGTTGAGCGTAATTTATTTAAAGACCCCGTTGCGGTTGTGCTTTCATTTCCTGCAACTTTTGCATCACTATCGTTTAAGTGTACAATTTTGCGCGCTCTAATTTCATTGTCCGCAATTTCTTTTTTCAAGAATTCAACCGTTTCTGTGGATGGGCTGACATACTGAATTGGCGCTGTTGTTAATTTATCTCCATTTCCAAAAACATCTTCAGGGTTTATTAGCAATTCACCAAGAGGAGATATGCGAGGTACACTTCCTCGCCCTTTACAAGCTGGACATGTGTTTTTAGTTCCTGTTTCGCTTAATATATAACCATTATCACACTTTGCTCCGTCAATTTCAAAATCACAAATTGAACCAAGCATTATTCGGTATGGATAAATGCATTTAGTCTTTGCAATGTTTAAATTATTTTGGTCAAGTAATACCAAATCTAAAATGTCAGAAACAAAGCTAAATGCGCTATCAAAAACAACTTTATCATTCACATAATTTGGAACACCTCCCAACTGTTGAACAGGAACTTCACCGCATAAATGCTCAAAGTAAATAACTTGCTCACTAAATTTAAAATCAACACGTTTGCCCGTTTGTTCAATTCGGTAAATGTAAGTGTCATCAAACAAGTAAAGCACTTGCCCTATTCTTTTAGGCTTATCATTTTCAAGCACTACTGAATATTCATTTGGTGATAAAAACAAATAGTAATGCTCACCTTTTCCAATAGTGTTTTTACATGAAAAATAATAAGGTAATGGCTTTACCATTTCATCAGACATCACAATATCGCCCGCCTCATTTGTTGTTGTAGGTATTTCGTAAGGCATTACGGCAATATATCCGTTTGCATCTTTTTGAGCAAGTGGGATTTCGTATTGCAGTATCCAATTATAAAATGAATTGTAAATTGGTAAGTAATACTCTAAATAATCTTCAAAGTCTTTTACTTTTGCTTCATCACCTTCAAATCTTAATGAGTAATTTGAACGGTTCGCCCCTCGTGATAATGTGCTTATAAAATCTTGCCAAACTGGTAGTGTAACACTTTTAAAAGTTTGTTTTATGTATTCTAATTCTTCAGTAGTTTGATTTGGAGTGCGTAAATTAAAAAGTCTTTCGGGAAATAACGCGCGTCTTGTATGCGGCTCAATTGATTGCATTTGCTGAACTACATAATTGTAACCAACCCAATACTCAGGTAATTGATTAGGAATGGTGTTAGTATTAACTGCATCGCTTGACGGGAACAAAGCATTAAGGGATTTAATCATACCGCCGTACTGCTTTTGTGCTTGCGCCTGCGCCCAATCTTTTGTATGCTCAACATAGCGGTCAACTATGGCTGTTATTTCCTCTGTTGTTAGCATTTTACTTTAATTTAGCAATTACTTTTATTTGCGTCTTGCTTTCAGTAGCACCAGCCCAATTGCAGCCGCCTTTTTTGCCGCCACAGTTGTAAAATAAACGGTTTATTGGTGCTTTGTAATTGCCTCTTGGGCGTTTAGGTTTCTTTTTAGTTGACATATCTATGCTTTTGTTATTAAAGTTAATCCTCTATTATAGGGTGTTTGTAGTTTAATTATGTTGTATCCGTAATTTTCAATATATTCCATTAACCTTGCAACGTCTTCAATATGATGAGTGTCATGGTATACAATTACACCCGCAGGTGCAAGCCACTTTTCAACAATCTTCCATTCAGGTAAAATGTGCTGCCAATGGTGCATTGAGTCTACAAATATAAAATCAAATTTATCGCTAAATCCTTTGTAGGTGGAGGAATCGGATGAACTACCTTTTATAAAATCAAATGCACTACCTCTATGTTGAGTGCCCGCCCAATTATGAGTGCGAAAATCTTCAATGTCAACGCCTGCAAAATATGAATCTTTCGGCATATTTTCAATGATTTTTACACTTGTTTCACCTTGAAAAACACCAATTTCAAGCGCACGTTTAGGTTTAATCATAGCAACTAAAGCCCCTATAAACTCACAAACTTCGGGTTCGCTATTCCATAAGTGGCGCTCGCCCCCCTCAACTTCTTTTGCCATTGCCTTAACCTGTTCGCTGCTTAGTTCCATTCGTTATTTTATTTCTTATTTGCGTGTTTATCTTTTAAAATATGATTCATTGTAAAGTCATGTTTTAATCCTTTTGCTGAGTGTAAATCACGCAATATCTTATCGCACCAATTTGTGTAAAATGAATTGGTAAATCCAATGCCGCCGTAATATGATTGTAAATAAAAACGTTCTCTTACCTCAACCGTGGTTAACGTGCGCTTCATTGCAAAATGAATTACTCCCGTCTTATCATCGTTTCCTTTGCCGTCAAGTGATGGGTCAATATTACAAATCGACAAGGCAATGTTCATGTATAGTTCATCAGGCTGAGAACCTCCCCACGGCATGCGTAATTTTTTAACAGGTATTGGATTTGCGTATAATTCCAATGCTTTTTTATAGATTGGTTCTGCTCCAACTCTGTTGATAAATACAAGCGAAGAGTTTATTGCGGGAAGCACAGCATCTGTTGGAAGCGCATATTGATTCCAAATGTCATTAGCCCAAGCCCATTGCATTGATGGAATATCGTTACCTTTATCAATTGTGTGATACCCTACTGTATGCGAAATATACGGCTTGTTTGCGTCCTCTAACAATTTAATTAAAGGAGAAATGTCTTTAACTGCAACCGCGTCAACATCTAAATAGAGCGCGCGGTCAGTTGTAATGTAATGATGTAAGTTTAATTTTGCAAATGCTGGTTCACCAACTTTGAAGTGTTGCGGTTCAATTTCAACAATCAAATCAAAAACATTAATGCGCTCACCAATATTCTTAGCCAATTTCTCATAAGAATCGGTAATCAAATGTATTGGGGTTGTACAACCTTGTTCTTTAATGGAAAATGCAAGGTTATAGGCCGCAAAGTAGTAGCCGTTTTTCCCAAATGCCATTAAGATAATTGATGTAGTCATAATAAAAATAATTCGCGGCAATAAAAATAAAGAGGGGGTTCAACACCCCCAATACTAACTAAATACTCCCGCAGGTGTTGGAAAAATTCCCGCATCGTCTTTTTCACTCCAAGCACCAATCAACTCGAATCTTTGGAATTCAGTCTTTGTTGCAGGAATAATACGACCACCGCTAAATTTAATTCCTAATCCATTTGTAGGAGAAATAAATGTTACACGATTTGCACCAAATTCTTTTACAATTATATATCCAATACGATCATTTTTTACCTGATTGTAAAAGTCAACGTTTTCGGTGGTAACATTTGCATCAAATAAATTAATTGTACGGTCATAAGTTGTAGGAATCTGTGCGCCTCCGCCAACAGGCGAATCTGCTAACACTGCGCTTGGAAGCGGAATGTCAACACGTACATTGTTTATCAATCTTGCACGACCTGCCGCAATTTCTGCTAACACTGCCGTCCCATCTGAAGGGTCAACTAAATCCGAAGCACATGAACCGATTACAATTGCAGAAGATGCGCCTTCAACGTATGCTTCACAATTAATTAATTCATGTTCTAATAATTCAGAAGAGCAATAGCTTACGCAATTTCCCATTTTGAAAAAATATTAAAATTTTGAACTTCTCTTTTTTGCTGTGAAGAATCGGCACCAAATATCGGACGGGCAAATATAAGGAAAATAATTATACAATAGCAAGCGCACGTTTTTTAAGCGAGCGTTGTTTGTTTATTGTAAACTATTCCCCCAAATTATAAACCATACCTTCACCATCTTCGAGCAATCTACCTACTCCATCCTCATAAAGCATTCCGCTTAAATTGGTAGGTGTTAAAGGTTCACAAAGTTGATTTCTAAATCCGCATAAAACTTTTCTTGTGCGCTCTTGGAACGGCAAGACTTCAATATCTACGCTTCCAAGTCCTGTTTTATCGCTCCATTCAATTACTGGGAATTGGTCAGAGTTTAAACGGTAAGGCAAGCCGTTAATAAGCATATTATCAAATCCTGCCCAAGTCTTAAAAATGAAATCAAATATAAATTCTGGCTGCTGCTCAATTCTTAAAATGTAAGTGTTTTGAACATCAAAAAAGTTAAGTTGATTCTTACCTAATGAACTTCTGTATTTTATTTGCTCGGTTAGGTATTGCTTTTTAAATAAACGTGCAATCGGATAACCATTCAAAGCATTTAATCTCAATGACGGTTGATAATGATTGTCAAGTATCACCCCTTCCATAACAAACGTGTCAGCAAAACACCCGCTAAATTCTAATGTGCTACAAGTCGCTCCTCCAATACAAATGCAAGGGGTAATTCCATCATAATCGAATGGTCCTGTTAAGGCAACAACTACATCTTTAATCTTACCTTTAGAACTTGTAGAAGGTGCAACAAATTGTAATTGAATTACGCCATTTTGAGTAGGTGTAAATGTAAATGAATGGTCACCCAAATCAAACGTTGAATATGGACCAACTAAAACTTGAACCGTCTCATTTACTCTTAAATAAGTAACATAAAACTGCGCAGCGCTCATAGAAAATAAATCAAATGACACTTGGTAAGTGTAGCCAGCTTCTAAAATTGTACCGTTTGAAAGCACAGCAACCCCCCCCGTTTCTCCATCAGCTTCAAAAAAGAAAGAATCGTCCTCGCTCCAACCGCCAATGCCATTATTTGTCCAACACGTTAAGTCATCTGTTGGAATCCCATTACAAATCCCCGTAAACCTTCCTGCAAAGTCTGTGCATCCATCAATGTAAGCAAGTTTGTAGCATCCTGCTGCATAATCGTTCCAATTAATATTATAAAGTGCAAGGTTGCCGTAAATGGTAGTTGGAATAGTGTCAATAATATTATCTTCATTATCCAATAAATGAACAAGGTTTGAGGTATTAACGGGCTGAATCAATGGGTTAATTGTACCAGAGTTTTCAAGTAAAATGTTACCTACAAAACCTTGTGATGTGATATTTATGTTTGTTGTGCTTGTTGCCGTGGTAATATAAAACTCAAATATCCCATTACTTGTAATTGTGTAAGAACCCCAACCACTTACGCTGAATAATAAACTTCCTGCGGTTAATTCCTCAACCTTAAATGTTATCTTCCAAAGTAATTCACTGTTTAGGTTAGCATCAAATGTTAAAGTTATTGTTCCCGTACCACCTGATGAAGTGTAAATTTGGTCATCAACTGTCCATCCTTCACCCGCAGAAATTGTATTAAATAAGTTTGGCTCTACCCCTTCGCATGGTGTTAACTCAAAACTAATTTGATTAGTATCATTGTTTAAGACTTCATACTTGTATGGCTGCTGGTCAACATAACAAGGTATAACTTGATTAAAAATGAAAGGCTGATTTTTTATTGGAGTGAATGCCATTGCGTTACTGATTAGTAAGAAGTTTAAAATTAGTTTCAAAGCTATCGAGGTTATTAATTTGTACCGTGTCGATATAGCCAGAGCCTTTAATAAGTTGAATGAATCCATAGGTGAAATCTACTCTTTTTGAAGGGTTATTGATTAATAGTTGCACCTGCTCAAAAGAAATAGGCTGTTCAAATCCATAAGAAAGTGTTTTTCTAGTTGCAGGGTCGTACAAAGGTAAATCATTTGGAGATACTGCAATATAAATTGCAGATGTAAAGTCGCTAAAAAATTCTACCCCAAAATCATCAATTGTAGGTTGAAAATACAAAGCCGCATCATCATCGAATGCTTTATTTGCCAATACATCAACTCCTACTGAAAAACCACCCTCTAAAGGTACTAAAGGGAAAAATTGTTCTAGCTGAAAGTTCAAAGGAGCTAATAATGGTGTGTAAAATACAGGACCTCCAATTATGGTAAAAACAATATTACCTCCAGCATCGTAAATTCTTAAACAAATTTTTATTACAATTATTTGAAAAGCAATTGCACAAGGGTCTTTTAAAACGTTCAATCTTACCCTAAAAACAATATTACAAACATCTGGAGCCTTCCATCTAAACAATATTGGGTCATAGTTTAATCCAACATCAGTTACAACATCGCCAAATGGTATATTTTGCCCTGTAATTTCCGTGTAAAAAGCATCGTTACCAAACTCAATTAATCCAACTCCAGCAGGCATAAGCATAGGAAAAGCATCCACAGGTGGGTCTGATTCACTGCAAGGCGTGTTAAACGGCGGCGGAACGTTCATGTCTGTGAAAAATTCCAAGTCCGTATCAGGATAACCATCATTGGTTGAAATCACACTATTTGGAACACCTCCAATTGCATTTAATGAAGATATTGCATTTGTTAAGCCACCATTATAAACAGTTTGATTTATAAAATAAGGGTCTGTTCTTTTTGCTTTTGGAGCCGTGTCAATATCTTCGGTCTGAATTATAATTGGATTAAGGTCGTAAGAAGTGTTATTGTTTATAAATGTATCTTCAATAACATTTGGGCAAACAATAACTTCAGTTTCGTTAAAGGCATCGTAAGCATTATCAATGTTACATTGGCCAACAACAAAAAATGATTCTTCTCTAAATCCTCTAAACCTTGACTGAGGAAATTGTAAATAGACATTTGGATTGCTTGATTGGAATTGTTCTAAAATACTTCTATTGCCAAGTGCAATTCTGTTAAAAAGTTGAGGTATCTCATAATTTAAAAATACAGGGTCAACTTCATTTATAATTGTTGAGAGCTGGTCTTGATTCAAGTCAGATACTTTTTCAATTTGCAATGTTGGTTGTCCGTTGATTGTAGAAAAAGCCATCCCTAAATTATACTTACTTCTAAACACCTCAAACATATCAGCAAATGAAGATGTGAAAGGTGTTGAAACGTTATTGCGCAAAGCAAGTCCAGAGGTAATTATGTGTTCTTTTCCAATTGCATCATTCTGAAAAAAATTTGAAACAAAATTTACTGTTCCATTAGAAATAAACTCAATAATTTTTGTAAAATAATCAAATACTTTTATTCCAAAAATAATATTAGCAGAAGTTGCACCGTTACTCGGAATAAACATTTCAACAATACTTATTGGTGGGGCAATCATTGGCACTAAGTCCTTTGTAAATAGCGCGTCTGAAATGTATTTTACGTTCTTATTTGTGTTAATGTAACTTGAAAAAGTCTTATCAAATACCCGTGTTGCAACTGTACACCGACTTAAATTAAATTTGCATTCGGTAATAAAAATATTCCCTTCAACCAAATTTATGTAGCCTATTCCATTACAACTGTACTTTATAAGCACTGGAATTGGCTCACAATAACTCCCATTAACTCTTATATTTGTTAAGTATTGGTAAGCATCGCCTCCCATTTCTAAATCAATATCATAAGTTGTAACAACAGCATTAATTTGCTTATCAAGCTGTAACTTAATAGTAAAATCCCTCCAATTTAATGGGTCTTCATACTCTTGTCCGTTAATGAAAAATTGAATAGGCATTAGTTCCAAGTACTTCTTAATGATTTGTTGTTTGCAATAGCTTTTATCATTTCTTTAGTGTTTTGCTTTTCAGCTTTTCTACTTGTTTGCAGTTCGCGCTCCATTCTTGATGAATCTAACTTAGCGTTCAACTTTTGATTTATTGATGCAGATTGTGAGGCTTGAATGATTGGGACTTGAAAACGTTTGTAAATAAATTCTTTTTCTTTGCCTGTATTAATTGCTTCAAGTAGTGCGCGGTTTTTTCTTGTTGCGTTTCTGTTTGTAATGTATTCTTCGCCTTCTAATTCAGCCAATACACCACCTTGTGAGTGACGCGCACCTTTAACCAATCCACCTTTTTCAAATTTTGGAATTGGACGCGCTGCAACTGTCGCTGCTTGGATAGCACCTAATGTAATAGCTAATGCAACTAATGCGGGGTTGGGGATTGCCTTAGATATTGCCGTTGCCGTATTTATTGCGATGTTAAACAATGCCTGCGCTTTATCGGAAATCGCTTGTTTACGCTGTAGTTTCCTTACTTCAATTAAATATTTTTCTTCAATCTCTTTTCTTTTGGCTGCATTATCTCCAGCAGCCTGCAACTCCTTTTCTTTACTTGCCTCTAAATCAGCAATAGAATTCGCATTTAGCTGTGCGCCAAATTCAAACAATTCTGTTACTATTTGTTTAGAAATATCTAGTGCGGCATTTGCTTCCTTTTCCCTTGCGCGTCTTCTTAATTCAATTAATCCGATTTGGCTTATAGTTAATTCTTCATCAGATTTTAAAATCTTTTTATTAGTCTCTTGGGTTAATGCAATTGTATCTTGCGAGGCTTTTTCTTCGGCTAATTTTATATTTACTAAATATGTAGCCTTTGCCGCCTCCAAATCAACATTCGCTTGCTTTGCCGCGTCAAATTCTAATTCATAACCTAGTAAATCAGCCTTTAATTTAGCTTTTATAAGATTTTTTTGCGCCTCAATTGAATCTTTATTACGTAAAACATCCAATTCTGCTTCCAATACAGCAACATCAGCAAATCTTTTGTTTGATTGAGCAACAATAAGTTCACCTCTTATTGTTTGGTAAGTGCTTTCAATCTGTATTTTTTGAATTTCTTTTTTCTTAGTATCTTCAATTTCTTTTTTATTCGCATCTAAAATTCTTTTTTGCTCCTGCTTATTAGCCTCAATTTCTGCTGCTGTTCTTTGTAACCTAAATTCCTTGCGCGCTAATTCTTCACTTGTTTGAGCCTCTTTAATTATCTTCAATCTTTCAACCTCTAGTTTTACTTGTTGGTCAACCGCTAGATTTGCTAATAAGCCGCCTGTTGCAGTGGCTAAAAATCCCAACTCTTTAGCTTTTTTTAATGCCTCTTCATTATCTTTTAACTTTTTAGCATTAGCAATTTGAAGGTTTGTAAATTCTTCAGCAAACTTTCTTTCAGCCGCCCTTCTATCGGCTTGCCTTTGAGTAATTTTACCAAGTGCTAAATCTAAATTATCTTGCGCTTCAATTATCTTTTTAGTAAACTCAGTATTCTGTGCTTGTAATGCACGAAGCCCTGCACTTGATTTTTCTGTGGCATCAAAGAAATCCTTTAAAATTGATATTGCCGCTCCTATGCCAATAATTAGTATTCCAATTCCTGTTACAGCTAATGCATTGCTAAATAATTTTAAAGCCCTTGAACTTCCACTTAAAGTTACTGCAAAAAATTCATTCGCTGCCGAAGCAATAGCCAACTTTAATGCTCCTTTTCCCGTCACCAAATTTGCAAACTCCTGCGCCGCCGCAACAAGTGCTAATGATGCTTGAACTTTTAATAAAGCCTTATTTACTTCTTCACTTTCTGCACCAAACAAAGCAATTGCTCCTTGCACCCCTGCAAAAGCAGCCGCAACAGCTTGAACTCCTTGAACTGCTGCATCGAATTTGAAAGTATCGCTGGCAAGAACACGCACCCTT
>Ga0247844_1001472_pt1 | contig 43310 bp, 49 predicted proteins | sample LaCtaG_FD_192421 | JGI IMG/M metagenome (GOLD analysis project Ga0247844, IMG submission 192421) | Freshwater microbial communities from meromictic Lake La Cruz, Castile-La Mancha, Spain - LaCruzMarch201714.5m_1 | ecosystem: Environmental > Aquatic > Freshwater > Lake | place: Spain: Castile-La... | reverse complement strand
ACCGTTACTACAAGCGGAATTTCAAAAGAATAGTTGGTACAAAAATTCAAAATTAGAACTAACTGACAAGCCTGTCGGGGGAAAATCCTCGTCTCCAAAAAAAGTTACTTATAGGGCAAGATGTTCTAAGTTTCCTTCTCACCTTTCTAACAAGAGGGGAGCAGATGATCTTGTTCAGACAGAAGAGTTTATTGAAATTCATAAAAGACTAATTGCAATTAATCAGGATTGTGCTGATTTTTATTTTATTCTTTATCACACAGGGATGCGCTTAAATGAGCTTCGAGGAATTTCACTCGACAATACTTTTAAGGGGACAGTTGATAATGAAAAGCTCAATGCTGAGTTTTTAAGGAATGGATTTACAACTTATGGGTACATTTTATTAGAATCTCAACCGGCTCAAGATACACATTGTCGTATCGATGGTGTGAAAATAGAAAGAAAACCTTTAAAGTCACGGAAATCAATTTCCTACAATGATGGCCGCTTGATTCCTATCTTCGATAAGGTTGCATTTAATATTTTAGCAAAACGTTACAATGAACAAGGGGAATTTTATAAAAAGTTAATTTGGGGGTTAGATAAAAAAAATTATCTTTTGTTTGAAAATGTTACAAAAAATTTCCTAGCAAAAAAACTGCATGAAGCTTACGAGCAAACAACCTTTAGATATAAGCCACCACATTGTTTAAGACATACTCGGGCCACATATTTAGCAGGGGAAACTCAAAGTTATATTTTGGCCTCTTTGCTTTTGGGTCATAAAAAGATGGAAACAACCGATCGTTATATTCATCTCCATGGAGATATTATCAGGAAACAAAAAGCATCTGCTGGTGCTAATGGGCTGCAAATGGATTTTGCTTAATCGCTTTTTCAAGGGGGATTTATGGCAAAAAAAGTAACCGTCTGCTATATTCCTATTTCACTGCTTAAAACCAACCAACTTGAATTACCAACTGAAATAAAAGAAATTGATGTAAGTCTTGGCCTTGATGATGCCGAACAAGAGGAAGAGGTTTTTAAAATTCTTAATGATCTTTTAGAGGATGGGAAAATTATTTTTCTTAAAAGAGAAAAGCCTTACTTGCAGATTTGGAGAGAAAGAAGCAAAAAGAGAGTTCCTAGAGGTTAAGGTTCAGTCTTATTAAATGGTTTTTTTGTTACAATGCTTAAAATAAATGCAAAAAGATATTATTTTTGAAAGCTTCCTCATATAGGCTATTGGTATTCTTACAAATACTTACACATTACGACTTAACGCACTGCATGGCCTGTCATATCATACTAAATCATATACCTTAATTACGAGCGTAATTATCGGATATGCAAGGTCGCATGCTGTTTTTTTTATGGATTGATGTTCAATTTTCTTTGCAGTTTTCGCGAGAATCACGCAATTAAATTTTTTTTTATTAAAGATACTGCTCCACTCCAGATGAGCTTTGTATCTTGAAAAACGGGTCAAGGGAAACCGTAGCTTCTCTTGCTGGAGATTAAACTGTGGTGAGTTTTCTCTAGAATACCCGTCTTTATTTATAAAATCAAGGCCGCACTGCGTTACGGCGTGAGTGTTGGCAAAAGGGTATTACACATGAATTACCGTATTGAATTTCGCGATCATCTCCTTCTTTCAAACCTTGATAGAGGCAAATTTACAGCGAATGAAGTTATTCACTCCATTTACAGGAATGATGTTAAAAATGGAATTGCCAGAACTGATTGGAAGTTCTATTTGCACCTCAACAAAAGGTTTGCCCCTCTTTCTAGGCGTGGGCTTGTTGCTCAAGTAGAAACAAAGATGGGGCCAAGTAAAAGACTTGAAAAAGTTTGGGGATTAACATTAGCGGGCGTTGCTTATTTGCAAAATAGTCAAGTGTTAGCAGCTTAGCAGTTCTTTGGAGTGGGGCTACACAGGGGATGCAAATCCCCTGCTACATTTGAATTGTTTTGTTACGTTATAAATTTTTTAAATAAAATGAAATTGTCTAATTGGCAAATCATAAAATTTTTTTAGACATTTTTAAAACATTCAAGCTGTCAAAATGAGCATTTAATTTTTTACTAATTGATGACAGTGACCATTGTGACCACTGGTCACTAAAAAGTCAAAAAATGGGCATAAAAAAACCACAAAAATCAATATGTTATATCAACTTTTGTGGTCATAAATTTGGCTGGGAAGGTCGGGGTCGAACCGACGACCAATAGATTAACAGTCTACTGCGCTACCGCTGCGCTACTCCCCAGTAATCGTTCTGATGAGAAATCTAATATAAGAGCTGTTTATTTTGTTGTCCAGTAGAAAATTGATGACAATTGCACGTTTCGTTCTTAAAAAATTGTTTTATGATGCTGATACTCAAGTAAAATAGCCAAAAATCCGATAGGGCAATAAGGGTGCAGGCGATTTAGAATATAGGGGTGCTTATGCGCGTAGCAAAAATCGTTATTCTTGTCCTCCTTTTGAGCTGTGGTCAGCAAAAACGAGGGAGTTCTTCTGCAGAAAATTTTATCAGATTAGGAAGTGCTATTTCAGCGCCTCGCCAATTAAATGATTCTGAGCTTTCTTTAGTTGTTGAGGTTTGTAATTCCTTTAAATTTAAACGTCTTAATTTTCCGTCGACTTTAATGGGCCACCTTTTTAAATTTAAAAGTGAGGAACATGTTTGTGAAAATACAACAACTCAAATGTCAGCAATCGTCGCGCAACTTGTCGGGGATCAATTTTTAACTGCTGATCCTGGAAATTTTTCAAAAAATTTAGAGACTGATACCAACGGTTTACTAAGTACGATGTGCGCTTCTGTTTTTAGTAGTGTTATACCGAGCAATAGTGAGCTCCTAGATATTAATAGTATTAGACAGTTTAGTTTTGATAAAAATAATGAAACTACAATTATGGTGACTGCTCTTTATGGGAAAAAAACTGGCGAGGCCAAAGTTTTTACAAGTTATAAATCTGATCAAATGTTAGTCACTTATATTTCGACAACAAGCCCTTCATGGCGAGGAATGGTTACAGAGCGAAAAACTATGGAAGTTTGCCCTGTTGGCAGTGCTATGGGGGAAAAGAGTTTATACACAAAATTTTTGCTATAGTTTAGTTGATAAAAAAATTCAAGTTTTTTAGAAAAGCTGCCGATGAGACTCTAGAAGAGGTTGAAAATGGCAACGCGCAACTTATTTTCTGAGGTCTTGCGTCTTATCACGCCAGAAGAATTAAATATCCTGACAACTGTTGGTGAGACAGAGCATTTATTTTCTCTTGGTGAAATGATGGAGAAAGAATTTGTTATTGAGCGCTTGAGAAAGCCTGTTGAAATGAGTAAAGCAAAAATTCTTCCTTTCGAAAAAACAATTGAAAAACCCCTTGAAAAACTTCAAGAAGGCATGGCAGTTCAAAGCGAAAACGCACAAGCACTGGCGAAGGCCGTCGCCGGTGAGTTAAAGAGTGGAGAAATTAAACCCGAAGAAGTCAATTCAGTTAGAGTGACATCAGAAAGTAAATTGCTCCAAGAGTCTGCGGTTGTCGAAGGTGCTCCTGAAAATGAGGAGACAAAAGTTCTTGATATGGGGGATTTTATTTTGCGTGAAAAACAACGACTCAAAGAATCTCAAAAAAAATTGAAAGAAAAAGAGGTCTTTGGACTTTATCGAAAAAGTGCCTCTGTTGATCTTGAGCAAGAGAAATTTCTGAAAGGTGATCTTTCAAAAAGTTCTAATGGTGGCATTCTTATTAATAAAAAACAGCTTTAATTAATCCTTAACAAGATCTACGTTTCGCAGACAGCGCTCGAGCATTTGAGTCGCGAGATTTAAATGGTTGATAGCGCTATTGGTTGGACGATTTACTAAGATCAAATTGGTTTCGAGGGTTTCTTGGCAATGAGCAATGGTCGAAATATCAGTACTATAAAGTGAAACGACGGAAGGGAATTCCAGGGAATTTGCCATGCTGATGGCCTCATCTAAATTTGTATAAGAGATAAAGGTGAGGTTAGGAGCAAGTAGATCTGATTGAAGGAAATGACTTTTTTCAATAAATTTTTCGCAGTAATGAATGGAAGGCGTGACGTAAAATCCTTTTTGACTTCTTTCAAGATGTTTTCCACGCATGATTTCTTCAAGGCCTTCACGTTTGGCCATCCCTATATGAAGGATATAACTATCTAACGCTTGTTGGTTGATAAGAGGGCCCATAAAAGGTTTTTGCTCTGGGTGATTAATTGTTAGTTTTTTACTTTCTTCGTGAAACAGATCAATGAATGCATCCTTTTCACTTGTGTGTACAAAGGTAATGGATGTTTTAAGGCAGTCTTGTCCTGCAAAAGAATAGGCAGAATTTTTTAAATCAAGAAGCGCTTTATTTTTATCGAATCCTTTTTCAAGGATACAAACATTTTTTCTCGCAAGAGAAAAAGAAAGACTTCTTTCAAGATGGGTAGAGGCGATATCATAAAGTGGCTGACCGACTTCATTGGTGCCGTAGAAAAAAACAATTTTAATGCGCTTGTCCTTTAGAAGGCGACGAGTGATTTCTCCATCTTTCGCATCGTGAATAAGATTGATTGCGCCAGTTGGAAAATTTGCTTGATGCAAGCACTCAAGAAGTTTTTGAGTGGTGAGGGCCACTTTTTCGGATGGTTTTATGATGACACTATTTCCAGAGAAAAGATTTGCAAGGATAAATGAGTGAGTATAGTAAACGGGCCGTATGAAGCTTCCGATGAAAAGTGCTGGGCCTCTAGGCCTACTGATGCAATTTTTTTTCGAAGAGATTTGTTCATCAAATTGTTTAAGAATCGCTGGGCTTAATTTTAAAACGAGTTCAATTTCGGCTAAGTTGTCTGTATAAGGTTGGCCATTTTCTAGTGTCAGTGTTTGCGCCAGTTCTCTTTTTTTATTTTCAATGAGATTCAAATAATTTTCAAGAAGGAGCTTCCTGTCACTATAAGAGCTTTTTTGCCACTTCTCTAATCCATGTTGAGCCGAATTTAAAATACTCTCAATATGAGTGAAGCAAATTTGATTTTCCCAGAGGGTAACGCTTTGATCTGCCGGTGACAAAAGGGTGTGTTTTTGATGAGAACTTTCGCGTCCTTGAAGTGGAGCTTTTTGAAATTGACCGTCAAAATAATTATGAAGAGTTTGAATCATAAAACCTCAGAAGCAGTTGTTTCAATAATAGAAAAAATTTCGTTAACATGACTATCAGTTAGGGCCAAGGGAAGAAGAAAGCGAATGCGTGTTGGGTTCTTCCCTGCAGAGTAAGCGATGATGCCATTTTGAAAAAGGGCATTTAAAAACTTTTTTGTGATATCTGCGCTCGAGTTTCCAACTTCAAAAGAAATCATGCTTCCAATTCCTCTTGCGTTTTTGATTTTCTCAGGAACTTTGATTTTTAAAAAGCGAGTGAGGAATTCTTTTTCCAAAAGTGCAATTCGCCCATCTTCACCATAAAAGGGGCCAGTTGTGAGATAGTTTAAAATTTTATTGGCCACTTTTATTGAAGCGATTGAGGAATTAAAAGTTCCTCCAATAAGTCCTGGTTTGGGATTGAGTTCGTCTGTGTATAAAGTACCACAAACTTGAAGCGCTTTTCCTATCGTGACAACATCAACATATTCTTGGAGGCCGAACATTTGAAAGGCAAAAAGTTTTTTTGTTCGTGCAAAAGTTTGAATTTCGTCAATCCATATGAGGATATTTTTTTCTTTTGCCCATTTGAAAATGGCTTTGTAGTAATCCTCTGTTCCCCAAATGAAGCCAGCTTCGCCTTGAATGAGCTCAATATTTAAGGCCGCAAAATTATCGCCCTCTTTTTCCCAGAGGGAGTCGAGATCTTTTAACGTTTTTGTAATGGCCTCTTGAGGATGTTCTAAATCATAAAAAGGAAGATGGAAAACCTCAACGAAGTCGGGCATGTTTTCAGAGTAGGCTTTGTTGTGTGTGATATTTTGTTGGGCAATTGTTCGCCCTGCAAAAGCTTTTTCGAAAGCGATGATTTTGCGCTTGGGGGCCATCTTTTGCCAAAGTATTTTTAAAGCAGTGTCGTTGGCCATAGAACCGGAACAGGAAAACCAAAAATGTCGCAAAGGAGAATCCTGAACTGAATTGATCAAGTTTTTTGAAAACTCATACGCGTCTGGATAAGAAAGAAGATTGCCACAAGTAAAGCTGTCGCAAGCCGCTGCTTCAAGATGCGCGCGTATATAAAGTGGGTGAGAGTGACCTAAAAGATTTACCCCCATAGAACCGATTAAATTATATTTCACAGAACCGTCGACGAGTTCAGTGAAAGGCCCATGGCCGCGTCCCGATGACATGTAATCATAAACTAAATTTTGGCCTTTAAGCTTTGCATATTCTTGAGTAAGGTTGTTTTGAATTATTTTCTTTTCAGTTTGTGGTGGGCGGATTTTGTCTATTGTTTTTTGCTCTAAAAAAATCGCTGAGAAGAGCTGATTCATGCTATCTTCAATTTGTTCGGAGTATGCTCCAAACTTCATATTTACTCCAGTTGTTCTTGATGACTTTTTGGACATCAGTTAGAATGAAAAAACTATGAGTGATTATAACATGGACAATTTAAGCAAGTCACTAGAGGCCCACTATCTAAAAGGTGAATATGCAGAGGCGCAAAAGCTCTTGCTCGCCAATAAAGATCAATTTGATCTTGGACTTTTTCATTACAATTTAGGCACAACGCTTATGAAAATGGGCAACTTTGCTGCCGGGCGATACCACATGGAGAAGGCCTTGAAGGCGGGATATGTGGATAGTAAAGTCTTGCATAATCTTTCTGTAGCAAAGTCACATCTGAGTGTGAATGATATAGGGAATTCGACAAATCCTTTAGATATTGTTTTGAGCTTTTCTCTTGATATTCCTTTCTCTCTTTATTTGAGTCTGACACTCGTTTTTGCTTTTATTATGCTGCTTTTAATTCGTTTAAAAAAATTAACTCGTCCCTATTTGATGATTGTGTTGGGAGTTATTGTTTTCCTTCCTTTGTTTTATGCGGGGATATTTTTGAATCGCTTTAATTTTGCAATGACGCTTAATGATTCTCCTCTTCGTGAAGGGCCATCACAAATTTATGGAGAATTAACAAAGGTAAAGGCGGGCTCAAAGTTTATTGTTGGGGAGTCGCAGGGAGATTGGTTTTATATTAAAAGTCCAACATCAATGGTGGGTTGGATAAAAAAAGATGATATCGCGTTTTAGGAGAATTTATGGGTTATGAAAATGACGTTCAAGAAAAAAAAGAAAATCCTGAAAAAATTGATATTTCTCTTTTGAAATTTTTTTGGCAAGCCAACAATCGTCTTTCTGGGAATGAGGGAACCATTCCGCGTTTCCTTCGAAGTGTTGATGTCCTGAAAAATTTTACTGACGATCAGTTGCGTATACTTTCAAAATATTTGCACTACCGTACTTTTACTGAGGGCGAAACTATCTTTGCCCAAGGTGAAATTGGCATTGGTTTTTATTTTATTTTTTCAGGCAGTGTTCGTATTTTATTTGGTGATGAAAGCGTGCCGCAAAAAAATGCTGAATTTAAAATTTGTCTTGAGCGCTATAATTGTTTTGGAGAGTTGGCCCTTTTGCAAAAAGGAAGTCTTCGTTCGGCGACAGCACAAGCTGATGAGCCTTGTGAATTAGTTGGAATATTTAAACCAGATTTAGATGAAATGATCAATCAACATCCAGTTGTGGCCGCTCGTTTACTTCAATCAGTTGCCGTTGTTGTAACAAATCGTTTGTTTAACACTACTCGCGAAGTTAAAAATCTCAAGCATCGACTTTCGCAATTTGAAAAAAAGGAAAGTGTATGAGCGTTTTTTTAGCAAGGGAAAAAGGACAGTATTTCTTTTTTATTTTTCTTTGCATTTGCTCTTTGGCCGTCGCTTATTTTTTACCTCGTTTGGCCATTCCTTTATGTGTCGCCTACGTACTATACTTGCTCATACTTCCAATCGTTTTGTGGTTAGAGCGTTTGGGTTTTTCACGAACTCAAGGAACAGCTCTTTTATTTTTATCTCTCACCGCACTTCTTATTTATCCGATTATGATTGCAATCCCCTTTGTGAATAGTGAATTTGTTGTCTTGCAGGATTTTTTGCCAAGGGCGCAAGATGTAGTCGGTGCCAAATATGAAATTTTAAGACAGGCCATTTATGGGCGAACTGGTTTTGATATGGGCGATCGGTTTATACAAGATAGCCTTGTCTCTTTGTCTGCGTATTTTAAAAGTGTGGCCCTTCGTTTGCCTAGTTTTCTTGCTTCGTTTTTAGAATGGCTTTTTGTGACTCCTCTTTTTCTTTTCTTTTTTCTTACGGGGGGAAGAGATTTTAAATTTATGATAATGAGACTTGTTCCCAATTCTATTTTTGAACGAACCTATCATCTTTTTTATCAATTCAATAAACAGCTTGGCGATTATATTATGGCGAAAATTGTCGAAGCTTTAATTGTCGGTGTCATGATTACACTCGGGCTTTGGATCGCGGGAGTTAATTTTGCTTTTCTTTTAGGAGTTCTTGCCGGTGTGACGAATATTATTCCCTATGTCGGGCCTGTTTTGGGAATGGTGCCCGCTTTGCTATTTGTTCTTGCTGAATATGGGACGGGGTCGACATTTGTTGCCGCCGTTCTTATTTATTCAATTGCGAACGCTATCGATATTGCCATTGTTTTTCCTGTTTTGGTTTCAAAAATAGTCGATCTTCACCCTGTTGTGGTTATTATTAGCGTTATTTTGGGATCGCAATTTTTTGGCGTGATGGGAATGGTTATTTCTATTCCTATTGCGGCCGCTGTTAAGTTGTTATTTATTGAAATTTATCAAGAGTTTTATTCCTTAGACTCAAAGTAAAATTTTGACGCCCCTATCGTGAAAATGTTAGCATGGGTGCATGTTAAAGATTTATAATATTATTTTTGTTTATTTCCTTATTACTTTTTTAAGTTCATGTAGTTCTGTTCGGCCCGCCGGAAAAACTGAGGCGGAAGTTCTTTATAAAGAAGCTGTCGAACTTATGAGTGATAAACGCTATATTTTGGCGACGGAGAAGCTCAATACTTTGCGGTCACAGTATCCCTATAGTTTTTATGCGACTCACGCAGAGTTAATGCAAGCGGATATCTTATTCAAACAAGAAAATTTTATTGAGGCCGCTTCGGCTTATATTTTATTTAAAGATTTTCATCCTAAACATGAAAAATTAGCTTACGTGATTAATCAAATTGGAGAGTCTTTTTATAAGCAACTTCCTTCAACGATTGATCGTGATTTAACACCGGCCCAAGAAGCGATTAAGTATTATGATGAATTACTTCGCGTTTTTCCTTCATCTGAATTTGCGAAATCTGCCCAGGAAAAAATGACTGATTGCCAAAGTAGGCTTGAAGCACGTGAAAAATATATTGCTGATTTTTATTTTAAAACAAAAGTTTATGATGCCGCTCTTTTTCGCTATCAGGATATTTTAAAAAACTTCAAGACTCCTGAACTTCGCGATCATTGCATGTTGAGAATTGCTCAAGCGTCAATGCGAACGAAGAATTATATTGAGTGTGTGAAATATGCGCAGCAATTTATTGGTGAGATTCAATCTCCTCAATCTAAGAAGGAACTTCAGTCCTTAGAAAATGAATGTACTATGAAAAGTAAATAGGGAGGTATGCTTGAAAGAGACACGCCAAGCTGAACTCGTGAAATCTGGAAAAAGTTCTTTTGATCGTGGAGAATTTCAAAAAGCGTTAACGATTTTTTCAGAAATTATTGAAGTTAACGATAAACTTCCTGAGCCTTATTTTTATTTGGGAAATATCTTTCACATGCAGGGAGATTTAGGAAAGGCCATAAAGGCCTTCCAGAAGGTTTTGGAACTTGACCCCTGCCATACAGATGCCTCGATTTCACTTTCGATTTTATACAACGATATAGGACGTTATGAAGAGGGTCAGCGAATTTTTAACATGACGGCAGAACGAGTAAAGTCTCGATCAAATCCTCTCGGGCAAGGCGTTCAAGATACGCATGTGAATAAAAAGTTTTCGCACAAGCATTACGAACTCGCTGAAATGTATATGAGTTATAATCGTTTTGATGAAGCGCTTTTTGAATATAATAAAGCTGTGGGATTAAATCCTGAGAACCTTGATGCGCGAGTTAAGGTTGCGAAGGTTTATGCAAAAAAAGGTTTTATAACAAAGGCCTTTGATGAGCTTCGAAAAATTCGAAATGAAAACCCTTCTTTCATTCCGGCCCATATTGCTTTAGGGATTTTACAGTATGGCAATGGGAACGTTGTTGAGGCCCAAGCTCAGTGGCGCAAAGTTTTATCCTTTGATCCTCATAATCAAGAAGCGGCGATGTATCTCAATCTTTCGCGAACGGCAACGGAAACGCAACTTTAGATTTCTACCTAAAATAAAAAACCCTCTTTCTGAGGGTTTTTCATTTTGGCATTTTTGTGTGTGGTCTCTTAAGTATTGAGTTCTTTCGTCTGTGTTTGTTGTTGTGTTTCTGTCTCTGTTTTTGTTTCTTGTGTGGCCAATTTTTCTGGTTCAGCAAGTTGAATTTTTGTTCGTCGAGTGTCATCAGAATTAAAATTCATAATATATTTTTTTAAATCGTTATACATCATATAGCGAACTTCAAGTTTGCTATCTTGTAGTACTATTTGTTTTGCATATTTTGATTTATTATTAATAACGATAGGTGCTTTTAAATTTCCCGACATTTCAAGCACGTTCTGCGGAATCGTGAGGATCGTATAAACGGAGGCATTATCAAGTCCATCAAGTTCAAGTGACGCAAAGTCAATTGGCATGAGTTTAACTGAATAATCTGGTTTAAAAATTTTGGGTTCAATAACGGGAAAGGCGACTGTTTTTTCTTCGGTTGATTGTAACCAAAGAATTAATGTCTGATCGCCTGGGTCAACTATAAAGAAATTTTTCAATGTTTCAAATCCAAGGATGCCATCCTTGAAAGTAATGACGTCTTTTTTATCGACTTCAAGTTCGCCAAATCGTGTGGTCTGTATTTTCACTGGTCCTGCCTCCATACGCGAGAATGCCATAAACCCGCTAATTGATTGTAGCAGTCAGATATTCAAAAGGGCAAGGAGGAAATTATTTCTTGATAGAGGCAGCAAGAGTGCTGATCTGAGAAAGATCAGCTTTTGAAGCTTCTGTGTTTTGGTCTTGGATTGCTTGATAAACTTCTTCACGATGGATTTTGGTTTCTTTGGGGGCTTTAATACCTAAGCGAACCTGTTTTCCTTTAATCTGAACAACGACAATCTTTATGTTGTCGTCGATGGCGATGCTTTCACCAAGCTTCCTTGTCAGTACGAGCATAACTAACCTTCCTGATAGTTTCGGCGCGAAGAACCATATATTATTCCAAATACCAAAAAGCAAGGATAAATGTTTATCATTGAAGCTTTTACAGTATTGTTCAGTTTCTTTGGAATATGGTTTGGTGCGATGTGTTTTATTTTTTATCTAATAAAGTCTAAAAGACTTTGATTCATGAGGGTTTTACTAGACTGATAAGCTGTTTTTAAGACGTGCTGCTGTTTTACAATGTCGGAATAGAGTTCCGCAACGTCAGCATCTAAAAGCTTGCTGCGACGTTCCGCCTGATAGCCAACTTCACTATCGAGTTTGCTCACAGAATGTTCAACGTTACTTGCAATTGAGCCAACCTGAGTTCTGAGGGTAACAAGGCGACTTAAACTTCCATCTAGGCGATCAAGTGTTGTGCGAACAAATTCTGGATCATTGTTTTCTAGTGCCGCAGAAAGGTTTGAAAGTTGCGAAAAGATATTATCGCGATTAGACCACCCCTCATTGGGGTCAATTTCTTTTTGAGAGGCGAGAGTGCGAGTATTTTCTGGAGTGATTTGTTTATTTAATTCGGGAAAATTTTTGAGAGGGCTTTCTTTTTTAGAAGAAATTGAATCACTCGAAAAAAATATTTCTGCACCATTAAGATTTATTGGGACAAAATAATCTTTCGAAATTTCAGCGTTGATGTGTCCAAGATCGCCTTGATATTGTCCTTCAATCGTAAAGGGAGGTTTAAGAGTATTGTAACCTGAAAAAATATAGCGATTTCCGAGACGTTGATTTGCAATTGATAAGGCCTGGTTTCGTAGTTGGTGAACTTCGTTGGCGACATTTTTTCGAATGTCTGCGCCGTAAAAATCTGAAGACTGGGCAATCGCAATATCTTTAGCGCGCGAAACGAGTTCACTTAATTGCTCTAGTGATTTTTCTGTAGCACTAAGATGAACAAGAGCAAAATCTGCATTCCGTAAAAATTGACTATTGTCAGACGCACTCGAAGTAAGGGCCATCGCTTCAATATTGCCAAGCGGATCATCAGAGGGACGAGTAATCCTCTTAAGGCTTGAGCCTTTTATTTGAAGATCCTCCAACTTCTCTTTCGATTTATTAATCGAATAACTGATGGAGGCCCCGCTGGAATTATCTGAAACTCTCGTCATCTTTTATCCTTATCCTCACTAGTTTTTGATGGCCAATACTGTTTTAAACATTTCATCAGATGCTTTTAAAACTTTTGCTGAAGCATCGTAGGCATGTTGATATTTCATTAAATTTGCTGCTTCCTCATCGATTGAAACACCCGAAATTCTTTCTTTCATTTGCTTAGTCTGGGCCAAAATCCCTTCTGATTGTTGTGCATCTAAACGTGCCTTTCCTGTTTCGAGACCAATGCTACCAATGGTTTGAAGGTATTGTTCCTCAAGAGTACGTGTTCCGTCACCTAAAATTTTTTCGTGTTGAAGTTTTGAAATAGCAAGAGCAACGCGGTTATCACCCGAAGCATTTGGTAATAGTGCCGTTGCAATATTATTGAGATCAGATTTTACTTCATCACTCAGATCAAATGTTTGCGCTGAATTTGTTGAGGATGCGCCAATCTTAAAAAAGTCAATGTTGGTTGTTGCGCCTTTCGTATCGAACTTCACAGGATCTCCATTGGGAGAAACTTCAATTTGACGATTCACAAATCCTCGCCTGTGAAGTGCGTTTACTGAATTTGCAAATTCAAAAGTAAGAGAATCGATATTGTCGCGGAGTTTTTTTATGTCATCATTGCGAACCTGAATGATTGAACTTAGCGTACCACCTTTAAATGATTTGCTAATGGGTTCACCAGTGCGATCTTTAAAATAAATTTCAACGGAACCTGGCATGTTGTTACCAGCTTTTTCAGCTTCGACGGGACCAATAGATAATTCTTGAGCAGCTCCGCCAGCGACAAGAGTTCCTACATTTTTTGCAGCAACAACATAAGCTCCGTTATTATCTTGGTAGCTTGATATGTCAAAAAATTCTGAAAGTGTTCGGATGGCGGTATCACGCTGATCGCGCAAATCTCCACTTTGTCCACCAATGTTTTCAAGTTTTGCAATTTCTTTATTAAGTTGGCAAACACGATTAATACTACTGTTAATATCAGTTACATTTTTTTGTAAATTGCGATCAATTGTGGAAGAAATTCCATCAAGTGTTTCACGAATTCTATGAACATCCTTAATAATAAGTGTAGCTGTATCACGAACGACAGATCGAACGGCTTCATTTTCAGGTTGATTCGCGAGATCTCGAAAGGAATTATAAAAGCGATTCATAACGTTGTTTAGGCCTTCATTATCAGTTTCATTAAAAATATTTTCAATTTGTTCTAGTCGGTTTGTTCTTTCTTTTGCGAATTCATGTTGTGAAATATGAGAATTAAGACGTTTTTCGACAAACTCATCATGGATTCTTGTATTACCTAAAGTACGAACTCCCGTTCCCTCGGTGTTTCCATAGCTAACAACAGGAACGTTTGTTGTTTGAATAACACGTTGTCGTGAGTATCCTTCAGTGTTTGCATTGGCGATATTATGTCCTGTCGTTTCAAGAGATTGTTTTGATGCAAATAAACCTGACTTGCCAATACTTAATATGTCACTCAAGGACTCCTCCTATCAAGAGGGACACTTTTTTGAATAGGCCTTCCTGAGGAGGAGTAGGTTGTATAGGATTTTTTACCAGAGATATTTTCGCGAATATCGCGTAGGTTATTCATTGCCTTGGTAAGGAAAATTTGGTTTTTCTTATTTTGATCTTGAAGTTTTTCAATGATGTCAATGAGAAATTGATTAAAGCGATAGAGGTGGCGTTCACCTGTTCTCTCCTCGACGATTGTCATTAAGTGGACAAGTTCACCTGCTGAGTTAATTGGATTTTCTGTGAGTGAAAGTGAATTGATTTCATTAATTATTTTTCGCCGTGCTTTTTCAAGAGTACTTATTCTGGAAATGATTTCTTGTTTCTTCTCTGTGACTTGGTTAAGGGCCTCAATGTTACTACTAAGAAGATGACCATACTCTTCACAGGTCAATCCAAAAAGTTCGTTATGTTCCTCACACAATCTTTTCCAAAGATCGGTCATTTGAAAGTAGAAAATGTCAAGCTGACTGTCGCGTTCTAGCATACAGCTCCTTGTCGCCTAGAATTCAGTGGCAAGCATTTTGTCAGCAAGGCCTTCATAATTTATTTTGTATGAGCCATCTTGAATTTGTTTTTTAAGTGCGGCGATTTTGTCGCTATTGTCAGGTGCTGGCGTTGCATCTGCAATTTTTTTAATTCGCGAAAAATCTTTTACCCCATCATTAATTGATACCTTTGTGTCTGCTTGCGCCAAATTATCAAGTTCTGCTTTCCTTACAGGATCATTGCGCTGGAGGGATGCCGCTTTGTTCGCTTGATTGGATTTTTTCGTAGCAACATTGCCTGTGCTTGGAAAAAATCCTGCTTTAGTTGATTCAATAGCACTCATTTGAAGTCTCCTTTGGCGATGTCCGAAGCTAGTTGAGGAGCTTCTTTTTCCTTCATCGCAATAGAGTTAGATTCAGGTATCACGTGGGCCTGAATCGTTTTTTTATGAAGAGCATTCTGCTCTTTCATTTTCTGATAAGTATTATAGTTCATTTCTGTGCGAAGTCGTTGTGGGTAAATTTGATCTAGTATGATTTTTTGTATTCCTAAACCCGACCCATGATTTTCAACCATTGCCTTGGCACGTTCAGTAGTTTGCATGTTTTCGTAATATTCGCTGGCCGTGTCTTGGTTTTCGTTTTCATTTTTATCAATGGTGTTGTTCATTTGAGTGAGCATGTATTCTGCGAACTGTTGCTCCATGCCTTTGGCCACATTTTTATAATCATCGGGGATAAAACGATTGTCAGTTTTAGATGCGCGTGCATCTGATATTTTTATTTGAGGGAATTGTTGATTAGAAATTTTACTTATCAAAATAACCCATCCTGAGTTTTAATTAATCCTTTCTAGATTAATCACTTTAATAGTATAGCATAAAATTTAAATTCAAATCTAGTATGTGACTAAATCAGCTCTATTTCACCTACTAATGAGCCGTTACGTTTTAATGCCTGAAAAATAGAAATGAGATCGTCGGGTTTTACACCAAAAGCATTTAAGCTTTTTACTAGATCATTTAGCGTAGTCTTTTTATCAACAAAATAAAATGAAGCTCCTTTTTTCTTGTTACCGCCAGTAGTTCCGCCACCTTCGTCGCCCTTAATTTCAATGGTAAGATCACCTTGGCTAATGGCCACTGGTTTTAGTGTCACTTCGCCACCGGCAACAATGGTTCCTGTTTTTTCATTGATGACAATTTTTGCCGCCACATCAGGAATAACTTTAAAATTTTCTAAGATGGCCATGAGTTGAACAACGTTTCGCTCATACACAACGGGAACGATAACATCGACTGTTGTTGCATCTGATGCGACAGCATATTTTCCACCAAGTTCTTGATTGATCACTTTTTCGATTCGTGCGGCAGTTGTAAAATCTGGATTATTGATATTAAGACGTATTGATTTCTTTTTATCAAAATCTGACTCAATTTCTTTTTCGGTTGTTGCTCCATTTGGGATAGACCCTGTTGTCAGAAATTTATTTCCTTTTGATTGCATCCCTCCGACAGAGATAGCGCCGTTAGCAACGGCATAGACATTACCGTCACCACCTTTAAGAGGAGTTACTAAAAGTGTACCCCCTGCGAGTGAGCTAGCATCACCAATTGAAGAAATTGTGACGTCAAATTTTTGCCCAACTCTCGCAAAAGGAGGAAGTTTTGCCGTAATAACAACAGCAGCAACATTTTTTGAACTGACTTCTTTTTGGGGATTAAGACCTAATTTTTGAAACATTCGCTTGAGTGAGTTGTTCGTAATTTCTCCACCACCATCACCTGTCCCACTTAAACCAATAACGAGTCCATAGCCGATAATCGGATTTTCTCTTACGCCTTTTATTGAAACAAGATCTTTCAAACGACTTCCGGCATCGTTTGCATAGATTGATAAGGTTAAAAAGATTGTCCAAAAAAAGAATAATTTTTTCATAGTTTTCCTATCGAATGACACGGACGTTGGATTCTAAAATACTGTTAGAGTCTATTGAGTCGTCTTCTGCGATATTTTTTCGAGGGATGAGGGCCTGAACTTCAACCATGACCTTGCGGCTATTATAAAGGAGATTTTTTCTGCCTCTTACTAAAATATGTTCGCGATTAATTTCTTCAATAATTATACTTGAAATTTTGTCATATATTTTACTTTGATCAGTGGCTTCAGCCTCCGCTGCTGCAGGTGCTTTTTCCGCTGGCGCTGTTGGTTTTTCTCCAGGGGGTGCTGGAGTTGCCGGTTTTGCAGCAGTCGGTGCTGCGGCAGTAGTCTCATTTGGGATTGCACGTTTTAATTCGGCAGTAATATCGTTTTTAAGATTGGCCATTACATTAATGACTAGAATGTCTCCATTTTGTTTTTCATGTTTAGCAGCAAACAAAGAATTATCTTTGCCTTCACCGGCCCACAAACTTCCAGGGTCACTATTATCTTGAAGATCTTCGGCCTTGAAGCGTTTTTTTATTTCAGCTGAGGGGACATATTGTCTTTTTACAGCAGGATCAACCATGCGCCGTTCTGAGGTAGAAACTTGCGCGTTGGATTTAGGGTTGACACTAGAATTGCCACGACCTTTTTGACGATAAAAAGCAAATTTGTCACTGGTCGTTGGCATTCCTTTTCTTTTTTGTGCTTCTTCTTTATCGAGCTGACTATAAACGCTATTCATGTATCCTGCACAACTCGTCAATAGAAAAAGTAAAAATATTGTTAGTACATGTTTAATCATAATTCGATAAGCACCTTGTTGAAGTCAATGATTTTGCCTAAAATTGTTTTTTGGGAACTTGCATTTTTAAGTTGAATAGTTTCTCCCATCTTACCAGAGCGAAGGGCCAAAGCAGTTCCTCGAAGAACCATAAAATCGCTTTGGATAATAACTTGAACTTGATTGTTTTGAGTTACTAAATTCAAGGGAGTAAGGTCTGTGTTTTCGAGCGGAGTTCCTTGTGAGATTGCTTTATTTAGTTTGTAGAAATGAAGGTTTTCTCTGTCTGTAAAAAATCGCTCTGGTCGAACAGATTCAATTGTTTGAATTTCAAAATCCGAGAGAGTCAGTGGTAGATTATTAGCAGTAAGACTTCTTTTGGCAACAAGTGCCTGAGTCTTTATAACGATGGTCGCATTAATCCATTCTTTGCGTGACACTCCTGTTATTGAATTATTGATTATTGCTTCAATGTTTTTACTTCCGCTTGTTTGGCAGTTCCCACATTTTACAACAATTTTTTCATGATTGTTTAATAAGAGTAATTTAGATTGATTCAGAATTTTTATATCGCCCCACTCCCAGTTTGTGGGAAGCGTGATTTGCTTTTTTAATAACTCTTGTGTGCTTTGAATTTCAATTTTATTTGGCATGAGTTCAACGTCAAAGTTTGAAAGATCTTCACTGAAGTTTTTTATGAGATACTCACTGTAAAGATTGCCTTTGAAAGAAAAAGCGATTTCTTGAAATTTTTTTTGAACTTCTGCTGGGCAACTTGATTCGATAATAAAATCTTGTAAACCAATCTGCTCAATTTTTCCAATGTGATAAATTTGAGCATAAGTTTTAATTTGGCAAACTTCGTTTGCAAAAACAGTGAGTGTGATAAAAAATAGTGAGAAAATAAATAATTTTATCATTTAATGTTGTTCACCGTTTGAAGCATTTGATCTGCAACGCCCATGACTTTCGAATTCATCTCATAGGCGCGCTGTGCTTTAATTAAACTGGTCATCTCATTCATGACATTGACATTTGAAGCCTCAAGTGCCCCTTGCATGATTCCCCCAGCGTTTCCCTCTGTGGCCACAAGTTGTTGAGGGGCCCCACTTGATTCAGTTACTCGATATAGATTACCTCCGGCCGATTTAAGTCCGACGGGATTTGTAAAATTAAAAACGGGAATTGTTCCAAGATTCACAGGTTCTACCTGGCCACTTGCATAGGCATCAACAGTTCCAGACTCAGAAATTCGAACGCTCGTTGTATTTGTTGGAACTGTAAAACCAGGATAGAGACTGTAACCTTGACGGCTTACAATAACACCTTGGGCATTGACGTTAAACGAACCGTCGCGAGTATAAAGGAGTTCATTGTTGGGAAGAACTATTCCAAAAAAACCTTCCCCATTAATCATTAAATCAAAAGGATTATTTGTCATTTGTGGAAGTCCCTGTGAAAATTCTTTTCTTACAGCAGAGACTTTTGATCCAGTACCGATTTGAAGGCCAACATTATATTGAGTGGAGGCACTAGAGCGAGATCCTGGCTCACGGAAAGTTTGATAGAGAAGATCTTCATGTTCAGCGCGGTCTTTTTTAAATGCCGTTGTGTTTACGTTGGCAATGTTGTTTGAAATTGTCGAGACGGTGACTTCTTGTGAGGCCATCCCGGTGGCCGCCGTATTTAAAGCTTTCATTTGTGCATGTGCATTTATGGCACAAATACAAACAATCAAAGTTAAAAAATTAAAATTTACCAATTTCATTTACAGACCTTCCGGTAATGCCATCGTAAGCTTTGATGGCGCGTTGTATGCTTTCAAACTGACGATTTGCTTTTATAAGATTACTCATTTCAGTAACAGCGTTTACATTTGATTCTTCGACGAATCCTTGATGAACTGCTGTTTTGGGAGGGGTTTTTATGACGTTTGCAAAATCATTGTTAATATAAAGAGAGTTCCCTTCCTTGCGTAGAGTTTGTCCGTCAATAAATTCAATGACAGAAAGATCAGCAATTTTATTTCCAGCGAGGTAGACTTCTCCATCCCGAGTAATACTAATTTTTCCGCCAGTCCCTACATTAATTTTTCTTTCCTCTGGCGTCGGAATTTGATTGGCCGGCATTCGAGCAACTTCATTCTTTGCCGTCTTATCACTCGCTAAATTAACTGTAGGAGCGATGATTTCAGTTCCGGTGAGATTTGCTCGTGAAAGAACTGGGAAACCTTGGTCTGTAACAAGAGAGCCATCTTTTCCAATAGAGAAATTCCCTTTGCGTGTGTAGCGAATTCCATTTGGAGTTTGGACTTCAAAAAAACCTTTGCCACTTAAAGCGAGATCTAAAGGGTTGCTTGTCGGCGAGAGTTGACCTTGTTCGTGAATGGTATGAGACCCATCCACTTTAACGTAAGCGTCTTCTGCTCCATAGCTTCTGTAAAAATCTTCTGGGGCCCACTCTTTTTGAGGAAGATCTACATCCTCCATCCCCTTCGTTAAAGCTGTGAGCTGCTCTTTAAATGTCAGTTGATCACGCTTGAAGCCTGGCGTGTTGGCGTTTGCCACATTATTGGCAATAGTCTCCACGTTTTGCTGCGCAGCTATTGCCCCTGAAACTGATACCCAAAGATCTTTCAAAACTACCCTCCTGGCAATTTCGATACTTATTAATCATACCAATTTTGGCGCCAAAGTTTCTACACTAGGCAAAAATGGCCAAGGCAACTCTTACCTTGCACTTTTTTATCATCAGTTCAAAATGAAGCGAAACTGCTTCTAAGAATATGAAATTATAATAAATAGTTGAGGCATTACCTTTTCAGTTGATTTAAGATGAAAGTCACAAATTTGACGGAGTAATAAAAGTGGCAAATCAAGAAAAAAGCTTTGAGGGTGCCCTCGAAGAATTAGAACGTATTGTTGGACAACTCGAAAATGGCAAGACACCACTTGAAGATGGGCTTACTAAATTTGAACAAGGTGTTGCTCTTTATAAGCAGTGTAAGGACGTTTTAGATAAAGCGGAAAAACGAATTTCAATTCTTACAAAAGATCTTAAAGAAAATAAAAAGGAATTTAATGAAGATGAAGATGCTTGAAAAAGCTTTTGTTTTTGTTTTATTTTTAAATTTAATTTTTGGATGTTCAAATATTCAGTCGCAAAAATTGAAACAAAATGAACAAGAAAATGTGCCGACAAAAACTGACGTTTTTTCTCCAATAAATAATGATTCAGTGACAATACCGCTAAAACCAGAGACGGCAACGACAACCACGCCCATTGTTCAAGGCCGCAAAGAACCGGTTCTCGCAATTATTTTAGGGCCAGGGCTAAACCGCAGTGTGGCCCATATCTCTTTATTGCGAGTTCTGGAGCAAAAAGGAATTAAGATACAAATGATTGAAGGGCATGAGATGGGCGCTATCGTTGCGGCCCTTTATGCCCGTTATTTAAGTGCTGAAAGGGTTGAGTGGTTTTTTTATAAATATTTTAGAAAAAATGATCGTCAAGAACCTTACAGTTCTAATTGGAAAAAAGATGTTGAGGAGGAGCTTTTGGGTTCCTTCGGAAAAGATGTGTGTCGAAATTTAACTATTGAAAATTTGAAAATGGATTTTACTTTGCCCTTGTTTAGCAATAAGGATAATAAAATAAATTATTGGCGAAGTGGACAACTTTGCTCGATGCTCATGGTCGCACTTAATCCTATAAATGATAAGCAGGATCAAAGTGGAGCTTTTGAGTTGAGTATTTATAATAGTTCCGCGCTTAAAAAAGCTGGTGCGGATATTGTTATTGGTGTTGATGTTTTGGGAAATAAAATTGTATTTAGAAAAGAAATTAGACGAATTAAAGATGTCTATGAAAAAGTTTTGAAGGTTAAAAATATTGAAAAAAATTATGTAGATTATTTTATAAGTTTACCGACGGAAGAAATGCCACTTGATGGAGTTGAAAATCTTCCCTTGGTTTCAAAGAAAAGTCTTCTTTATTCTGAAAAGATGGCCGGTGACATCCTCGAAAAGATTAAAAAATGGAAGGAAAAAAATCCATGAAAACATTTTGGAAATTATTTTTAGCTCTTTTTCTCTTAGGGGCTCTTGCCGTTGCAGGTGTGGCGGCCATCATTGTTCATTTTTCATTTGATTTGCCACAAATTTCAAATTTGGCCGAATATCATCCACCAATGCCTTCTCTTATTCTTGCACGAGATGGAACTGTACTTACTGAACTTGGTAAAGAAAAACGTGAAGTCGTTCAATTAAAAGAAATTCCTAAAGTCGTAGTTGGAGCTTTTCTTTCTGCTGAAGATGATTCGTTTTTTGAGCACAAAGGGATTGATTATTGGGGAATGACGAGGGCCATGCTTGCTAACTTGCGCGCGGGTAAAGTTGTGCAAGGGGGAAGTACAATTACTCAACAGGTGGCAAAGTCACTTCTTCTCACGAGTGAAAGATCTTTTGGGCGAAAAATAAAAGATTTTCTTCTTGCTCAAAAAATCGAACAACGTTTTACAAAAGATGAGATTTTATTTTTATATTTGAATCAAATGTATTTTGGCGGAAGTTATTACGGAGTGAAGTCTGCTGTTCGTGGATATTATGGTAAAGATTTAAGCGAAGTGACTATTGCAGAGAGTGCGATGATTGCAGGTTTACTTGTGGCCCCTGGACGCTATTCTCCTTATGTCAATCCAGAGTTTGCACGCAAGCGCCAAGAGTATGTTTTGGGTCGGATGGTTGCGACAAAAAAAATCACGCAAGAGCAATACAAGGCGGCGCTGGCAGAAAAAATACAGTTTCGCTTAAGAGGGAAGGGTAATTTTAAAGCTCCTTACTTTACAGAATGGGTAAGACAAAGAGTCATTGATCAAGTTGGAGAAGAAAAGTTTTTGGCAGAAGGTTTTAAAGTTCAGACAACCTTAGATTGGGAGCTTCAGCAATTGGCAGAAAACTTAGCTCTTGCTGGTGCGAAAGAAGTTGATAAAAGGCAAGGATTTAAAGGCCCCATCAAGCATTTAGATGATGAAGAAGAAGTTGCAAAGTTTGAGTTTGAATCACGTCGAAACATTTTAAAAGAGCGCTCAACTTATTTCACGATTGATGATCATGGTGAAAAAAGTTATGAACTTGATTTTAAGGTTGATGATTTAAAAAAACTTTTTGAATTCAAAAAAAACTGGAAGGAAAAATATGCAAAAGATATTTTTTCTCCAGGGGTAATGGAAGGCGATAGTTTTCTTGCACAACTTACCGAAAATGAAAGTTATGAAGCCGTTGTTACATTAATTGATGATATGAGTAAACTCATCTATGTGAGCATTGGTGGAGCCCCCGGAATTATTCCTTTTGCTAATTATTCGTGGGCGCACGAGCGAAAACTTTCCGAGCATGGGCAGTACTTTACTCCAGTGAGTAAACCTTCAAAAATTTTGAAGCCAGGTGATATTGTTTTAGTTCAATTGAAAAAAATAAATGTTCCACTTTTAAATTATATTGCTTCTGAGTCACAGAAACCATATATGAAAATGAGCGAATTTTCTGAAGTTAAAAAGCAAAAATATTTATTATGTGCACTTGACCAGCATCCCGAAGTGCAATCTTCACTTCTGTCAATTAATCCTCAAAATGGAGAAATTCTTGCTTTTGTAGGTGGTACAGATTTTGAACGTTCAAAATACAATAGAGTGATACAGGCCTTACGACAACCAGGCTCATCTTTTAAGCCTATCATTTATGCAGCGGCACTAGAGAATGGTTTTACTCCAACAAGTATCATTATTGATTCTCCAGAGGCCCTTGGTGGTGTTGATCAAAGTCTTAATTGGAAGCCTAAAAATTATGATGGAAAATTTTTGGGGCCTGTGACTTTGCGAACTTCTATTGAAAACTCGCGCAATTTACCTGCGATCAAAGTTGCAGATCAAATTGGAATTTCTAAAATTTTAGATTTTGCAGAGAGGATTGGTTTTAGTGCTAAACTTCCCCGTGAACTAAGTATTGCGCTTGGAACTTTTGGTGTTTCACTTTTTGATTTAGTCACAACGTATGCGATTTTTCCTAATGGTGGTAAGATGATTGATGCAATTTCAATCACCTCGATTGTTGATAGAAATGGAAATCAATATGAACTTGATGAAACTTTAAAATTAAAAAAGGTGAGGGAAGCTGAGAGAGAAAAAGCGCTTAAACCCGTTTCGGCAGCGGAAATAAATAAAGCACCGGAAGCGACAGGTGTTGATGACAAAACCAAGCAAAATCCATATCAGGCTACGTTAGTGGGAAATCAAGTTTATGATCCACGCTTAGCCTATGTAATGGATAATCTTTTAAAAGGTGTTGTCATTTATGGGACAGGCGCAAAGGCGCATGACATTAGCCCTTACATTGCAGGTAAAACAGGGACGACCAATAATTACGTTGATGCTTGGTTTATAGGCTTTGGGGCGCGCGTTCTTACGGGCGTATGGATTGGTTTTGATGACAACAACACTTTGGGGTATGGCGAGACTGGGGGAGGCGCGGCACTTCCTATTTGGAAGGATTTCATGCGCGTGGCCCTTAAAAAATTTGGTGACGTTGATTTTACGACACCTCCAGGAGTTGTGACTGCACTTATTGATAAAGAAACTGGACTGGCCGTTCGTGCTGGAGCACCGAGGGCCTTTTCTGAAGTATTTGTCGAAGGAACTGAGCCTGGCACGAAAGTTCAGCTCAATACAAATGGTGATAAAACTCCTCAAAAAAACCTAGATGAGGACGAGTATTTTAATCGCCAGTGATTTCATTAGTTATAAAATAAAGATTGAATCTCATTCAAATGCGATTCAATAATTCTATTTATTTCATCGTTCTCATAAGAACTTTTAAGTGAGAATCTTGAGTTTTGATCAATAATAGAAGTGATATCACTTAGTGAGTTTTGCGTAACTTCTCCCATCATTTCTTCAAGGGGCTCAACAAGTGCCATGAGATAGATAGGGCCTTTCGGGAAATTGTTTTTATTAAAGCCTTCCATCGCGCGAAAAAGTTGGGCCAGAAAAAAAGTTCTTTTTTGAACTTGCTCGATTCCCCATTTGTTAAGTTTTACAGAAAAAGGAAAATCCTCCAAATTAAGATTTTTTGTTTCGAAGAGATTTTGAATTTTTTTAACAATAAGTTGTCTGCTGGCATCTTTAAAAAACTGATTATTGTCAATGAAGTTTATAAAACGAACTTTTTTGCTTAAAGTAAAATCGATGGGTGCTAGTATTACTTTATCAACAAAGCCGAGACGTTCAAAGTTTTTAAGTGTCATTGGGTGTATGATCTTGCTTCGAGGAGGGACGGGCACAACTCCCGACTTTTCCATAAGTAAAGCACCGACTCTGGTACATGTTAAATAAAGGGTGTCGTCATCTTCGGTGTAAAAATTATAACCATGAACTGTATTCATAAGGCTTAGTGCCGTTTCATTAATTTTTTTCTCTGTTTGTTCACTTAACGAATTGTATCTATAGATTTCGATGTAGGATGAAAATTCAGGTGAAGTGAAAACATTGAGCGGTACGGCCCTTACGCCACGTTCGTAGATTTCAATGACGACTGGAAGTTTTTTATTTTCAGATTCTAAGATAGCAAAAAATCCTGCATGAGAAAAATGTCCAAGGGGAGTGCTAAATGTCGTGTAGAGTCCATCGGCGTCCATATTAAGGCTCGTCACAAGATGATCTCCTGGACGGAATAAAATCCCATGAAATCGTACGCCCCCATCTTCGAACAAATACTTGTCTTGATTAATTATTTTTGACCATTTATTAAAATCATATTTGGAGGGCTTAATAGGGATGAAATTAAGTTTAGCTTCTGGCCCCGCACGATTTGAAGTTATCGAAAATTTTTCTTTAAGAAATTTTGATGCCGCACTGTCTTCGAGAAAAGAAATATAAAGTTGTTTGACCTTGTTGCTTGTAAGGAAGATTTTAACCTTTTCATGGAGTAACGATAATTGGGTTTGTGTAAGTGTTATTTGAAGATTTTTGAGATTTGTTAAAATGTCTTCGATATTATCTTCATCAAAATTTTGATCTAAAATTTTATGAAGAGTGTTGAGCCTCCAAAATTGCTGTGCAAATTTATATTCTAGAAATAAGTCTGATGGATTTTTTGAGCGAGAAAATTTTGCGTAGTTTTCATTTTGCTCTTTTATTTCCAGGGACAGGTCGGTTGCGTGTGCGTTAGAAATAAAAAGAGTGAGAAAAAAAGAGAAGCAAAGATTAACAAACAGGGACATAGGACTCTCGTTTAAATAAATTAGGACGTCTTTTAATATTTTTAGTGTCAAAAAAACAGTATTTAAGTACATTTTACAGCAGGATATTTTCACAAAGGGATCACTATGCAAACATTATTAGAAAGATTTCTCAGATATGTAAAAATTGACACTCAATCAAACGACGAATCAACAACTGCACCTTCAACAATGAAGCAGTTTGACCTTCTTCGCTTGCTCGAAAAAGAATTGAACGAACTCGGGCTTAGCAATATTTCTCTCAGCGAACATGGAGTGCTTATGGCGACACTTCCCGCTTCAGTTGGGCATGAAAAAGTTCCGGCGATTGGTTACTTGGCCCACGTAGATACGGCCCCTGATGCATCAGGCACGAATGTAAAACCAATTGTTCATGAAAACTATAATGGAAAAGATATCAAGCTTGTTGCAACAGGTGAGGTCTTAAAAGTGAAAGACTATCCTCTTTTGAAAAAAGTGAAAGGCCATACTGTGATTACGACAGATGGAACGACACTTCTTGGAGCTGATGATAAAGCGGGTGTGGCGATCATTATGTCGATGCTTGAGTATTATAAAAATAATCCCGAAGTAAAACATGGAACAATAAAAATCGGATTCACACCTGACGAGGAAATTGGCGCCGGTGTTAATAATTTTGATGTCAAAAAATTTGGGGCCGATTTTGCCTACACTCTTGATGGATCTGAGTTGGGCGAAATTGAAGACGCAACTTTCTGTGCTTCTAGCGCCACTGTTACAGTGACTGGACTTATTATTCATCCAGGTTATGCAAAAGATAAAATGATTAATGCTGTTCGTATTCTGTCACATCTCATCGCCAAACTTCCTCTCAAAGAGTCGCCTGAAAGAACAGATAAGCTTCAAGGTTTTTTTCACCCAATGGATATTTCTGGTGATGTTACGAGCGCAAAATGCAAAATGATTATTCGTGATTTTGAATTAAGTGGCCTTAAAAAACGTGAGAAATTTTTGAAGGCCCTTTGTAAAAAAATTGAAAAAGATTTTAAAGGTGTCAAAATTAAGCTTGAGATAAAAGAGCAATATAAAAATATGAAGTACGCTCTTAAAAAAGATCCACGTGTTGTTAATTATGCAATTGAGGCCATTAAAAGTGTAGGTGTAAAACCTATTTTAAAAGCGATCCGTGGTGGCACTGATGGGGCGCGACTTTCTTTTATGGGCCTTCTCACTCCCAATATTTTTGATGGTGGGCAAAATTTTCACTCCGTTCGCGAGTGGGTGAGTCTTGAATGGATGCAAAAAGCTGTCGAAACGACTGTGGCGTTAAATGAAATTTGGGTAAAAAAGGGGCGATAATTGACTTGCAATATATTGCCGATATGGCAATATATTGCTGATGAATAAAAATAGCCTTAATCCATTTAAAAATCTTTTGCGTCCCGAAGTCACGACATCAATGCTTCTCGCTCTTTTTTCATCCTATAAGGATCCACGAGGGCGCATTCATGATTTTCATAAAAATGGGATTTTAACTTCTGTTAAGCAAGGTGTTTATCTTATTCATAATGATTTAGTCCCTTGTCCTTATTCAAAATTACTTTTGGCAAACATGATCTTTGGGCCATCTTATATTTCTCTTGAAACTGCGTTGTCATATTACGGATTTATACCTGAAAAAGTTGAGAGCATTACTTCAATTAGTTTTGCTCAGAATAAAATATTTAATACCGCGGTTGGAATATTTACTTATCATCACATAAGCAACAAAATTTATCCATATCATGTAACTTTACAAAATATTGATGATAACGTTTCTATTCTAATGGCAACACCAGAAAAAGCGCTTCTTGATTTTTTATATTTTCGTGAAAAAAAGGGCACTTTTTCGAATGAAAAAGACTATGTCAATTATATTTTAAATTCTTATCGATTGGATTTAACCACTATTCAAAAAACGATTTCATTTTTAAAATTAAAAAAGCTGGCAAAATTATATAACAAGAAACATATCTCTTGGTTCGTTGTTGAACTTTTTCGGAGGCTAAAAAAATGAATGAGGCCATTGAAAGTTTAATCGCACGTTATAGGCCAAAATCAAAAGAAGATTACGAAAATGCAATAAAGGAGATATTGCAAGAGCTTATGCTTTTAGGACTCGATCGCGCTGGTTTTTTTGAACGAGCAGCATTTTACGGGGGAACTGCATTACGCATTTTTTATGGACTTGATCGTTTTTCTGAAGATTTGGATTTTACTCTTTTACGGCCTGATAAAAAATTTCAGCTTGATAAATATTTTTCTTCATTAAAACAAGAACTTGCTGCTTATAATTTCGATGTTGAACTTAATCGAGTTGAAAAGAGTGAAGATCGACTTACTGAATCTGCTTTTATGAAAACAAGCACCCAGTTGGTTTTTTTACAAATTAATAATGCAAAATCACTTGCTACTAAAATTCCCCATAATCAAAAAATTAAAATAAAATTTGAAATTGATATTTTGCCAGCAACAACGTTTCAAACTGAAATTAAAACATTATTTCTACCTTCCCCATTTACGGTGAATGTCTTAAAGCAAGAAAGTCTTTTTGCTGGAAAAATGCATGCGGCCTTGCTGCGGCAGTGGAAAGATCGCATTAAGGGGCGCGATTTTTATGATGTGCAATGGTATCTCGCAAGAAAAATCCCGCTTGATAAAAAATACTTAGAAGAAAAAATGCGTCAATCAAAGGCCATAAATAAACCCTTAACAAAAATGATTTTAATTGATCATTTTATTCAGAGGGTTGAAGCCATCGACTGGGAAAACGCTAAAAAAGATATTTTTCCATTTATTAAAGATAAAACGCAGTTAAATCTTTGGTCAGCTTCATTTTTTAAGGATTTGATTGCTAAAATTGAATTAATCTAAAGGTTTTGCCGTTTTTATGGGCCTTACATTCTATTCTAATTTAAACTGATTTAGGTTTTCCTTTTTTGAGCAATTTGCTTTACTTAAAATGACAAACTAAATTTCTCAAGCATATACCGAAGTATAATTTATTTTTTTCCCTCTCTTTTTTTTTCGAACTTCCGATCAGAATAGAAGAACGAGGGATTGTTCATGAAATTTTATAAACCATGGTGGAAAAAACCTTTAAGCTGGGCACTCATTTTGTCCTGTCTTTTTCACTTGAGCATGTTCTTTATAAAATTCCCAAGCACACAGCAGTCGCCCAAAAAAGAACGCGAGATGATTACTTTTTCGCTTGATGATCCCAAAGCGAATTTAACAAAAATCAAAGAACAAATTTTAATGCGTGAAATGGAAAAAGGGCAGGTTGTTAATACGGAACAAAATGGCCGAAAAGAAAAACCTAAAGAGACGCGTTTCTTAGGAAAAACGGATCAAACTTTTGATCGGCAAACTGTTGCGGCAACCATTGCGAGTTTCAAAGAGGCCGGCAAAGGGAAACGCGATGGAGTGGCCGATGCTCATCAAAATGAGACGGCAGCACCTAAACCTATGCAGGCAAAAAAAGCTGCTCCGCAATTTGGCAAATTGAGTCTTTCTGACTTGGCACTCACAAAGGAACAACTTCCTACAAACCAAGTTCGTGAACAGAACCGTCGTGAACTTAAAGAGGCGGCCCAAGGCCTAGAGCGGGGCAAAGAAGGCCTCAGTGGCTTTGCTCAAAACAATGATTACGTTGAAGACGTTGCGCTTGGGGATATGACGGCGCTTAACACACAGGAGTTTAAGTATTTTGGTTTCTATGATCGCATTCGAAAAAAGTTGGAGCAATTTTGGGGACAATCACTTCAAGAAAAAGCGAAGTCGATTTATAAAACAGGCCGGCGAATTGCTTCAGGTAATGACAGTATCACTTCGCTTAAAGTGACACTGGATGATAAGGGAAATATTTTGCATGTAGAAATTCATAGCACAAGCGGGATACGCGAGTTTGATGATGCTGCCGTTGAATCATTTAATAAAGCTGGGCCTTTTCCAAATCCTCCTCGAGGGATGATTAGAAATGGTCTTGCCGAAATAGAGTGGGGTTTTGTAGTGAAGAGTTAGATCTAAAGATAGAATCTTGATTAAGCGCTTCTTTGATTTTTTGCATGCCTTCTAACAGGACGTAATCGTTCCAAATAGAATCAAGTTTTTTAATCGTATCGACCAAATTAACGGCCGCTTGATCGCGCGAAATTTTTTGTTTTTCTGAAAGGTAGGCCACGGCAACAGCAAACGCTTCGATTTCTGTCCCTTCGCAAGCATCGCCTAAGCGTTTATCATACGAGCGATCGACTTTGCGTTCTTTGCTCTTAAGAATGGCGGTGTTCAGAAGTTGGATTGCTTCGCGATTTCTATCCATGCCCATTTAAACAAGCCTTGTGTAGTGGTTGATCATTTCAATTCAGAAGTGAAAACAAGTATGGAGAAAACTCTGGCCTTGGTAAAGTTTAAAAAATAATTCCGAGACATTTTTTTTGAAATTTTATTTCTTTTCAGGGCTTATCGTAATGGATTTTGGGTTTTTTCGTGAGGAAAATGAAAGCTCTGTTGTGTGCGGCGTGTCGATTTTGTCGAGGTTCGAATTTCGGCTTGTCCGCCATTATTGATCTACCACTAAATTTTCTTTTAAAATCAATGGCTTTTTTATTCGAAAGTAAGTGCATTTCTAGAGCACTTTCGAACTGTCGTATTGTTATCCTAACTTATCAAAATTATTTTCAACGATAATATCAGGTCTTGTTCTTAAAAATAAATTTCCGCTTCTAGATGTCGCAATAACTGCGTCGATCTTGCCATTTTTAACGAGCTTAATTCCATCTGCTTTTGAAACCCATCCGAGTTCAGTAATATAATAGGCAACTATCGTCCCTTTTCTATTTTTTTGAACTTTGATAATTTTAAGTTTTAAAGAAATTTCTTTAATAGTACCTACTTTTCCACCTTCCATCTTTTCGATTGCCTTCCAGAGTTTCTGAAATTGCTCATCAGATAATTCTGTGACTTTAATCTTTTGTGAGACTCCAACTTTTTTAAGAACAAATTTGATATACAATTTAGTATTATTTTCCTTGGGAGGTGCAAATTTTTTAATTGTAAATGGTATTGTTGAATTCCCGTAAACGTTTTTAAGACAATCAATAAGTGCCTTATGGCCAGTTTGATAGTCTGGAAATACAGCAAACCCAAGGGCCTTTCCTATTTGATTATTTCTTTTGGTAACATCAGCTGGTCTTAAATTTCCTGGATTATTCGTTCTCCAACATGGATCGCCTCCAAAATATTCAAATTGTTTCCCAACTTCATCCGTATAGATCACTGATCGTTTTAAGCCTTCCTTTGCTGAAATAAATTTACTCATCTGCTCTCCACAATATTATGAACTTCCATTAAAACTCTGGCATGATGATGCCCTGTGAAACTGCTAAAAAGAGTGCCAGTGGCAGTAACTTTTTTATTTTTAATTAAAAGTTTTTTAAATAAAAGAGGTTCATCCATAATAACGAGCTGAATGATTTTTACATTGAACGTGGAGGTACTATTATTGTCGATCTTATTTTTTCTGTCTTGACGAACAAGAACATTTACAGGTTTAGCCAAGCGTAAATACCAACAACTTTCAATGGCATCACCATTTGCAATACTTTCATAGCCTGGCGCACCAGGAAAAGTTTGAATTTCTAATGTTCCAACGATGATCGATTCTTGAGGTTCAAAATAAAATATTGGAAGTTCCTTGGCATTTAAAAAAGCCGAATAAAAAATAATAAAAAAACATAAAATCTTCATAGACTCTCTTTACTTTTCGCTTCTTTAAAAAGTGTGTTTTTTATCCATTTAGAAAAATATGTCAAATTTGTATAAGCACTTTGCCCCTCACATGTGCCGTTTTCAACACAGCCATCATAGCGTAAATGAATACCAATTCCATAAATTCGATATAAACCATTTCGCTTAAATAAAACAGGGCCACCTGAGTCACCACCTGTAATTGAACCAATTGTATTTGAAAACCAAATTTTCTGTGAATCAAAAATCGAAACAAAGTCCCATCTGTTAAAAGGAAGTTCTAATTTCCTAAGCTGGAAATCAGATAGTGGTTGATTTTGTAAATTCTGACTACGGCCAAAACCTAACAACACCCCATTTTCGCCTATTTCTGGAGGTTCATTGCCTTCTAGTTCCATTTGGAGAGGAGCATAATCACTGGGAACGGGACGAGAAAGAAACACTAACGCAAGATCATTAAAAGTTCCTGAAGATGTTTGAGTAAATCCTGGAAAAATTTCGACTCTTTTAACAGAGATACGGGTCTGACCATTTGATTCCTCTCCCCACTTCGGTTCAATAGAAAAGATGGCTTCACACAAGGAAACATCAGGTATATAAAAAAAATTATGTCCTGCAGTTAGAATGACATCCTTTCCAACAAGAACACCTGATCCCTTGTAGCGATTAATCTTTTTTCCAATCGAATCTTTTTCAACCATTTGTAATGCGACAACTGATTTGCTTAATGGATCTTGCTCATTAACTTTCATTCCACCAACGAGAGCAAAAGAGTAAGTGCTGAAAAGAAATAAAAATATCGAAATAGGAAATTTTTCCAAAAATGATATCCTTGTTTTTATCTTATAATTTTCACGAAATTAATTAGGCAATTCGTGAGATCTTAAAATTTCTTACAAACACTTTAATCATTACATCAAATAATCACTTTTTCTAGTAGTACTTTACAGGATGAAACCTGGTTTTTTAACATCAAAACTCTTCACTTCTATCAGCACTCTAGCTTTAAAATCTCCAAATGGAGAAAGAGCAATTTTTACGGAGAACAGAGTTGTAAAAAGAATAGATATTAAAAACTCAGTCTGTTATCAATGGAGAACGCAAAACAAGCCGTTCGAAAGCTTTCGCTGCTTCTCCGCCATTTAATTTTTACCTATGTTCAGTAAGATTTTTTTCCATCACGAAATTATTCATATTTACGCCTGAGACTGTTACAGTTGTTCTCTGAGCGTGTTAAAACCCATCCGTTCAAAGAAAGCTTTTGCTGTGATGCTTGCTTCGACATAAAGTTTGTTCAAATTTTTCAATCGAGCTTCTTCTTCAATGTGTTTATAAATGATTTTTCCAATTCCCTTGCCAACATGTTCACTTGCAATATAAAAACGATCAATGTGACCACTTGATTCTAGCTCACCAAATCCAAGAATGATTTTATTTTCTTCGGCGACAAAAACAATTTTACCTTTAAAAGATTCATACCATTTTTTCATATCTCGATTTTCAGGGGCCCAAACTTCAACTTGAGTTTTTGAATAATCACCGAGGCACACCTGTCTTACTGTTTGAAAAAATAGTTTTCCTAAAATGTCTTTGTCTTCATCTTTTAAAAGTCGCACTTTCATTAAGAAGTCCTGTTTGTTGGCATTGAGCAATTATGGCTTCAATAAAAAATTCTTTTCTTGAAGACCCTTGCCTTGTTGTTTTTTAAACTCACTTTCTGAATAATTGGGTTTAAATTTTTCAAATTTAATGGAAGCATCTTTTAAAAGCTTTTCAAGTGAAATCCCTTGAAAACTTAAATCCAAAATCGTTAATGCTCGTATTGCAGCTTTATCTCCAGTACAAAATACATAATCGTCATAATGGCCACTCTTAAGTAAAGCAATGGCCTCACGTTCTCCAGGGTCTATAGATTCAAAAAAATCATCTTTAATAAATGTTTTAAGATTTTGAATATGAGAGATTTCAGCTTCGATCACTTTTATTTTTCCGTGATCTTTGTCCTGCGAGAGATTGATGTCTTTTTTTTCGTCAGTATTTTTACTTACAAAATACTTTGCTTCATCGTAAAAGATAGTAGCGGGAATATAAATTTCATAAGAAGAAATTATTTGCTTCCAAACCTCGTTACGATGGCAGTCGATAATAACATTAGCGTCAAGAATGACTAATTTTGATTTCATTGTTCTCAACATCTTCAATAAGGCCATAGTTGTTCAAGGTTTTCTCTAAATCAATCAATGGTACATCGAGAATTTCTGAAAGTTTTGCTCCTGAAATTTTTCCGTCGGTGTAAGCCTGATAACTAATTCTAATCAATCTTTCACTTAAAGAGGATGTGCTTCCTCTGGCCTTGTTTGCCATGACGTTTAGTGCGATAAATTGTGGATCATTTAATATTTTTTCTGCTGTTTTCCATGACAGAATTTTTAAACTCTTCATTCTATAAATCATTGCCTGAGCAGAGACTTCAAATTGTCTTGCTAGAGCAACTATTGAAACATAAGAAAGACTACCAGAGTCGCTCTTCAGTTTTTCACATTCGGAAACAAGAACATCGTGTGGGATAAGAAGTCCAGCAGCAAAACATTCAGCAAGACGTTCATTTTTTTCCGCCCTTTTCGGATCATCTTCTAGATTCTTAAATAGTTCTTCATTCCAAGTTATTAAATGAAAGAGTTCATGGGCAATACTATAATGCTGTCTCCACAGGACATCATTAGCATTTAGCAAAATACATGGGCCGAGCTTGCTGGAAATACTTATTGCGGCAGCACCGCTCATTAAGTCTTTGATGATGAATTTTACTCCGTAAATATCTTCCAAAGTCTGGACGAGTGATTTCGCTGGAAATTTACCTAATGCCATTTCTTCTCTTACCCTATCGGCCATTAAATAAATTTGAGATTCCTCAATCATGTCGATGACAAATTTTTCTGATGGAAGTTTTTTTACGGATGAATCTATCTTAAGGAGTCGCTCTATCAAGGCATAGTCTGATGATTTTTTTAGAAACTCGGCCTGAACTTCGGAGGCATTAGAAGGTCGTTGTCTCCATAAGACAAACGGTGATTCAGTCGGGCCATCTGTAACTTTCTTCATCAATTGGGAAATATCCACCTTCAGAACGTTAGCAATTTTTGCTAACTCCCACGCCTTAATGTCTCTGGAGCCATTTTCCATAGTCGACACTTGAACATGGCTACCCCAACCAATACGTTTGGCCAAATCTTCTTGGGACATTTTTAACTTTGAGCGTTCTTCCTTGATACGCTTGCCAAGTAATTCCTTATCATTCACAGCAAGCCTCCTTTGCAATCTTATCGGCAGACAGTAATAGAATATTACAAAACAATGTCATTATATCACAATCAACTAGTAAGATGTAATAAATTATTACATTTTACTAGTTCTAATAATTTCATTAGTTATTATATTTTGTCACTTTGGGAAGAAGGTTTAGCAAATTGTTCTCCATGCGTTCTCCACTTGGAGAACAGCAATTTTCATGGATAATTGAGTAGGAGAAAGAATATGGGTCATAAAGATTCAATTACTTATTCTTGGAGAACGTCGAAACAAGCCGTTCGAAAGCTTTCGCTCCGTCTCCGCCATTTCCTTTTAAAAGAATCACCTTCACTTAGTTAAATTTTAGGAAATAATTCGACACTAGGTAGCTTGCCATCTTCGCTTTCATCTTCCCACAGAAGATCTTCGCTACGTTTTTTCAAAACCCATTTATTTTTTAAATAGTGGTAACGAGAATAGGTTGTTGTAAACCCACTTTTCTTTGCATTTTCATCAAATCGACAACTCACCTTTAGGATGTCTTTTTCATCGTTTTTTTCTGCACTAAAATCCCATGCCGTTTTTAAACTACGCATGAGTGTTATAAGCTCAAGATGTCCAGTCTGTAAATTACGTGCCACGGCCCAAGACATTTTTCGAGGCCCAATCACTAATATTTTTGTAATAGGCCCGTTATAGGAGCCCATGCCTATTCCAAAATCTTGAGTGATCAGTATTATTCTATGACTATCTTTCTTTATTTTTTTTGTTTCTATATTTGCGTAGAGTTTTTCCAAACTTATTTTCTTAACGATTTTATTTCTACTATTCACTAGTCTTATTACTGATGGATGAAATGAATTTACTTTTAAGGCAAGGGCGCTCTCTGGATCATGTTGTTGCAAAATAGCAATGTCATCATTTGTCAATCTTCGATCTCGCAGTAGCTGCAATTTTCCATTAATGCCATCTTCTTTTTCTGCAAGAGTTAATGATTGGTGAAGAATGTAATCGCTAGGGCCGATAGCAAAAAGATTGTCTACGCTGAAAGTGAATAGTATCAATAGACAGACTAAAAATTTGTTGACGAATTTCAATATTTTCATTGAAGTCTTCCTTTTGAATGCAGCTTAAAGCTCTTCGCTCAGTCTCCGCCATTTTAAATCTGTTATTAAAGTTTCTTTTAAAGTCAATATGATTTTAGTTCGAAAGTTTGTGTGCATTTTGAGCACTTTCGAACTGTCAAATTATTCTCTCTTACCAAAATCCGAGAACAGTTCCTCTGGGAGTTTTTTTCAAATTTTGGGCACAATAAATATTAGGACAAAGCTGACCTTTATTTAATTCGTTTACCCACGAAATTTGCTTCTCTAGGGTATTGCCCATATATTTTTTTCGAATCTTTTCAGGAAAACTTTTTTCAATTTGGTGGAGACACCAGCACTTTTCGTCATTTGGCTTTATTGCCTGACTTGCAAATAATTGTTTATATCCAGAATTAACTAAATAGCGATCAAGACCTAAGGCCATAAGACGCATTTGTTTATTGTCACCAAGTTCCACTGCTTTTTTTGCCCAAAGAAATGTTTGGAAAAAATGTTCAGGAACAACTCCATGCTGAAATACTAAAGCCGCTGCAGAATAATCCTCAGCATGAGAAAAGCAACCTTCTCCAAAGATTTCACCAATCCTCATTCTTCGCTTGGAATCATCAATTGACATCCTTTCCATATCTTCTTGACTCATGTTTTGGAAATTTTTACGAGCATCTTGATCTGCCTTTACAATTTCTGCAAGCTCTTTTGAACGAATTAGCTGCTTGTCTTTATCAAAAGAACAAAGCGTAAATGCTTCTCCTAAAGATGCTACTGAATAAAAAATCAGAAGAATAGTTACAGTCGTTTTTATTGCATTCATCAGAGGGTTTCTCGTTTAAAAATATTCAAATAATCAAAAAATTCAAATAATCTATTTTTCTTTCCACCAGTAGTTTCTCTTAAAATTTTAAGACGAACAAATTCTTTAATCATCGCATTTGCAGAAGGATGAGTAAAATCCAAGCATTTTTGAACTGCCTTATAATCCACTGTAGGATGTTTGAAAAGAAAATAAAGAAGGTCAAGTCCCTTAGGAGATCGTTTCCCAAGTGTTCCAATTTTTTTCTCACATTTTGCTCTAAGTTTAACAATCTCTTCAAATGATCTGCGGCCATTTTGACTACTTTCAATAATTCCGCACAAGAAGAATTTCAACCATTGAGTAAGATCGTTTTGCTTTCTAACCATTGTTAGCGAATCATAGTAAGATGCTCTATTTCTATGAAAAAAATCAGAAAGATAAAGAACAGGGCGGGAAAGAAGGCCCTCACTTACAAGATAAAGTGTGATGAGAAGTCTTCCGATTCTTCCATTCCCATCTAAAAAGGGATGGATTGTTTCAAATTGATAATGAGAGATTGCTGCTTTAATTAGGTGAGGGACTGTAATTTCTTGATTATGCCAAAATTTTTCAAGATCACTTAAAAGATCATCAAGCTCTTGGTGATGAGGGGGAACAAAAAAAGCATCTGTTGGAGTTGAGCCGCCGATCCAATTTTGACTTTTTCTAATTTCAGCAGGATGCTTATTTTTGCCTCTGGTGTTTATTAGAAGAATTTTGTGAGCGTCTTTTAAAAGCCTTATTGATAAAGGTAATTTATCTAAGGCCTTTATTGAAGCGTTCATCGCCTTAGTATAACTTTGAACTTCAAGCCAATCATCAATATGCTCAGGGCTAATATCCTTTTTATCCATGAGGGCTTCATTGATTTCTGTTTGGGTTCCTTCAATCATATTAGAGGTCGTTGATTCTTTTGCCACATGCATGTGAATAAAAATATCAACGTCTGGAATGAGATTACCATAGGCATTAAGCTCTCCAAGTAAACGATTTGCTTCAGAGAGAAGGAGTATAATTTCTGGGTCTGAAATCTCAAATGGCCTATTAATCACAGCTGGTGAAAAACTTTTATAAGCAAGTTGTTGCTTGTATTGTCCAGATTTGAAGTTTTTCATACCAACTCTCTATTTGTAAACATTATTGATTAACTTTACATTTACGACTTTCGTGTGTAAAGTTGCTTTCATTCTCCAAAACATTTTTCATGCGGAGAATGGGCGATTCTTGGGAGAACTCTGCCCAAGAATAAAAACTCACTAAATAGTTTCAATATTTACCTCTGGAGAACGCAAAAACACGCAGTTCGAAAGCTTTCGCCCGTCTCCGCATTCTTTTAAAACCTTCTAAAATCAGATTACTGCACTCTTCTTATAGCGCTAGTGTGCATCATGCTTTACTTTCGAGTTTATAAAAGATAATTGAATGAGAGCAGTAGGTATTTTATGAAAAAAATTTTTATCTTCACTTTTTATTTTTTGCTCTCTTTATTATCAGTCAGTTCTTTTGCCGATACGTTTCAGCGAATTGAAATTCTTGGTTCGTCGGATGAAGGAAGAACAATTCTAATCTTTCGCTCACACTTTGGCCCATCATCTTACGCTCCTTTTGCAACGCTGGAAATATGGTCGGCAGCTACCACGAAGCCGCAATTTGTTGATGGGCTTTCAAGTTTTCAAGGCGGTGAATCTGCAATCAGTGAAATGAAGAAGATCCTAGTTGAAAAAAATTCCGATACTATTTAAAAATACCAAATTGATTTCTTTAAAATTGGAGTTGCGGCCAATACAATTCAACATGATTTTAATGATCAAATACTTATCGAATCTGATTTATTTAACAACGGTGATATTTCAAGATTTCATTTACAGCTCTTTAAGATAGAGAGCACCCCCATGGTTAGAGTCTGTTCTTTGAATAAAGAACCAACCCCTTGCTTCAATTTTGTTGATATAGATGATTTTGTGAAAATCACAGACAGGCTGTTTTTCTCAAAAATTGTAGCGATCGAAAAAACAGCATGGCTTTTCTTTTTTATGAGATTAGAGCCCTTATCGGATCTTTTCTTTTATGGCCAACAACTTTTTGGCTTCGAGAAGGAAACATTGTAAAAAAAGATTTCCATATTCTCCCAAACGTTCTCCACATGGAGAACATCAAAGCACGCAGTTAGAAAACTTTCGCTCCTTCGCTACCATTAACATTTGGGATTTTTGAAAAGCCAAAACAGATCTTCTTAGCCTTTACAGTTCCAATTGCTACGAGTATGTTTTTTATCTATGGAAAGAAAATGAGTTTTGTCATTTACTCTTCAAGGGGAAACTGCTGGGAGGAGCTGCAAAATATCCTCTGAAGCAAAATCGATTAAGTGGTTTAAATAAAGAAAACTATAAAGTGATTACTGAATCAGCAAAGAAGAAGTTACTCAAGAAGAATTAATCATTGTGTTCAAATTGCGAGGGGAGATTAATCCTGATAGGATTATTAAATAATAATGAATCCAACAACAAGACTTTCTCATATCGAAATCAACGTTTCTCACTATGCTAACTCAATTCGGTTTTACGATATGATTCTTTCTCCTCTTGGGTGGAAGCGTTTTTTGTGCACAACTGACTGCACTGTTTATTGTGATGGGGTTCTCAAAATAATTTTGAGTCCAACCGAGAATAAATTCAAAGATGCGGGCTTTCATAGAAAAAGAATTGGTCTAAATCATATTGCTCTTTATGCTTACTCAAAAAAAGAAGTTGATTTTTTCTACGAAGAAGTTCTCAGGAAAAATAATATCGCTTCACTTTATCAAGAAGGGCCAGACGGAGATGACAACTATTACTCTGTTCTTTTTGAAGATCCAGATCGAATGAAACTTGAAGTGGTATTTTCTCCACAATATTGCGATAGAGAGTGTTGGCCAAATAATCTTGTCAGTAATTTTGATCCTTATAAGGAAACATGAAAACAACTAAAAAAAGTCGAATAGTTCGGATAAATTTCATGCTATCACAAGATTTTTTCCATCACGAAGTTATTCATATTCACGCCTGAGGCCGTTACAGTTTGTTCTCTGAGCGTTTTAAATCCCATCCGTTCAAAGAAAGCTTTTGCAGTGATACTTGCTTCGAGATAAAGTTTGTTCAAGTTTTTTGATCGAGCTTCTTCTTCAATGTTTTTATAAATGATTTTTCCAATTCCTTTACCAACATGTTCGCTTGCAATATAAAAACGATCTATGTGGCCACTTGGTTCTAGCTCACCAAATCCAAGAATGATTTTATTTTCTTCAGCGACAAAAACAATTTTACCTTTAAAAGAATTATACCATTTTTTCATATCTCGATTTTCTGGGGCCCAAGCTTCAACTTGAGTTTTTGTGTAATCACCGAGGCACACCTGCCTTACTGTTTGAAAAAATAGTTTTTCTAAAATATCTTTGTCTTCATCTTTTAAGAGTCGTACTTTCATTACAAAATCCTTAAACAAGTTGTTCCTTCTTAAATGATATACTGGTTGTTGATATTGAGCAATTATGGCTTCAACCCAAAATTATTCGCTTCGTCTTCGCCATTTTACGCTTTGATTCTAAGTTTTAGTAAGTTCCAAGTCAGTTTCATCAAATAAACATTTCAGAAGATTACGTAACATTACAGTTCTATGCTTAGTTGTGATTTTAATCCCTGTCGCAAGAATTAAAAATTGCCGATGTCTCTCTTGTCATAAAGGCCCAATATTTGTCTCCATAAGACCAATGCCACCATTCAGTCGGGTAATTAATAAAGCCAACAGAGATCATTGCATTTTCAAGAATTTTTCTATTTATTTTTGCGACATCACTAATGTTTTGGGCATCTAAAAAGGTAGCTCCATTCGTGTCCAATGGAGAAGCATTAAATTCTGTCCCCATTTCTAATAAATTTCCGTCAACATCTATTAATGTTAAGTCTACAGCTCCACCTGTCGCATGAGGTGCAACCTCAACTGGTGAAATTAATTTGGAGCATTCTTCGTCTCGTTTTTCTTGAGTCCATTCTGGAAATTTTTTTCCGAGTGTTTCAGATTATCTTTCCCAAAATTGTTTCTGAATTGAAAGTGGTCGATGGCATTCCTTAATAAGAAATCGAATATTGGACGGCAAAAACGACTCTGCTTCATAAAGCATCTTTGCAATCGTCATTCTGCCATATGAAATAGATTTTGATTGTTTTTGAACACAGTGGCGAGTTAAATCAAACCTAAGTTTTGGAAAGTCATGCAAGAGATCGACTAGAGGATCATTGTTTTCTTGGCATAAAATTTTTCGTACTCTTTCGTCATTTAAAAAAATAATTTTATTCATCTTCAAACACCTCTCTCGACATTCTTGGCATTACTCTCTATCAATTCATCTGACATTATCAAGGTTATTTCCTATCATCTAGATAAATGTTATAAATGAGGAACTCTTACGAATTCATAAAATTAAAATTCCGCATACAAACATTAATAAACTAATATAAAATATTTCTGTTCTTGTTTCACTTTTAAAAAATGAACAATTTATCTAACAAATGAAGAGCAATATTAAAAAAAGAAGGAAAATGGTATTTTTCAATTGTTGATGTTATTGCTGTTTTAACTGAGAGTTCAAATTCACGACGGTACTGGTCAGATTTAAAGGCTCAACTTGCTGGGAAAGAAGGTTTTATTGAACTGTACGGAAAAATCGTACAGTTGAAAATGACAGCACAGGATGGAAAAGAAAGGGAAACTGATTGCTGTACAACTGATACAGTATTGAGAATTTTTCAATCAATCCCTTCCCCTAAAGCAGAGCCATTCAAAAGATGGTTGGCCCAAGTCGGCAGCGAGCGATTAGACGAAATAGAAAATCCAGAAATAGCGGCCAAAAGAATGAGGGAAATCTATAAAGCCAAAGGCTATAGTGAGTTCGAGATTTCTTATTCTTCATTTTATTTTTCAACGGTAATGAAAAGAACTTCATTGTACTTATTGTATTCAACATAGCGTTTACCGTTGTCGCAGCTAAGATAGGTCAAATTTCTGATCACATGTGGTTGAGTTTTTTGTTTTGTTTTATGTTCACAATTAAATTGGGCCCAATGCTTTTCAAGATTTTCCAGAGAGAATTCTGACGAAAAGTCATCTGCTGGAAAATATTTTACAAATGCAAGTTGATCCTTTTCATCAAATCCAAAAGTCCACTCCTGATATTCCTCGGTCGGGTGATCATAAATCCATGAATCTTGATTAATCTGCTCCATGTTTTTAAAGATTTCTCGAGGCTCTCCAAAAAGCTTTTTGATTTTTTCTTTCGTCCACAGCTCTTTTGATAAACCATCTAAAATATTCCAATAAAGACTTTGGCCCTTTTGGGGTTGTGGAGACGGTTGAGTTGCAGAGCAAGAACAAATAAGCAAAGTCAAAGTGAGGATATATTTATTCATTGTTTGCCCAAAGGTACGGCGGTGAAACAAGTAGAATAAAAATTAAATATTTAAGCATCTGTCGTTCTCCTTAATTTTTAAAATATAATCTAAAAATAAATCTCTTATGGCAATCTCTTGAAAAACTAGAGTTGCCAGAAACCTTGTTGTCAGGACTTCTTCCGACATGTAGTGTGATTTATAAGATTTTATATTAATGATAAAAAGGGACAAAAATGAAATTACTCATTGCCTTGTTGATGTTATTTGGAACTTATTCTGCTTTTGCTGTTAGCAATGAATATGACTTAGCAATGAAACTTTCAATGAACGGAAAGCTTGTTGCTTCACCACATGTGATAGTAAAAGAAGGCGAACCAGCAACAATTACGCAAAAAAATAATCGCGAAGAATATTTTATTGAAGTTGTTGTAACAGAAAGCGAAGTCCAGGGGCATAAAGGCATCTTGATGAAATTTGTAGTGGGAAGTATTGGATCAAAGGGTGAGAAAGCTGTTCTTTCTCGTCCGCAAATTCTTGCCCGTGAGAATTCACCAGCTAAGATGGCAGTAGGCTCCAAAGAGAATGGGCCAGAAGAACTTTCATTAATAGTTTTGGTAAAGAAGAAAATCTAATGATTTTATATTTTTTCAAATGCAATTCGATCGCCTGGATTAAAGATATAATCGTCTGAACTTGTGTATCCTCGTAACCATAATACCCCATTCATGCATCTAAGATAAAAACCTTTGGGGAATGTTTCATCGGCGCACAGTGGTGTAGAAATAATCGTAATTGATCCCTTTGGTGCTTTGTTTGTTTGATTTTCTTTTTCTTCTAACTGATCTTTATATTGCAATCTATAATAGGGGGCCAAATCAATGGGACATTCTTTTAAGTTTAATTTTTTTCCTCGTTGAATTAATTCATTTAAAGTGGCTCCATTTTCAAAACCAAGATCAGATACAAAAATTTCTATGACGTATACTTCTTTTGGAGATTTAAGAGTCGTACTTTCATTACAAAGTCCTTAAACAAGCAGTTCCTCCTTAAATGATATACTCCTTGTTGAAATTGAGTAATTATGACTTAAACCCAAAATCATTCGCTCCGTCTCTGTCCTTAAATTTAGAATTCTTAAAACAAAAACTTAGAATTTACTCATTTATGAAGATGATTTCATCTTTACTTTGATATTAATTCATAAACGTCGTGCTATTGAAGAACCGGCAACGTTTACATTTGGAGTGCTACCATGAAGATTGTTATTCTTTTTTTTAGTGTTTTGACTCTTTTCACCTTTGTGAGTGCTGAGGCGAATGAAAATGCGATTGGTGCTCGTCTTGGGTTTATTTCTGGTGTTACATTTAGACATTTTCA
>Ga0247844_1001471_pt1 | contig 43344 bp, 34 predicted proteins | sample LaCtaG_FD_192421 | JGI IMG/M metagenome (GOLD analysis project Ga0247844, IMG submission 192421) | Freshwater microbial communities from meromictic Lake La Cruz, Castile-La Mancha, Spain - LaCruzMarch201714.5m_1 | ecosystem: Environmental > Aquatic > Freshwater > Lake | place: Spain: Castile-La... | reverse complement strand
GAATAAAATCTGTTAAAAGCAAAGAAGAGAAAAGTCGTTTTAAGTCGTCTTCTGGTCAGTGTCGAAAAAGTGACTGGATTACGCTTGATATAAGCTGATTAATTATAAATTACCATGGGAGACAATTATGAGTATTACTAATAGTGATAGTTTAATCTTGATAAATGCGATAAAAAATATTGTGAATAGTTCGCGAGTTCATTTAATTAAAGTGGTTAGTGATGAACAATTAAGAACGTATTGGAATATTGGAAAGGTTATTATTGAGAATGAACAAAATGGTAAGTATAGAGCGGAATATGGAAAGAATATATTAAATGAGGTTTCCAAACGACTTTCACAAGAGTTGGGAAGAGGATTTTCAAGAAGCAACTTACAGATGATGCGCCTTTTGTATATTAACTATCCAAATTACCAGACAGTGTCTGGCAATTTGAGATGGTCACATTACTGTGAACTTCTTTCTATATCTGAAAAACAAAAAAGAGATTTTTATGAAAAAGAGGCTGTAGAATCGAGTTGGTCAGTAAGAGAACTTAAGAGACAGATAGAGACTTCACTTTTTGAGCGGTTATTGCTTTCAAAGGGTGATGTAAATCAAAATGAAGTCATGAAACTTGCTCAGATGGGGAATATCATTGAAACCCCAGAAGATATGATAAAAGATCCGTATGTATTTGAATTTCTAGCACTTTCTGAAAATAAACCGATATTAGAACGCGATTTAGAGAGAAAACTTATTAGACATATTGAGGATTTTCTCTTGGAATTAGGCAAAGGGTTCATGTTTGTAGGTTCACAACAACGTGTAACACTCAATAATACGCATTATTATATTGACATGGTTTTTTATAATAAGATACTTAAATCATATGTACTAATTGATTTGAAAATGGGAAAACTTAAACCTGAACATATCGGTCAAATGAATACTTATCTCAATTATTATCATATGGAAATTAATGAAGAGAGTGATAAAGAACCTATTGGAATTATTTTATGTACTGATAAAGATGAGATTATGGCAGAGTATGCTCTAGGTGGAATTAGCCGACAAATCTTTGCTTCAAAATATGTTATGTATATTCCAAATAAAGAAGAATTGATAAAACAAATTGAATTAGTTTTGGAAGAAGATTGTGATGAATAATGTGAGACTGAGTAAGAACTGATAAGATTTGACACAGAGCCGCTGAGGGCACAGAGGCGCAGAGATAAGAATTAGCCACGAATGACACGAATTATCACGAAAAAGTTCTTTTCGGAGGCGAAAGGCTAGGTGAGTGGTGTTTTAAAATATTTACCACAGGATAAGAGCTAATGAAATATTCAATAAGATATTTGAGCCTGACTAAAATCTGTTAAAAGCCAGGAAGCGAAAAGTCGTTTTAAGTAGGCTTTAGAGTTAGTGTCAAAAAAGAGGCAAGGGTTTATTCTTAACGGCAAGAGTTTTCAGATTTTAAACAGGCTCGAAAAAAAGATTTAACCGTGTCTACGCAGTAGCCGTGGCGAAAATAATGAAATTTGAAAGGAAGTAGTATGAGTGATATAGCCATAAAGGTTGAAAACCTCACTAAAGTATATAAGCTGTATAATCAGCCCATCGACCGTCTCAAGGAGGTTGTTGATCCTCGCAGAAAGAAGTATCATAAGGACTTTCATGCCCTTAACGATGTGAGCTTTGAGATAAAAAAGGGTGAGTTTGTTGGGATTGTTGGGAAAAATGGTGCGGGGAAAAGTACGCTTCTTAAAATTCTAACAGGTGTTCTTACGCCCACTTCTGGCAATCTTGAAATTAATGGTAGAATATCCTCACTCCTTGAACTGGGTGCAGGGTTTAATCCTGAATATACAGGCATACAAAATATCTACTTACAAGGAACGATGTTCGGGTACTCGGAAGAAGAGATCAAAGGGAAACTTGATACCATTTTAGAGTTTGCAGATATAGGGGATTTTGTTTATCAGCCTGTGAAAAGTTATAGTAGTGGGATGTTTGCTAGGCTTGCTTTTGCTACGGCGATCAATGTAGAGCCTGAGATATTGATTGTAGATGAGGCTTTAAGTGTGGGAGATGCTTTTTTCCAAATTAAGTGTTTGAATAGAATGCAAGAGTTGATAAAAAAAGGGATAACGGTTCTTTTTGTAAGTCATGATACCCATTCGATTAAATCATTTTGCCAAAAAGCGCTGTTTTTAAAAAATGGTGAAACAGTGGCGTGCGGAGATGTTGCTGATGTGGTAGACCTCTATATTTCAGAACAATTTTTAAAAATGAATGATGAGTACGATAAACTGACTAAAGAGAAATTTATCCATGATGAAGAGAAAATGATAGAGTCTACGGATACGATTCCTATAAAAGTCAATCGTCATCAAGAGGATATTACTTTCGATGTGATTAGACGGTATGGAAGTAAAAAAGTTCAGGTGATTGATGTAAAAGTATTGGATGAACACTTTCAAGAGGTAAGTCAAATTGAAAGTTTAAAAACCTGTTATATTCAGTTTGCAGTAAGGGCAAATGAAGATATGGATACTTTTTCATGTGGTTCAGTAATAAAAAGCAAATCAGGAGTTCAACTTCTAGGATGTCATAGTGCAACAGATGGGTTACATGTACCGAGCATAAAAAATGGTGAGACGTTTATTTTTACGCAAAAGATAAAAATGAATTTGAAAGCAGATATATATACCTTATTGCTATCGGTTGACTATCCAGTGGTTATGAATCGACAACATGAATTTTTAGATATTATTGAGGGTTGCAAAGTAGTTGAAGTGGTTTGGGGAAATGAGGTTTTTCATAATTTATTTTATCAAAAAGATAGCATGACCTTAACGATGTAATGAGGAGTTAATTGATGAATGATAATAGCTATTTGAACTCATATTTAGAACCACGATTAAAAAAGCTAAGTAAAAATAATTCTATTGAAACAGTTATTATTGGTTTATCCTATGGTTTTTTTGGTGTCATTGAAAAGGAAATTAAAAAATGTATAAAGCTTGCGTTACCATCTCAAGATATTTATTATGATTATTGTACATTGGAAAAAATAGTAAATAAAAATTCAAATATTAAATATTGTATTTTAAGTATGGCATATTATTCTTTTGATTTTGATTTATCATTGACTTCTGAAGTTTGGAGAATAGATGAATTGTATTATCCGATTTATAGAGATAGTCATCATCATCATAATGTAGTAAATTCAAATATAAAAATAGAAAAAAGACCAAAATCACTGGAATATTTATATGAAATACTGAATGTTATGGGATTGAGAGATATAAAAAGAAAATATTGGGGTGGAATCAACTCTTCTTTTGATCTACTGAGTGAGGAAAATAAAAAAATACAAGGCAAAGAGCGTGCTAATACCCACAATAAGTTAGATTATCCTAAAACAGTAATAGAAAATAAAAAAATATTTATACAAACATTAGAGCTTTTAAAGCAAAATGAAATAAAACCGATAATAGTAGTATTTCCAACTGTAAAGTATTATTCAGAGTTTTTTTCAAAAGATATTAAATTAAGATTTTATGAGATTTTGAATGAATTAAGGAATGATTTTGATTTTCAAATAGTAGATATGTTTAATAATAAAACATTTAATTTGAGTGATTTTATGGATTCTGATCATTTAAATATAAATGGAGCAAAAAAAATGACACAGATTTTGAATGATGAAATAAGTTGGAATAATGGTTGAAATTTGTAAGTTAGGGGTAAATCATGGATAGATTAATTGAGTTTAAAACCAACGGAGATGAGCGAGGAGGGCTAATTGCTCTCGAAGAGAATTATAATGTTCCCTTTGATGTCAGACGCGTATATTATATTTTTGACACCAAAGAAGGTGTTAGACGTGGTTATCATGCTCACAAACACTTAAAACAATTAGCTGTTTGTGTATCGGGGAGCTGTAAGTTTTTGATAGACGATGGACATACTAGGAAAGAGTATTTACTTGATAGTCCTGATAAGGGGATATTGATTGAGGGGGTACTGTGGCGTGAAATGTTTGATTTTACACCAGGAACAGTACTTTTAGTATTAGCCGATGATTACTATGACCCAGAGTGTTATATTCGAGATTATCAAGAGTTCTTAAGGGTGGTGAAAGAGAATGATTCACAAACTATCGGATGTTAAATCCTTAAATATAGGAGAAGGTACAAATGTTTGGCAATTTTGCGTCATCTTTGAAGAGGCAAAAATTGGAAAAAATTGTAATATATGTTCGCATGTATTAATTGAAAATGATGTTACATTGGGGAATAATGTAACGGTAAAAAGTGGTGTGCAACTTTGGGATGGGGTGACAATAGAAGATAGTGTTTTTATAGGACCGAACGCAACATTCACCAATGATTTATTTCCCCGTTCTAAACAACATGATTCTCCACAATTAAAAACGCTTATAAAAAAAGGTGCGTCAATAGGGGCGAATGCCACAATAATTTGTGGTGTTACAATAGGTGAATATGCTATGATAGGGGCTGGGAGTGTAGTAACACGAGATGTTCAGCCTTATGAATTGGTATATGGTGTTCCAGCAACTCATAAGGGGTGGATATAATACAAATCTAATACAGTTGGAAGTGAGGGGAAGGTTGTGAAAAGAGATATATTGCAAAGACTCGATGCTGCAAAACAACAAGATCTTAGACAGGGGATTTCTTTGTCAGAAATCAAAGAAATACAAAAAAATGAATTTGAAAAATATAGTATTGTGGGGGAAGAAATAGATTTTGATACACCTATTTATAGAATTATTAGTGTTGAAGATTTTATGAGAATTGTTAAAACGAAGGAGATTGGACTGAGGAAAATTGTAAAATGGGAGGATCCTTATGAGAATTTTTTTTGGAAAATACCGCATATGATAACCCATGGAACTATTACCTCAAAACTCGATGCTACGAATGTGCAAGAGAATATTTACGGTATATGTTGGAGTTTAAAAAAAGAATGCGACGGTTTATGGAGAAACTATGCGAAAAATGGAATTCAAATAAAAACTACTATAAGGAAATTTTATGATTATTTCTATAATATTAAAGAGCCAAATTTTATACTTAGGTATTCTGCGGGTAAAGTACGCTATCTTAAGCCAAGGTATATAAACAGAATAGCAATGATATTGAATAAAAATTGGAATGTGTGTAATAAAAAAAGTGGACGAAGATTAGTTGATGAAAGTGTATTTTTAAAAAGAAGTGCATTTTCATATGAGCATGAATTTAGGTTTATATATTATTCACCAATAGATTCAGAATTACTCCAAAATGAATTTTACAATGTGAGTATTGACCTGGATAGATTAATAGATGAAGTAACTTTCTCTCCTTTTATGGATAGTGTTGAATGTTATAAATTAAAAGAATGCTTTTCTAAGCATGGAATTAGCAACGAAAAAATAAAAAATTCAGATTTATATCAATTTTTACTTAAGTGATGCATAGAGAGGAGTCAAACCATGAAAATACCATTTTTAGATTTAAAACTTGTGACAGAGAGAGACCATGAAGCCATATCCAAAGCCACTCAGCAAGTGATTGATGATGGGTGGTATATTCATGGCAAAAAGTGTGCAGAGTTTGAGAAGAAGTTTGCACAGTATTGCGGGACAAAAGAGTGTGTAGGGGTGGCGAATGGTCTTGATGCCCTCATCCTTATCCTGCGTGCCTATAAAGAGATGGGAATTATGCAAGAGGGGGATGAGGTTATCGTTCAAGCTAACACCTATATTGCCTCTATTTTGGCAATTTCTGCTAACAGTTTAACCCCAGTTTTGGTTGAGCCTAATTTGGAAAATTATCTCATCGATGTGGATAAAATAGAAGAGAAAATAACGCCGAAAACCAAAGCCATTATGGTGGTGCACCTCTATGGGCAGATTACCCCTATGGAAAAGGTATGGGAATTGGCTCAAAAATATAATCTGAAAGTGATTGAAGATAGTGCTCAATCGCATGGAGCGCTTTATCAAGGGAGACGTTCTGGGAACCTCTCCGATGCCAGTGGATTTAGCTTCTACCCAGGGAAAAACCTTGGGGCATTGGGTGATGGTGGAGCGGTTACGACCAATGATGTGGAGCTGGCTAATCTGATTCGAGCATTGGGAAATTATGGTAGTGAGATAAAATACCATAATGTGATTAAGGGGACTAACAGTCGCCTAGATGAGATGCAGGCTGCTATACTCACAGTAAAACTAGAAAAATTAGATGCTGACAATCAAAGAAGAAGAGAGATAGCCAATAGATATTTGACAGAGGTAAAAAATGATAAAATCATTTTGCCTAACGTTTATTTAGGGGCTGAAACATCTCACGTTTGGCATGTGTTTGTGGTCAGGGTGGCGGATAGAGCTTATTTTCAAAATTATTTGACAGAAAATGAGATTGGTAGTGTGATTCATTACCCTATTCCGCCTCACAAACAAGAGGCATATAAAGAGTGGAATAGTTTAAGTTTTCCTATCACAGAAAAGATACACAGAGAGGTGATAAGCCTACCTATGAGCGCTGTGATGAGAGAAGATGAGATAGATTACGTGATTGAAAAATTAAATCAGTATTAGAGAGTAGGAGAGATGGAAGAAATCGCTTTGAAAAATCAAAAAGTGTTTGAAATATTGCATGACATAGCAGAAAAAGACGAGTCTTTAGAAGAAAAAATAAAGATTTATTCATTTATGGCTCAGGCATATGAAATAAATACTACATTCAGCTATTCGGATAAAAGGTTAGAAGATGGAGTAAAAAATATATCTAATAAATTGATAAAAAATAACAATATATCATATATAAAAGATTCTGTACTTCATATTATGACAGAAGCGATTTTTGTTGGTGGGCATACAAGAGTTGTTGATAATTGGATAAAGATTCAAACTAATAAAAGGCATAGTATTTGGATAGATGAAAAAAATTATGAGTTTCCTAGGTTTTTAAATGAAAGTATTGAAAAATCGGGCGGAAAAATTTATTGGAGTAAAGAAGGAACGTTAGCTGAAAAGTCTCAACAATTGTTTGATTTGGGGAGTCAATTTGAATATGTGATTTTACATCATCATCCTCGTGATATTTTACCATTGTTGGCATTTGGAACGAGATACCAAAAAAGACCAATTTTATTTTATAATATGGCAGATCATTTATGGGGAAGTGGTTACAGCATTGCGGATGCACTTTTAGAACTTACAACTTTTGGCAGTGAATTTAGTAATAAATACAGAGGTGTTGAAAGAGAAAAATCTTATTTAGTGGGTATTCCAGTTGAAATAAAAGAAAATAGAAATGTGGCTAATGTTGATAATTATCACGTTATATCTATGGCACATAGTTCGAAGTATCGAAGTATTCCAACTTTGTCTTTTCAAAATTTTATAGATTTACTATTAATGAAAAACGAAAAAATTAAGTTTTCGATTATTGGTGTAGAAGAAAGCGATATTGAGTGGAAAGGGTTAAAACAGAAGTATGGGAATAGATTAAACTTATTAGGAGTATTGAAAAAAGATGCAGCACATCAAAAATTAACTGAATCTTCTGTATATGTGAACAGCTTTCCATTTGCTTCTTATACTTGTGTTATAGAGGCGATTTCTTTAGGAATACCAGCAGTTTCACTAAAAACTCCAGTTAATGACTTAGATAGTTATGTGAAGTGGTCATGTTCGTCGATGGGAGATTTGGTTGAATATATTAATGAAATCATTCAGGGGGATGATGCAAAGAAAGTTCAGTTATGCAAAGAACAATTAACTTCAATCAGAAGTTGGCACAGTTATGAAAATTTTTTGCAAAATATTGAAGTTATCATGAGTAAACATCAATCCCATATTCCAATAAAATTAGGAGTTAATATTATAGATGCTCGAATAAAAGAGTTTTCGGCTTTTATGGGACATTTATATAGACAATATTCATTTATTGCTCCTGAATTTCGATTACAGAAATTATCATGGAAAACTCAAAAAGCATTTCTTAATTCTTTAATACAAAATTCTCTTGTAGATCATGTGACAAATTGGGCAAAAACATACAATATACAAAATATCATTGAAGGCGAGTTTTTTAACACTCAACTCTTTTATACTTCAGCACAGAATGAAGAGTTTCTTGGCGAACGATGTATTACCCAAAAAATGGAATTTGATGAAGCCATATCATTTGATCTCTCAAAAACTTCATATATAGATAAACTTAGGCTGGATCCATTGAATTTTCCTGCGAGGGCTAAATTTATTAAGGCACAAGCTAAACTTAAAAATGGGGATATATTCTCTTTAGTTTTGTCATCTCACAATGGAATAGAAGAGAATGATGGAATTAATTTTTCACATGGGGATTCGCAGATGATATTTGATGTTCCACAAGAGATAAAGGATAAAATAGAATCTGTGGAGTTTAGCATTGAAGTTGTACCGTATAATAAGCATGAGGTATCTAATATGTTAACAGTCAAATCCCAAGAGCTTACCAACATCTATAATAGCAAGGGTTGGAAGGTGTCGCAGTTCATGCTGAATGTGGCTAGAAAGCTGAAGATAGTGAAGTAGAATAGTCTTAAATAGTTGGATTGTTTTATTATATTGTATTCAGAGATATAGCGTGTTTTTATCACTTTATTTGATAAAAAAAGTATAGGTGTAAAATTAGAATTATTGGCAAGTTACAACTTCGAATTACGATTTTATTCATTGATTTAAATCGAAAAATTTCAAGATTCAAACATTTCTTGGATACACTTCTTAAAAGGTATTTCATCAATAAATGAAAAGATGAAAAAGTCGTTAAAAGTATAACATAAGATTGATTTAAAAAGCATAGAAGTAGAAAAAATATTTTGTTCAACAAGTTAGAAAATAGCGAAATTGAAGAGAAAAATCGAACAGAAGAACAGGAATGTATATATTGGAGCAAAGGTTGGATATATCTTGAAAAAATTAAAAATGTATTGAAAAAACAAATTGTTTTTGGGAGCTAATATGACAGAGGAAGTTGAATATGAAGAAGTAATAGCAGATGAAAAAGTAAAAGCGAGTGCCAAAAATGAGTTAGCAGAGTTTGAGAAAAAAGTTGAAGAGTTTAGAGCAAATTTAGGTATTTATCAACAAACAATTGATAAGCACTTCTATGACAATGTTCCTATATTACAAATAGAGGCAAGAAAAAATGAAATTATTAAAGATATTAGTCAAGAGTTTGAAAATTTAGAAAAGTTAAAAAAACTTTTCGATGAAAAATACGTTTCGTATCGTAGACCTGAAAATCCTGTAATAAATGCATATTTTTTTAGAATGAACCAAAGTTATGATAAATCTAAAATTGAAAAAGAGAGCGGTATTTTTCAAATAGAGGTACATTATGAATTAAGAAAAACAAATGCAGATTCTATGAATGCATTGAATGCATTGAATGCATTGAATGCATTGAATAAAAAGACAGATGAATCAAGTGAAAAATTTCTCGAAAAGCTAAAGACTGATGAAATAAACAATGAAAAAAAAAGTAAACAATATTTAAAAAAACTGACTAAAAAAATGAAAAAGAATGTTTATGCTCAAATTATTGCAATCATGGGTGTATTTGTTTCTGTATTTACTTTGATAAGTATTAATGTGGATTTTTTCAAGAGTTCTATTCAGTATATTGGGGGGTATTCACGCCACCCTCTGGCTTTTGCAATTTGTCTTTTTATTGCGATAAATGCTATCACGGTTATTGCAATAGGATGTTTGATGGGAATACTATACCTTACCTTTTTTAAAGGGGAAAAGATTACATTTGCCCAAGATAATGAAAAAGATAAAACGAAGGAGAAATAATGTCACTGAACGAACATTTAAATGAGATACTTCAAAAGCGTCATAGTGAGTATAAAGAGTATATCTCAAGAGAGCAATATCAGTTTTCAAATGATGATACAAAGCCAATTGCATTTTATTTGCCACAATTTCATAGTTTTGAAGAGAATGATATGTGGTGGGGAAAAGGATTTACAGAGTGGACTAATGTAAGTAAGGCAAGACCACAATTTGAAGGACACTATCAACCGAGACTTCCAGGTGAACTTGGATACTACAATGTACTTCAAGATGGTGTTATGAAAAGACAAATTGAACTGGCTCAAATGTATGGCATATATGGGTTTTGTTTTCATTTTTATATGTTTGATAATAGAAAAAGATTATTGGAAAAGCCTTTGAATAAATTTTTAGAAGATAAGTCATTAAATATGCCATTTTGTTTATGTTATGCTAATGAGAATTGGACAAGACGTTGGGACGGAATGGAAAATGACGTGCTGATGAAACAATCTTATGGAGAAAATTTTGAGCAAGAATTGGCATTAGAATTAGAGCCATATATAAAAGATGATAGATACATAAAAATAGATAATAAACCACTGGTCATAATATATAGAATCAATATCATTCCTGATATTGATAATTTTGCTTTAAAACTAAGAAAAGCGTTTAAAAAAATTGGAATTGAAGAGATTTATCTTTGTTCAGTTTTAACATTTGAGATTTCTAATGTGGATTCTAGAAAATATGGGTTTGATGATTGTTTAGAGTTTCCATTACACGGTGTATATCAAAAAAAAATTGCAGATGATTATGAAGTATATAGTGAGGACTATCAAGGACAAATTTTATCCTATCCGTATGTCGTAGAGAGTGAAATGGAGAAAGAGATTGAATTTCCTCGATTTAGAGGATGTATGCCTATGTGGGATAATGAAGCTCGAAAATTCAAAAGTGGCTTTTCATTTCATGGCTCGACTCCTAAATTATACATGAAGTGGTTACATGATATTTTGGTTAAAACCCGTAAAGAACGGGATAAAAATAAGAGATATGTGTTTATTAACGCTTGGAATGAATGGGCAGAAGGTGCGTATCTAGAACCTGATAGAAGATACGGATACGCTTATCTTGAGGCAACATTCACTGCGGTAAGTAATCAAGAAAAATTATTGAAAATGACAGAAGACAAAGTTCAAAGTTTTGAAGAGGAGTTATCAAATTCATATTGTGAGTTATTTCCAATTATTTCAGGGCAATTAGATATAAAAAAACTCAAAAGAGAATACTTTTCTAGTAAAATTAATGGAATAAAGTTTAATTTAACGGATTTATCATTACTCACCCAAATTCGCATAGACTTTACCAATTTCCCTGCTGTAGTAACAGTTGAATCGGTGAAAATTTATGATGTGAGTGGAACATCCTATGAGTTAAGCGTTGAGTGGACTAATGCCAATGATATAGAGGGTACAACATTTACTTATCTTCACGATGACCCAATAAATGTTTATTCTTTAGAAAAATATGGAGAAAAAGAGTGGGATAGGGTAGAGGTGAAGTTCTCATGTGAGCCTTTGAAAGGGACAGAAGTGCGTGAGAGATTACTGAAAAAAGCAGAAGAGAATCGTATCAAATCCCAAGAGCTTACAAACATCTATAATAGCAAGAGTTGGAAAATCTCACAGTTCATGCTGAGTGTGGCGAGAAAGCTGAGAGTGGTGAAGTAGGATAGTCCTAAATAGTTGGATTGTTTTATTATATTGTATTCAGAGTTATAACGTGTTTTTTAAAGTAGTACTTAGATTGATTAAATAGAATAAAATTAAATTTGAAATATATAGTAGAGGAAAGTATGAATGAAATTATTAGGTTTGTAAAATCGGGAGTGAATGCTTATAAAATACATGGTTTGAAGTATACGTTAAGAGAGGCAATTAGGTTTGGAGTTAATATGTTAAAAAAATGCTTTAGTCGATTCAAATCTATTTTTTTTGATAACAAGTTATATTATAAAAATAAAAAGAATCTTACAGATAAAAAAGTTGTTTACGTATTTCCAGTAATTGATTGGAACTTTAGAATTCAAAGGCCGCAGCACTTATGTAGGGAAATTGTAAAAAATGGTTATACGATAGTTTATATCAGTACATTTTTTAATTGTACGAAAACACCTGGTTTTTCATCAAAATTGATTGAAGAAAACATTATTGAATTAACTTTAAATCTTAATAGAAATTTAAATATTTATAAAGAAAACCTGAATTCAGAAGAAATCATGTTTTTAATGAAGAGTATTTGTGCTTTTGAAAAAGGATATGGTGTTAATAATAGAGTTTCTATTGTTGATCATCCATTTTGGATAGGGGTTGCTAATAATTTAAGTGGTGCATTTACAATTTATGATTGCATGGATTATCATGCTGGATTTGGAGATGAATCTAAACATCTTGAGAATTTAGAAGAAAAGTCAATTAAAGAAAGCGACTTATTAGTACTGACGTCACAGGATTTATGGAATAGATTCTCTACAAAGAATAGAAATAGTGTTTTAGTTCGTAATGGATGTGAGTTTGAATTTTTTAATAGAAAACCCAATTTACTAAAATTATCAACGACAAAAAAAATTATTGGTTATTATGGAGCGATTTCAAGTTGGTTTGATGTTGATTCTGTTTGTGCAATTGCAAGCCATTATAAAGAGTGTGATATTGTGTTAATTGGGAGTACTCTGGGATGTATAGATAGTTTTAAATTTAAAGAGTATTCGAATATTAAGTTACTCGGTGAGGTAAAATACTCTGAACTCCCTTCATACCTTTATGCATTTGATGTGTGTATTATGCCATTTAAAGTCATTGATCTGACGTTAGCAACCAATCCAGTTAAGGTATATGAGTATTTATCCGCAGGAAAACCTGTGGTATCCACTCGGCTTCCAGAAGTGGAGCTGATGGAAGATGTTGTATATACTGCTGCAAATGCTCAAGAATTTATTGAACAAATTGAAAGAGCTTTATTAGAAGATTCGAATGAGTTACAAGCTAAACGGATTGACTTTGCTAAGAATAATGATTGGAGTAGTAGAGCATTAAATATTTTACAAGCGATAGCGAAGAGTAAGAAGTTGCTGCCTAAGGTAAGTGTTATTATATTGACCTATAACAACTTAGAGCTCACAAAGAAGTGCCTTGAGAGTTTGGAGAAATGGACAAATTATCCGAATGTTGAGTTGATATTGGTAGACAACGCATCAGCAGATGAAACACCAGAGTTTTTCAGAAACTATAAAAGTTCAAAATTTGACGTTAGAATTTTGCTAAATGAAGAGAATTTAGGCTTTCCTGAAGGAAATAATGTGGGTATTCGAATAGCCACAGGGGAATATATCGTATTATTGAACAATGATACAGAATTAACCCCATTTTGGATTGAACATCTTTTGAAAGGCTTTTCATACAATGAGAAGTTGGGACTTACGGGACCACGAACCAATAATATAGGCAATGAAGCTCGAATTGAAACGAGTTATACCAATCACGAGCAGATGATATGTTTTTCAATAGAAAATTATTACAACACCATCACTGCACTCTATCCAATTCATACCTTGGCATTTTTTGCTGTTATGATTAAAAAAGAGGTGTTTGAAAAAATTGGACTTTTAGATAAAAGTTTTGGTATTGGAATGTTTGAAGATGATGATTTTTGTAGACGTGCTGAAGATGCAGGATATGAAATAGCATGTGTGGACTATGGGTTTATTCATCATCATTTAAGTGCCTCTTTTAGTCAAGAAAAAGCAGAGTGGAAAGATTTCCTATTTAAAAAAAATCGTGCTATCTATGAAGGAAAGCATGGAAAATGGGAATGGCACACATATAGGAAAGAGGAGAGATAAATGAAAAATATTTTAAGGAATAATATTTTCTTAAGTTGTGTAGTACTGGTGTTAGTCTTTTTTGATAAAATTTATGTACTCAGTAAGAATAATTTTTTTGAATTTGATGATTATACTTGGTTGCATTCTGTAATCTTTAAAGTGGAACCATTTATGAACTGGGCAATTTTTCCTACTTCCAAATTTCAAAGTAGGCCAATAGGAGCACATTCAATTGAATTACTATACTATATTTTTGGATTTAATTATCAAGGGTTTCATTTAATACTATTACTATTGCATTTGTTAAATGTTTTGCTATTAATACTGATTTTGACTAGAATAACTCATGAAAAAAAATTGGTTTTTTTATCTGCATTAATTTTTGGGATATGGCCAACGAGTACATTTGCAGTTCAGTGGATTTCGGCAATATTTGATTTATTAACTGTATTATTTTCTTTATTAGCAATTTATACATATTTAATATATACCGTATCAAATAAAAATAAAAAAATAGTATTTTTTATTTTTTCAATTTTAAGCTATTACTTCGCCTTACGATCGAAAGAGATGGCATTAGCATTACCTTGCTGTGTATTATTGTTTGAAATTTATTATAATTTTAAATTAAAGAAAAAGTTATATCAATTATCTCCACTTTTAAGTTTTCTAATAGTGATAATGATACTATATGGATTAAGGTTAATAAGTTTGGGTTCAGGAATTACAGTTGATCCAACTAATCCGTATTATCAGCAATTCAAGTTCAGTGTACTAGCTAATAATATTTTTAACTATTTCACACTATATTTTAATCTTGAGAATCCAGGATTCAACTTTATGTTTAATAGAGGTGTTTTGATATATATGATTTTTTTATTGCTTATTATACTTTTGATAATAATATATAAAGTTTTTATTAAGAAAAATTATATACACTTGTTGCTATTTATTGCTTTTTTCATTTTGCTACTTCCAGTTTTACCTATGAAAAATATGCAAATGAGGCTCTATTTATATTTACCTTCCATTCCAATGGCAATTTTTATCAGCATATTAATAAACGAGTTTGGAGTGAAAGTTAAAAAATCGAAAATTTTATATTATATTTTGATAATTATTTTATTGTTAGGGTTAAATTTTACAAAGGGTAATATAATATTTACCAAATTTTGGTTACAAGTTGGAGAGAGAAATAGAATTTCATGGGAAGATTTGAGTAAAATACAAACTGAGAATCCTAGCATAAATTCTTTGTCTATAGTTAATGTTGAAGATCAGACAAGCATATTTTACTATGGTCCAGCATATATTAATAATATTATGTGGAAAAATAATAAATTTGTAACATATTTTTCTAACGAAAGTGAAAATTCTAATACCAAAGTTTTTGAATATCAAAATAATTCTGGTTCTATTATATTGACGTCTGATAAAAGTATTTTAGTAATGCCTAAGATAGAAAAAGTAATGGTAGTAGAATACGAAAAGGGGAAATATGCTGTTTCGATAATTGGGAACGGATTTTTAGAAAATTCTGTAATCATGATAAATAATAATCATCTGGTTACTATTTATGGAAATAATACATGGTTAACTGGTCAACTTTCAGAAAAGTTATTGGGAACAAAAGTGAATGTGGTTGTTGTAAATAATAACAATATTAGCTCTAATGTAATGAAGATTGGATTAAATGTAAATGAATTGTGAGGTAGAAATGAAAAAAACGTTGATAATAATTCCAACTTATAATGAGATGGGCAATATTGATAGAATACTAGAAGCTGTTTTTCGTGAAATTACAGATGTTCATGTACTCATTGTGGATGATAATTCTCCGGATAAAACTTATGATAGAGTTATTGAGCTTGAAAAAATGCATTATAAAGGAAATCTCTTTTTGTTACACCGATCAGTCAAAGAAGGATTAGGACGTGCTTATATTGCAGGGTTTAAATGGGCATTAGAAAAAGGTTATGAATATATTTTTGAGATGGATGCTGATTTTTCACATAATCCGATATATTTACCACGATTTATTGAAGCTTTAGATAGTGGTGCTGATTTAGCTATAGGAAGTAGATATATTCAAGGTGGTGGAGTAAAAGGGTGGGGGCTAGATAGAAAAATTATTTCAAAGGGTGGAAGTACTTATGCGAAACTGATTTTAGGTCTCTCTCTTAATGATTTGACCGGTGGATATAAGTGTTTTAAAAGAGAAGTTTTAGAATGCATAGGACTTGACAGAGTGCGTTCAAATGGTTACTCATTTCAAATTGAGCTTACTTATAGAACCATTCTTGCTAAGTATAAAGTAGTAGAGGTGCCGATTATTTTTGAAGACCGTGAAGTTGGGGTTTCAAAAATGTCGAAGAAAATTTTTGTCGAAGCACTAAAAATGGTGTGGTGGATGAGAAAAAATAAGAAAAAAATTCTGATGGGCAAAGTATAAAAGTGATATTTTGATAGTACTAATACTGTTTAGGAGTGATAAATTGAGCATTAATATAGATAAAATATGCGAAATATTAACTGCGCTAGGGACTATTGGTGCTGTAATTGTAGCATTGTGGCCACAATTAAGTAGTATATTTCGGAAAAGAAGTGTTGAAATAATACTAATAAATAATATGGCTGAAAATCTTTGTGCACCAAATTATATTAATTCTAGAAATAAGATAATTTTAGGTGTGAAAAATGGTAAAATAACAGTAGAAATATTAGTATGTGTAAAAAATGATAAGTGCCAATCTTGTTATTTTTCGGATTTAGTAGTTGTTTATAAACCTATTCATAAACAGGATTCATTTTTTTCGCAAAAAATCAAATTTAATGAAATTGATGATATTGATAAAAAATTAAGTTATGTAAAGATAGAACCATATTCAGAAAGTAGATTTGAAGTGAAATTTGAAGAAGTAATTGATGCGACTCAATATTCAAGTGCTATTTTAAAATATACATTAGCAGGAAAAAATAATAAAATAATATTTTGTATTGAAGATAGCAAACATGCCATTTCAAAAGTTAGATGTAGTATTTTTTAACAAAGTTTTTGAGGAATGATACCATAAGGAGAAATCAGTTGGCTTGCGTAGTATGTTTTTTTCAAACAGAATATCAAAAGAAATTTAAAAATACAATATTAATGAGTGAACGTTTTGAAAATAAGCTAGAGGAATATAAAAAATGGTATTTAGAAGAGTTACAACAATTGAATTCAATTGCTATGTGTGATTGTATTAATCATAACTCTTATTATATGAATCAAGATTATATTAAGTGGTCAGATGATTTTTTAACAGATATTATAAATAAGATTTTTATGATTGGTAAGATTTTTGATAGAATTATTGAAATTTATATTGAGTGGATAAAAGGGAGCGGTATTCAAGCGTTATTTCGAATGTGGGAATTTATAGAAGAATATCAATTGAATGATGTAGCTAATCCTCTAGACTCGCAATCATTATTTTTTAGAGGAAGAAAAAAAGAAACTTCTTTAAATGAAAATAATGATTTGGAGTTTTTTCATATCCCGTTTAACAAGAGGTATTTTGTAAAAGGTCAAAGATTTAGCGTTTCAGGAAAACCTATGTTATATCTGTCAAAATCCGTTTTAGGCGTAGTAAAAGAGCTTGAAGAAGGTATTGATAACTTAACTATAAGAGGTATATTTTTAAAGTATGATGATTACTATGATAGAAAAATTTTTATGATAAACAATTATATAAAAGAATTACTAGTGAATATTTTGCCTGGACTTTTTGCATCAGAAGCTCAAATTAGATATTCAGACGGAGGATTTTCTACCAATAGCAAGACCATTATTTATGAGTTGTGTAAGTCAATTTTTTGTGAAATTTTAACATTTCCTAAAAAACTAGATGCTTCATTTGTTGAAGAGTATGTACTGCCACAAATGTTGACTTCGCTTTTATTAGAAAAAAAGTATTTAGGGATATATTTTCCGTCAACTAAAGATTTTTCAAATGTTAATAATGTTCATAGTTTTAGCGATTATTATATGAATTTAGCATTGTTTATTCAATATGATTCGAAACATAATTATGATTATGGATTATTCAATACGATGGTTGTATTGAAGTCAATAGAATCTGATAAAGATACGGAGGAAATACTAAATCACTTAAAAAATGGTAAATGTAAAAAATCTACTAGTCAAGAAAATAATAATTCAAATATAATCCCACTTGTGAAATTGAAATTAAAATTAGACTATTTTGAGCAGGCAAGGGTTGATGATGTATTATATTCTAATACTCTTGAAGGAATATTAGAATTGAAACTCTATGAAGCGTTATCTGAAAGAATTATAAAAGGACAAACTATGAAAATATTAACAGTATTCGGCACGCGACCGGAAGCTATTAAGATGGCTCCGCTTGTGAAAGCCTTGGAAAAAGAAGAGTCCATAGACTCAAAAGTATGTGTAACAGCTCAACACCGAGAGATGCTGGATAGCGTCATGCAGCTATTCGATATCACACCAGACTATGACCTGAACATCATGGCACACGGACAGACGATACTAGATATATCCTCTAAAGTGATGTATGGACTAGATGAGGTATTAAAAAAAGAGCGTCCAGATTTGGTATTGGTACATGGTGATACTTCTACAACATTTAATGCAGCTTTAGCAGCCTTCTATAATCAAATCCCCGTTGGGCATGTTGAGGCGGGACTGAGAAGTTTTGACATCTACTCACCTTTTCCAGAGGAGATGAATAGAAAGCTTACCACTGCCATAGCAAAGTTTCACTTCGCTCCAACAGAGGGGAATAGAGTGAATTTAGAAAATGAGGGCATCACAAAGGGAATATATATTACTGGAAATACAGTGATTGATGCATTGTTTCAAGTGATAGATCCAAATTATCAGTTCGAAGAGAGTATTCTCAATGAGATTGACTATACTCAGAAAAAAGTGATTCTTTTAACCTGTCATAGACGTGAAAATTGGGGAAAACCGATGGAAGATATATTCCGAGCAGTTAAATCAGTGGTTGATAGCTCACCAAGTGTAGAGCTTATATTTCCTATGCATAAGAATCCCGCAATTCGAGAGTTAGCACTGAAAATATTAGGAAGCCATGAGCGTATCCACCTAATTGAACCACTTGACTATGTTCCCTTTACCAATTTGATGGCGAAGAGTTATCTTGTCATGACAGATTCGGGTGGGATACAAGAGGAAGCGCCAGCATTAGGAAAACCTGTAATAGTGCTGCGAACCGAGACAGAGCGTCCTGAAGCAGTAGAGGCGGGAACAGTTAAAATTTCAGGGGTAAATTATGAGGACATCGTAAGAGATACACTTGAGTTAATAGAAAATGAAGCGAGTTATCAGAAAATGGCAAATGCTGTGAATCCCTACGGAGATGGCAAAGCATGTGAAAGAATTGTAAAAATTATACTTCAAAAATAGAAGGGAAATAGATGGGAGAACTTAATTTATTTCAAGGCATAAAACAATATAACAAATTATATGGTGTTAAAAGCAGTTTAAATTTAATGCTTAAGACACTTCTCTCTCCTTTTCCCTCAAAAAAACGAGAGAAATTTTATTTACGAAGACTTCATATTATGAGAGAGAATTTAAAAGAGTATACAGATTTTTTTAGAAATCTTTCTAAAATTCCAAACTCTAATGGGAGTGCATATTTTAAAAAAGAAAAGTATAAGGTTGCGATTATTACCGATGAATTTATGTACCATTGTTTTGAGGAGTGTATAACATTAAGCTATATGAGTGGCAGTGAAGAAACAATTAGCGAAGATGTTGATTTTTTTATTTTCGTCACTTGCTGGACTGGAATGAAAAAAAATGACTGGAATTGGGTAAATATTAAAGGAAGCGACACTCAAAAAAGAGTAATTAGTATTATTGAAAATTTTAAGAGTAGAAATATTCCGACGATTTTTTATTCTATTGAAGATCCTTACGGATTTGATGGATTTCTAGATATAGCCAAAAAGTCGGATTATATATTTACAACTGCAGAAGAGTGCATTGATAGATACAGAAATGAATGCCAAAATGAAAAAGTACATTTATTAGAATTTGGAATCAATCCAAAAATTCATAATCCTATAGGTATGAAAATATTTCAGAATGAACCTATCATTTTTGCAGGCTCATATATAAAAAATATTTTCAGTGAACGTAGAAAGTATCTTGAAACCTTTTTTAGTTATGCCAATAGCAAAGATATTCCATATTATATTTTAGATAGAAATTTTTTAGGGAACTCACTAACAATAATGGGTGAACAGTATCGTTTTCCTAAAGAAGTTGAATCTCGAATAATGCCTGCGGTTGAATATCTAGATCTTCAAAAAATTCATAAAATGTATAATTGGGGAATGAATGCAAATTCAATAATAAATAGTAATACGATGTGCGCAATGAGAGTTTATGAACTTCAAGGCCTTGGAAGAGCTATCGTTTCAAATTATTCTCCAGCAGTAGTGAATAAGTTTGATAACATTCAAATTTTTGATAAAAATATTGAGTTTATTGAAGTACTTAATCGATATAAGTCAACAAAGTTATATGATTTGCAGTTAGAAGGAATACGAAATGTTTATAAGAATTCAACGTATTTCGATAGAATAAAAATTGTTTTGGAAATGGTAGGCTTGAAAAGTGAAAATAGATCCCGAAGTGTCGGAATAGTACTGTTAAATCCTGAAAGTATTGAAGATGCGCGGAAACAGACGTATTCTAATTGTAATATTGTTGAAAATATAGAACTGTTGGATATTGAGAAGTATGATTATATATGTTTTTTGGATTCTAAAAATAGGTATTCCGAGTATTATGTTGAAGATATGATTAATGGATTCAAATATACAAATAGTGATTTTATTATAACTTCCAAGAAACAAACTTTAAATTATAGTGATGAGCATTGTTATGTGAAAGAGATAAAGGACATTTCAAGAGCAATGATAGCAGCTTCGTTTTTTAAGCTTCAATTGAAATTAGATGGAATCTGTGGAAATGGGTATCAAATTCAAAGCTTAAATATCATGGAAAATTAGCTATAGCAATAATAAAATGCTATATAATAATGAGTATTCTAAGTTTCATATGTTTCTATTCAAGGTAAGAGATAAGGTTTTAACCGTGACAACTGAGTTGCCGTGGCGAATGTATGATGTTCCATTCGTGGAAATTCGGCAGTTATTGGTGCCATTTCGTGTCGAGTGTTTAGGTGAGTCAGATTTGAAAAGAGCTACCCCCATTATTTCCCTTTTAAACTAGGTGGAGGAGATTAACATTTATTATTATTTATCCCGTGGTAAAAGTGTTTATGGTTATTAGATTTTTGTAAAGTTTGAGCGCCATTCAACTAATGGCAGTCACTAAAAAAATTGAAAAGGCGTTTGAATGGATAGAGAAAATATGATATAATATTATCAGATCAAATCCCTGGAAACTTTCGAAGCCCAGGGATTTTTAATTTGAGGAAGAAAAATATGAAGAGCTTTAAAAATTTAGAGAAACAGATTGATCTTTTAAAAAGTCGTATTCTGTGGTCGAATATGCCTTTATCAGCTACTATTTGTGGTAGAAAATAAAAAATGCTAGAGGTTTCCCCCTAGCTCCCACCGAATTTTTCACTATGTGTTACTTATGCATTATAAGAAAAAATACTATAAAGAAAAATAGTGTGGAAGTTTTCACGTTAATCACCTACTTTCCACCTCGGATTTGTGGTGTGAGGTATTGAAAATTGGGTTCGGCGGTGGTCTCCGAAAATGAAAAAATAGGGGGTCACCACAACCACCCTACTTCCGTGAAAACTTCCTTATGTAAATATACTATAACAAAAAACATACATAAAGTCAAGATATGAAGGAAAATTTACTACATTGGATAAGAACGTCTAAAGTGTGAAAAATCAATAAATAGGATTAACCACGGGATAAAGGCGAATAAAAACTAAATGTTGAAAACAGTGAGAGTGTGTGTCGAGTAAAAGGTAAGTGAGCAAAATGAACACTTAAAACACCACTCATCCTTCACTTTCTCGCTCTCGTGAAGGATAATGCTTAACAGTGACAACTGAGTTGCCGTGGCGAATGTATGATGTTCCATTCGTGGGAATTCGGCTGTTATTGGTGCCAATTCGTGTCGAGTATTGAGAGAAGTGTGTGAAAATCCACTTTCTGTGTATTTGGAGTATTCTGTGGTCGAATATGCCTTTATAAGCCACTATTTGTGGTAGAAATTAAAAAACGCTAGAGGTTTTCCCCTAGCTCCCACTGAATTATTAGCTTATTTGTGAATTAATAGAAATAGAATAACTACTAGTATCACTTTGAGACACTTCATGCAATCACCTCATTTCTGACACCAATTTTGGCGATGTGTCGGTAAAGAAATAAAAGGGTCGGCGGTGGTCTCCGAATATAAAAAAAAGAGCAGTCGCCAAACCACTCTTTTTTCGCTTGAAGCATCTCTTTGTAACTAAATCATATCAAAATCAAGATTAAAAGTCAAGAGTTTCATTACAATTGTGTGAATAAATGGTAAGTTAAAAGGCTAAAGTTTAACAGTGAGAGTGTGTGTTGAGTAAAAGGTAAGTGAGCAAAATGAACACTAAAAACACCACTCATCTTTCACCTTCTCGCTTTCGTGAAGGATAACGCTTAACCGTGACAACTGAGTTGCCGTGGCGAATGTATGATGTTCCATTCGTGGAAATTCGGCAGTTATAAGTGCCAATTCGTGTCAAATGTTTAGGTGTGCCAGATTTGAAAAGAACTACCCCCTCTATCTCCCCCTAGTTTAGGTGGAGGATATCAGCAGTTTCGAAAAGAGTATATGAAAATCTATTTTCTGTGTATTAGGTGTATTCTGTGGTGAGACAAGTTGTATGACACGGACTTTCACGGAGCAAATCGGACTAAAGGGAATGTTTACAGGTATTTTAACAGGCTCGAAAAAGGGTTTAGTGAATAATTTTGGTGGAAATAAAAAAACTCCCCACGAGAGGAGTTAGTTATTAGAGAAAAATTCTGCTAATTTATATTCAACTAGAAGTAAATCATCTTTATGAAGCTCTCCTATATATCTTACAAAATCATCTCTTTCAAGATAAGCGATTTTATTTACTCTAGCGATGCTTTCAATTCTTAATTTAGAGTGTTGCCAATATAATAGAGGAATATCGTATTCTCCATTATATTTGAGTCTACTTGTAACCTTAACACCCAATACCTTATATTTGAAATGTTCACCATCATCAATAATAATCACAGGACGAACCTTTAAACCATCACGTTCTTCAAAAGGAAATTTTACAAGCCAAACTTGTCCGTGTTTCATTAGCATTACTTAGTCTCCCCCTTTTCAAGGTTTGAAAGAAGCTCGTCCCAAATAGTTTCATCGTACCACTCATCATCTTTTGAAATAACGGAGCGTCCATTTATATCATACGTATTAGTAGTGAGAGCATGTTGAATAATTTTATCTCTGTTTTCATTCATGAATTTTTTAAAATCCATTTCCCTCACCTCCTTTTCTATTGTGCTATTATTATATCATAAATTCTAAATACACACAATGGTTGAGTAATATAACGTAAATTTTGATGATGAATTGAAAAAGAGTTTTTGTTTAGAAGTGAAAAATCAATAAATAGGATTAACCACGGGATAAAGGCGAATAAAAGCTAAATGTTGAAAACGGTGAGAGTGTGTGTTGAGTAAAAGGTAAGTGAGCAAAATGAGCACTTAAAACACCACTCATCCTTCACCTTCTCGCTCTCGTGAAGGATAATGCTTAACAGTGACAACTGAGTTGCCGTGGTGAATGTATGATGTTCCATTCGTGGAAATTTGGCAGTTATAAGTGCCAATTTGTGTCGAGTGTTGAGAGAAGTGTGTGAAAATCCATTTTTTGTGTATTAGGTGTATTCTGTGGTCGAATATGCCTTTATAAGCTACTATTTGTGGTAGAAAATAAAAAACGCTAGAGGTTTCCCCCTAGCTCCCACCGAATTATTAGCTTATTTGTGAATGATAACGAATAATACTATTATTAGTATCACTTTGAGTAGGTTCATCAGATCACCTCATTTCTACCCTAAGATTTGTGGTGTAGGGTATTGAAGAAATATAGATGTCGGCGGTGGTCTCCGAATATAAAAAAAGAGTAGTCACCACAACCACTCTTTTTGATAGAACCCACTCTAGGTGCTTAAATCATATCAAAATCGGAATAAAAAGTCAAGAGTTTCATTACAATTGTGTGAATAAATGGTAAGTTAAAAGGCTAAAGTATAACAGTGAGAGTGTGTTGAGTAAAAGGTAAGTGAGCAAAATGAACACTAAAAACACCACTCATCCTTCACCTTCTCGCTCTCGTGAAAGATAACGCTTAACCGTGACAACTGAGTTGCCGTGGCGAAAATGTATGATGTTCTATTCGTGAAAATTCGGTAGTTATTGGTGCAATTCGTGTCGAGTGTTTAGGTGTGCCAGATTTGAAAAGAACTCCCCCCTCTAACTCCCCCTAGTTTAAAAGAGAATATTGAATTTTATGATTTTTTATCCCGTGGTAGAAAACATTTCGTTTTAACAGAGGTCTTGTCAGGTATAGTCAGGCTCAAAAGCGGAGTGAACAGTGTCGGTGAGAGTGTGAAAAATAACCGTGTCAACTTGTTAACGTGGCGAAAATGTATTTTTGGATATTTCACTTGAAATTTACCCCATTTCTTGTTATAGTGTAAGTAGTTACGGAGTAATTTAAAAACGATATTCCCATGAGGAGAACGAGATAATGGAAATAGTAAAAGAAAATAGAAATCCACTGAGGTTTGTAAGTCCCAAGTGGTATTCACATCAATTTAAAACACTTATAAAGAGCCGTTCATATGCGTATTTTAAGCCCTACCTTTGGCTTTCAATTATCAGTGTAGTATTGATGACGGTATATGCTGCTGCAGGAGGCGCACCGGCACTCATTATTAAAGAGCTTTTTAATGGTGTATTGGTGGGAAAAAATGTTAAGATGCTCATCTGGGTAGCGCTGCTTGTGTTTATATCAACTATTGTAAAAGGGATAGCCAACTACTACGGAAGCGTTATGCAGTCCTACATTTCAACACGTATTGCGTACGACCTTAGAAAAGACCTGTATAATCACATGATAGACCTTCCCATGAGTTATTTTAAAAAGAATCAAACGGGAGACTTGATGTCGCGCTATACGACAGCGATACCTGCGTATCAAGGGTTTCTTGGAACAGCCTTTTCGTTTATCAGTAAAATTATACAGTTAATAGCCTATTTTGCTTTTGCTATATATACCTCTTGGCAATTAACCCTTTCCTTGATAGTGCTTTTACCAGTAATATATATTACGATGAAATATCTTGGAAAAAGATTGTATAAGACCGGTAAGAAAATTCAAGAAGCGGCAGGAAGTATCAACAATTTTGTACAAGAGACGGTAAGTGGCGTACAAGTGGTCAAAAGTTTTGCGGCGGAGGATTTTGAAAGAAATAATTATGAGTATCAGAATCACCTGAACTTTGCAGTCAACTATAAGAACTCAAAGATAAATGCGAGAGTATCTCCTATTACCGATACGGTGAACTCTATAGCGGTGGTGGTACTGCTCCTTCTCGGAGGGTATTTTATCATTCGCGGTTGGATTCAAAGTGGAAACTTCTTACAGTTGGTTACAGCGTTGGCTCTGACCGCAACCCCAATTCGATACATATCTCAGCAATATGGAGCTCTATTTACCAATATGGCGGGCGTAGAGAGGGTATTTGAAGTATTGGATGTTAAAAATGAAATTATAGATAAAGAGGATGCAAAAGCTCTTGAAAATCCTAAGGGGAAAGTAGAGATTAAAGGCGCATTTTTCAAATATGAGCCTGAACAAGAGTGGATTATCAACGATATTAGCATTACAGCAAATCCTGGTGAGACAGTGGCCTTGGTAGGAAAAAGTGGTGGAGGTAAATCGACATTGGTGAACCTACTTCCAAGATTTTACGATGTGGAAAAAGGTTCAATATGCGTGGATGGTGTGGATATCCGAGATTATAGCCAAAAAAGTTTGCGTCAAAATATTGGACTTGTACCACAGGATACCTTCCTCTTTAGTGGAAGCATTCGTTCCAATATCGCTTATGGGCTTGGGGATATACCGGATGAGAAGATCATTGAAGCAGCTAAAAATGCCAATGCTTGGGAGTTTATCGAAAACCTTCCAGATGGATTGAATACCGTGGTGGGTGAACGTGGAACACGACTCTCTGGTGGGCAAAAGCAGAGAATCTCCATTGCAAGAGCCCTGCTGAAAAATCCAAAGGTGCTTATATTAGATGAGGCTACCTCAGCACTAGATACGGAATCAGAAAAATTGGTGCAAGATGCATTGGATAGATTGATGCAGTCAAGAACAACGTTTGTTATTGCCCATAGACTCTCTACCATTATTGATGCAGATAAGATTGCAGTGATAAAGGGTGGAAAGCTCCTTGAAATAGGGACACACAAAGAGTTGTTAGCCAATAAAGGATATTACAAAGAGCTATACGATAGACAATTCAGAGATGAATAATATGAAAAAGCATTGAGAGATTTTTTCTCAATGCTTTTTTGAACAGTAAGGGATATTTTAGATACGGCCGAAGCTTTGACTAAATTCCGACAAGATTGACACAGAGGCACTCAGAGGGTTCGAGTGAGGGTGTGAGAAAATGACTCAGTGAAGAAAGTGTATGATGTTTAATTCGTGGAAATTCGGCAGTTATTGGTGCCAATTCGTGTCGAGTGTTGAGAGAAGTGTGGGTGTGAGAAAATCCATTTTCTGTGTATTAGGTGTATTCTGTGGTAGAATATTCCTTTATCAGCTACTATTTGTGGTAGAAAATAAAAAACGCTAGAGGTTTCCCCCTAGCTCCCACCGAATTTTTCACTATGTGTTACTTATGCATTATAAGAAAAAATACTATAAAGAAAAATAGTGTGGTCAATTTCATATAAAGTCACCTCATTCCTGACACAAATTTTGGCGAAGTGTCGTTTTGAAACTTGATGTTTGGCGGTGGTCTCCAAAATTGACTAAAAAAAAGAGCAGTCGCCAAACCACTCTTTTTTCTATGAAATTGACCTTTTGTAAATATACTATAACAAAAAACTTACATAAAGTCAAGATATGAAGGGAAATTCACTACGTTAGATAAGAGCGTCTAAAGTGTGAAAAATCAATAAATAGGATTAACCACGGGATAAAGGCGAATAAAAGCTAAATGTGGAAAACAGTGGGAGTGTGTGTCGAGTAAAAGGTAAGTGAGCAAAATGAACACCACTCATCCTTCACCTTCTCGCTCTCGTGAAGGATAACGCTTAACCGTGACAACTGAGTTGCCGTGGCGAAAATGTATGATGTTCTATTCGTGAAAATTCGGTAGTTATTGGTGCAATTCGTGTCGAGTATTTGGGTATGTCAGATTTGAAAAGAGCTACCCCCACTATCTCCCCCTAATTTAGGTGGAGGATATAGGATTTATTATTGCGTGGTAGAATACTTGTGTATTCGATACCATTCATTGTAAAAAGAATTAGAAGGAGCGAAAAGATGAGTGAAGTTTGTTTGGTTAATACCCTAATCAATACTCTAAGAGAAGAAAGAGTCTTGAGAAAAAAAGGGAGTTTTTATCATTATGTACAATTGAGTTTTTCGTATAATTCAAACAAAATTGAGGGGTCTACACTTACTTCCGAACAGACAGAACTCTTGTATAATGAAAATAGGGTATATCCTCAGGAAAATGTGCTAAATTATTTTGATATTGTAGAGATGAAAAATCATTTTAAAGTTATCGATTTTATATTAGATAGAGATAGAGAGCCATTAACTGAAGAGTATATTAAGAGGGTACATAAAATATTGAAGCTTAATTCACAAGATGAAGAGTTGGGATATCCAATAGGGGAGTATAAAAATAAACCTAATATCATCGTATCAGGAAGTGAAAATTACAAAACCAGTTCAGTAAAAAATGCAAGTGGAGATATTAATGCTTTATTGATGGAGTTTTCGCAACTTACTTTAATAAAAATAGAGGATATTGTGGATTTTCATGTAAGATTTGAACGTATTCACCCTTTTCAGGATGGCAATGGAAGGGTTGGAAGAGTTATTATGTTCAAGCAGTGTTTAGAGCATGGTATTATGCCATTTATTATTGAAGATAGATTTAAAGCCAATTATTTAAAAGGTATAAAATCTTGGCAGACTGAAAGAGGCTATTTATTAGATACTTGCTTATACGCTCAAGATATTTTTAGTGAGAGATTTGACAGCTACCAAAAGATTATCAAAGAAATAGATTAAAGTATATTGGACACGGCCCTACACGGAGGAAAATCGGACTAAAGAATTGAATATTAAATCAGATTTTAAGTCGTCCTTTAGTCCGTGACAAGAATGAAGAAGAACTACCCCCACTAACTCCCTCTATTCTAAGGGGAGGATATCAGAGGTTATTATTTTTCATCCCGTGGTAGAATATTCATTTATTTGCTTCTATTCGTGGCGAAAGTGTTTAGGTTTAGCAGATTTAATTCAAGCTCGAAAAGGGTGTGAACAGTGTCGGTGTGAGTGTGGAAATTAACCGTGACAACTTGTTGCAGTGGTGAAAGTATTCGAAGCTTTCTTCGTGGAAATTCAATAAGAGTTATTGAATTATTCAAGAATTGTTTTTTGAATTATTTGAAGTTTGACAAACTGTATTATTTGTAGTAAAATCAGTAGATAATCAAATAGTTTTTGAATTAATTTATGAAGGGGGATTGAATTAACAATGACTTTTCAAACAATAGAAATGATTATACCAGATTATAGTTCTTGCTTAACAGATTATATTCTCGAATTAGAAAAATTAAGACATGCTGTAGTCTCAGGAACAACTCCAATACCAATTTTTTTTCAATTAAAAGAGCTATTTCACATTCTCGAAAGTTTAGGGTCTTCAAGAATTGAAGGAAACAATACGACTATTGTTGATTATGTTGAGGATCTCATAGAATCTAACAGGAGTAAACCCGAACAAATAATTGAAATAGAAAATATCGAAAATGCAATGAAATATGTTGAAGAATATGATTTTGATTCCCATGGGATTACAAAACATTTTATTCATGAATTACATCAAATAATTGTAAAAGAACTCTCGAAAGAAGGCGATAGTACACCTGGAAAATACAGAGAGCATGCTGTACAAATTTCAAAATCAAATCATATTCCCCCGCCACCTTTACTTGTTAATCAAATGATGGAAGAATTGATTGCGTTTATAAATGAAGAGCATGATATAAAATTTAAGTTATTACAAATTGCACTCACACACCATTATTTTACATATGTTCATCCATATAGTAATGGGAATGGACGTACTGTTAGATTATTAACATATGCAATGCTTATAATGCAAGGATTTAATGTTCACAAAGCGCGAATTTTAAATCCCACAGCCATTTTTTGCAACGATAGAGATAGTTATTATAATCATCTTGCATTGGCAGATACAGGTAAGAGAGAAAATAAATTAAAATGGTGTGAATATGTTCTTAAAGGATTGTCGATAGAAATTAAGAAAATTGATAAACTATCTGATTACTCTTTTCTTAAGCAAAACATACTGTTTCCTGTTTTAGCAAATTCTGAAAAAAGAAAATATATCACTTCATTAGAATATCACATATTAAAAAAAGCGGTTATTAAAACACCGATAGAGGCAAAAGATTTATATGATGTTATTCCAACAAAAAACAGATCCGAAATCAGCAGACAAATAAAATTATTATGTGACAAAAAAATGCTGATACCTTATAAAAATTATCAAAGAAAATACATAATAAATTTTTCTGGAAATTATTTGTTACGTGAAATGATACAGGTATTGAGAATAAATGATTTTATTCCTGAATCGTTATTCAAATAAGGCTAAGTTTAACTGTGTTGAAAGTGTTTAGCCTTAACTGGCGATTTTATCAGTTATAGTCAGGCTCGAAAGCGGAGTGAATAGTGTCGGTGTGAGTGTGAAAAATCAATAAATAGGATTAACCACGGGATAAAGGCGAATAAAAGCTAAATGTGGAAAACAGTGAGAGAGTGTGTGTCGAGTAAAAGGGAAGTGAACAAAATGAACACTTAAAACACCACTCTTCCTGCACCTTCACGCTAGTGAGAAGGATAACGCTTAACCGTGACAACTGAGTTGCCGTGGAGAATGTATGATGTTCTATTCGTGGAAATTCGGCAGTTATAAGTGCCAATTCGTGTCGAGTGTTTAGGTGTGTCAGAGTTGAAAAGAACTACCCCCTCTAACTCCCCCTATTCTAAGGGGAGGATATCAGAGGTTATTATTTTTCATCCCGTGGCAAATATATAAAGTTTTAGGAGGAGAAATTGGCAGAATTTAAAAAAATCGAAACAGGTATTGAAGGACTATGTGTCATAGAGCCTCAAGTTTTTGGGGATGAAAGAGGCTTTTTTATTGAAAGCTATAATAAAAGAGAGTTTGAAAAAATTGGGATAGATTTAGAATTTATCCAAGATAACCACTCAAAGTCTAAAAAAGGTGTGCTTCGAGGACTACATTTTCAAACGCAATATGGACAAGATAAATTGGTGCGCGTCATTCATGGTAGCGTTTATGATGTGGCGGTAGATTTACGCGAGGGAAGCCTAACGTATGGAAAATGGTATGGACTCATACTTTCTGCTGAAAATAAAAAGATGTTTTTAGTTCCAAAAGGATTTGCCCATGGATTTTTAACACTAGAAGATGATACTGAGTTCCAATACAAGGTGACGGACTACTATGCGCCAGAGTTTGACAGTGGGATGCTGTGGAGCGATGAGGATTTAGCGATCGCTTGGCCACTATCAGAATACGGGTTAACAGTAGAAATGCTCTCCCTCTCTGCGAAAGACAGAGTACAAAAACCCTTTAAAGAGACAAAACCATTGAAGATATAAATAAGTTTGAGCCTGACTAAAATCTGTAAAGATATTTGATATGGAGGAACAATGGCGAAGTATTTATATGAAGAGCTCTCTTCAAAAATAATACAAAGTATATATCGAGTTTATGATAAACTTGGATATGGATTTCTAGAATCAGTTTATGAAAATGCACTACTGATTGAGTTGAAGAGATTAGGGGTAGGGGTTGAAAATCAGAAAGAGTTAAAAGTATATTACGATAATGAAATTGTTGGAATTTTTCGTAGCGATATTATCGTAGAAGATAAAATTATTATAGAATTGAAATCTGTAGTTTCTCTTACAAAAATTCATGAAGTTCAATTGGTAAATTATTTAAAAGCGACGAAGCTAAAAGTGGGAATATTAGTGAATTTTGGAGAAAAACTTGAGATAAAGCGAAAATATTTTGAACAGTGATCTTATAACAGATTTTAGTCAGGCTCAGAAAATATTTGTTTATAGTGGCGAAAGGAAAAAGATGAAGATATTAATTACAGGGGCGAATGGCCAATTAGGAACAGATTTACAAAAGATTTTAACATCTCAAAGTATCGAATTTGTGGCGACAGATAGCGCAGAGCTCAATATTTTAGATGAAGTGTGCGTACGAGAGTTTGTTAAGGGGAAAAATTTCACCCATATCATCAACTGTGCGGCATATAATAATGTGGATAAGGCTGAAGAAGAAGTAGAGCTTTGTAGAAAACTTAACACAGAGGCGCCGAAACTTTTAGCGCAAATTTCCCACGAAATAGGAGCAGTGTATGTGACTTATTCAACGGATTTTGTTTTAGATGGTGAGAAAAAATCTCCCTACTTTGAAGAGGATGTGGCAAATCCCCTTTCCATTTACGGTCACTCAAAACTTGATGGAGAGAGAGCTGTCTTCTCAGTAAATAAAAGCTGTTTTGTTATCCGTACATCGTGGGTATTTGGTATGGGCAATAACAATTTTAATAAGCAAGTGATAGGGTGGAGCCAAGGGAAAACAGAACTCGCTATTGTGGACGATCAAGTATCTTCGCCGACTTATTCCTATGATTTAGCAGATTTCACCCTCAAACTTATTGAGACATCGGAGTATGGACTGTACCATTTCTCAAATTCTGGTGAGTGTAGCAAAAGAGATCAAGCGGAGTATGTGCTGAAAAAAATGGGATGGCAAGGTGTGGTTAAAGGAGCAAAAACGGCGGACTTTAATCTACCAGCAAAACGTGCCAGCTACTCCAAGCTCGATAGTTCTAAGTTTGAGCGTGTGGTCGGGGAAAAGATTCCCACGTGGCAAAGCGGCATCGACCGTTTCCTAGAAGAATACACAAAAAAAGAAGTTTGAGCCTGAGTAAAATCTGTTAGATGCCTGCTGTTGAAGATATTTTAAGGGTGTAGGTATTCAATATTAAAGGTTAACGGCACTGTTTACAGGTGTTTTGACAGGCTCAAAAATGATGTTTGAAATTTTTATAATTTGGAGGAATGAGATGAGATATTTAGTAACAGGAGCAGCCGGGTTTATCGGTGCAAATTATTTGAAATACATTTTAAAAAAACATTCTAATATTGAGGTGATTGTCCTTGATAAACTAACCTATGCAGGGAATTTACTCACCATTCAAGAGGAGTTAAAAGATGCAAGGGTGAAATTCATCAAAGGGGATATTCAAAACAAAGAGTTAGTGGAGAACATCTTCATGCAACAGGATATTGACTATGTGGTGAATTTTGCCGCTGAGTCTCATGTGGACAGAAGTATTGAAAATCCACAGATATTTTTGGAAACCAATATATTAGGAACACAAAATTTACTGGATATGGCGAAAAAATTCTGGTCAATTGGAAAAGATGAGAAGGGCTACCCTATTTACAAAGCCGGTAAGAAATACTTGCAAGTCTCCACCGATGAAGTCTACGGAAGTTTAGAAAAAGATTGGGAGTGCGCTCAAGAGTTGATACTTGATGAGAGTGTCAGAAAAGTGATATCGGGAAGAAAAACTCAGCCTTCAGGGTATGGTGCGACCTTTTTCACAGAAACGACCCCACTTTCACCAAGAAGCCCCTACTCTGCATCGAAAACGGCCGCAGATATGTTGGTAAAGGCGTATGAAGATACCTACCATATGCCAATCACCATCACCCGTTGTTCAAATAACTACGGACCTTACCATTTCCCAGAAAAGCTCATCCCGTTGATGATCAAAAACGTATTGGAAGGGAAAAAGCTTCCAATTTATGGAAAAGGGGATAATGTAAGAGATTGGCTTTATGTAGAGGACCATTGTAAAGGGATTGATTTGGTGCTTCACAAAGGAAGGGTTGGAGAGGTCTACAATATTGGTGGCTTTAACGAAGAGCAAAATATTGAGATTGTAAAACTTGTCATCTCAACCATTGCACGCATTATGAAAGAGGAACCACACCATCAAAAAGTTTTAAAAACGGAGCTTTCTAATATTTCGGAGGAGCTTATCACATATGTTCAAGATAGATTGGGCCACGATGCGCGTTATGCCATTGACCCGACTAAAATTGTAACAGAGTTAGGGTGGTATCCTGAAACGCCATTTGTTGAAGGGATAGAGAAAACCATTCGCTGGTACCTTGAAAATCAAGAGTGGGTGAGTTCAGTGACCAGTGGCGAGTATCAAAAATACTACGAGCAAATGTACCAAGGAAGATAGGCGATATAATTATTAATGTTAGAAAATAATTTGAGCCTGATAAAAATCTGTAAGAGTTTGCTGAAAAAATAAAAAAGTACATAATATTTTACAATGAGGGTTTAATAGATTTGAGTTAGGGTTGAAAGTGTGAATGTCAATGTGGAGAGTGACGAGATCTCTCCACGTTGGTCGAGATGACATCAACAACTATTTCTTATATCATAGCCTAAAAAACCGTAAGAGCAAAGCTTCCATGACAAATTTTTTATATTTTAACAGATTTTAGTCAGGCTCGAAAATAATCTTTAAATCTCTCACTGGCTTGAGAGATTTTTTTATATGCAAATGGAAGTTTTGTGATATAATAGAGTAAATGAAAATCTTGGGGAGCGATATATGAAAGTGTTAATCATACAGTTGAAGCGAATAGGAGATGTGCTACTTTCCACACCGCTTGCAAATACCCTAAAAATGAATTTCCCAGATGTTGAAATTGATTTCATTACCTCTCCTGGTGAAAAAGGTGTGTTAGAGGGAAATCCCAACATTTCAGAGATTATCTTACTTACCAATGAAGAGCGTAAGAACAAACTTAAATTTTTAAAAAAGATGCTTTATATTAGGCAGAAAAAATATGATGTGGTCTTCAATGTGAATGGAAAGTTAGAGGGCATGCTCATAACCTTTTTTTCTAGAGCTAAAAAGCGCGTTGGGTGGGATAAAAAAGGGTGGAAAATTGTGAATACCCTCTCAGTGAATAGCGAAAACTTCAGAAAGAAAACGGGAACTGCGGCACAGACCATTGATGACCGTTTAGCCATGTTAACCGCCACCTTTGGAGATATCAAGTTAGACAGTGAGTTTCATATATGGCTGAGCACGGAAGAGATAGAGCACACACGGGAGCTCATGGTAAGAAGTGGGGTGGATTTTACAAAACCCATCATACCCATAGGAATAACCAGCCGTAGATGGTATCGCGTGTGGGAGTTTGAAAAATTTGTGGCGATGTCACACCATCTGATTGAAAAGTATGACGCACAAATTATCCCATTTTATGCTCCAAACGAAAAGGCGTATATTGATAGCTATATTGAGGCGATGAAAAGTTCGGCGGTAAAGCGCGTTGAGACAAAAAATGTGCGTGAACTTGCAGCCATGATGCAACTCTCAACCATTTATTTTGGAAATGAAAATGGGCCAAGGCATGTTGCTCAAGCGGTCGGTACACCAAGTTACGTGATATTTCGAGACAACATTTCCACCCACTGGTTTTTACCAACAGGCAACCCTATGCACAAAATAGTAACCTATCAGACGGCATACGGACTTACGGATGAAGAGTTTCATGCACTGTTTTCGCTTACCAAAGAGGAACTTTTTGCCAAATATGAGATATCTCTAGAGTTTGTAAAAGAAGATTTTGACAAGATGGTTACCCAGCTAGGGATATTAAAAAATAAAAGGTCTTAAGCAGATTTTAGTCAGGCTCAAAAGGGGTATATAATCTATACTTGAGTGATTTGAATGATAAATTCGGGGAGAGAAAAATTATGATTATTTACATTGATAATGTACTACTTCAAACAAAATTGCGTAAAGTAGATACGTTGGAGAAAATTATTAAAACGGTAGAGAGACTTATCGCTGATAATGGAAGAATTTTGACTGAAATACTTGCCGATGGTAGAAAAGTTGCACTTGGCTACAATCTCAGTGAGCAAAATATTCGAGATCAGATAGAGTATCTGGAATTTTATACGACCGCACCTGAAGTGGTACTTTTAGAGAACATTCAAAATATGTATGAGTATCTTGAACTTGGAAAGGCTTCATTTGAAAGGGCGCTCTTCTTTTTCAAAGAGGGGATGGAGAGACGAGGGTTTAAAATCATTCTTTCAGAACTTGATCGCATTGCCATAATTGCGGATACGTTAGAAGCGGTATCTGCCTTGTCGCGCACCATTCAAAAATCCCCTGATTTCCATCACATGGTTCACCAATTCAATCAAGCCATTGAGCGACTTCTCTATTTTCTAAAAAGTGAGGAGATGGATAATTTAGTTTATACCATTCAAGTGGACTTGTTGAGCGTTTCTACTTTGATTCACAATCAAATAGATTGCATGTACTACGCAGTGCTTGATGATTTCTTAGATGAGAAACGAGGACAATAATGAAAATAGTAAGGGTGTTAATTGTAAAAATTATCATCCTTGTTTTATTTTTCTCATACGCCTATTCCCAGGATATTCGTGCCACCCGCCTTCCCAGTGTGGGGGATGGGGCTATTCGAACAGAGGCTATATGGCACAGTGAAAATAGCCCAACTTACTGTATCGAGCTAACTCCGGGCAAGTTTCGATTTATGATTGCCACGGCAAAGGATGATGTAGGGCGAGCTACAGTGGTGGTTAACGGTAAAAGCTATGAGATGAAAATGATTCAAGGAGAGAGCCGAGATTTCTACTTTGGCGATGCGAAAGTGGATACGCCTAATTTTTCTTATTATTTTATTTTGGCAGAACGGGGTAAAAATTTCTATGTTGGAAGAAGTTCATCATGGAGCAATTCAATCACTCCCTTTCAAAATAGTCAAGCCAGTGATGAGTTGAATGCTGATACATGGGCTAAAAATCAACTTTTTTACTATATTTTATTGGATAGATTTAGAAATGGAACAGATTTAAACGATACAGAGGTGCAAAATTGGGGTGCAAACTACAGCGAACTTAATCAAAAGGGTTATTTTGGTGGAGATTTACTTGGTGTCTTTGAAAAAACAGAGTATCTAAATACACTAGGGATACAAGCTGTGGAACTCTCATCTCCCTTTTATGCAGAAGGGATTGCCAATGGTTCAACGTTAGATTTTCGACATATTTCACCAGAACTCGCCATCACTCAAGATGGAGGGGATAGACTCACAGTGACTTTTCAAACTTTAAGCAAAGTTGAAAAAGTGAAGAAAGGGATCAATCCCAATACCCTCAAAGAGGAGTATGAAGAGGTGAAGAGCTATACCACGGGGAGTGCGACCCTTACATTGCCTCAAACGGCGAAGAATTTTGGGAGTTCTGGCTCAAGTGAGGTGGAAAATTTGGCCATCAGTGGTAGTGGTGTGAACGGATATGGTGAGAGTTTAGATTCAAAAACGTGGGGCTATACCCAATCGGACAGACTCTTTTTTGCTACTGTTCAAGCGTTACATGAAAAAGGAATCAAGGTGGTTTTAAATATGAATCTCACGAGCGTGGGTAAAAATTTCTTTGCATACCATGAGGCCATTTTACAAGGACCGACAAGCGCGTATGCCCACTGGTTCTATTTTCAAGATTGGGAAAAATGTACCACCTACACAGCAGAAAACGAGGATATTTGGAACCCTTATGTTCAATATTATGGCAATGCAAGTGTGGGCGTAGAGTATATCAAAGGGGCGAAATATCGCAGAAGATGGATAGCATTATCTGAAGCGACCACACCTCTAGAGATTCAGGAGGTAATACAGTGGAACTATGAACACGTTCTTTCACGCTCTGGAGAGTTAGGGGGGGAGCGAGTTCTCTTAAATACCTCTAACGGTGAGGTTCAAACCTATTTAATGGGTTCGGTTATGAAATGGGTTAATGGGGTGGGACAAAGTTCTGGAATAGATGGAATTGCTTTTGATTATCCGACACAATTAGATTCAAATTTCTTAAATTCGCTCTCTCAAACCATTTTGAAAGTTAAGCCGAATTTTTACTTGGTGACAGGATTAGACTCAACACCTCTTAAAAACACAACGCTGTATCATCGAGATTATGATTTTCCTGATATGCTCAATGAGTTTGTGAATGAAGGGATACTCAAGTCTACAGTGCTTGCCAACCAGTTAAAGGTGAGAGAGTGGATGCAATCTGTTCAGAGAAGAGATTCAGATATGATACCTCTCGATTCCATCTATACGGCGCGTAGTTTTAGCATGACCATAAATCCAGAGGTGGGATTTGGCGAAAATTTGGGAGAGTTTATGAAAATTTCCCCTCAAGCCCTCTCCCCGAACGATAGCATTGCAAGGTATAAAATGTACCTTCTTCTCTCACTGATTCGTCCTGGAAATATTGAGATGCTCTATGGGACGGAGTTTGGACAATTTGGGGGAGTGGAAGAGGCAATAAAGCCGATGCTTTGGAATGATCTTCCTGAAAATGAGTTAGAAAGCGATAGGATGTTGAAATATGGTGCGCAAAGTGTTGGAGGCAATAGCAATGCGTTAGAGTTTCCTGGAGATGTCGATGTGGATTTAATCAATCAAGAGATTCTCTATACCCCAAAAAGCAATATGGATCTCTATGCATTTGTGAAAAAAGCTATTTTACTCCATAAAAAATATCAATCCCTTTTTGAAACAGGGACTCTCTCTTACGTCACTACGGGCGACGAGAATCTCTTTATCTATCAAATTAAGGATAAAAAGGAGACTCTTCTCGTAATTGCCAATCGAGGGAGTGCCAAAACGGTGAGTTTAGAAATTGCTAAGAGTGGTGTGTATAAATCAGAACTGACAGGGCAAAGTTATGAGATTAAAGAGGGAAAGCTTACACTAGAGATGGCCAAAAATGGATGTGATATACTTTATAAGGTGTACTAACGAGCCTAACTAAAATTTGCCAACCCTAAAAATTTGCCACGAATTATCACCAATAAATTCCAAATTTCCACGAATAGAAACAGATAAAGGCATATTTTACCACGGGATAAAAAATAGTAAAAGTTGATATATCCTCCACCTAGGATAGGGGGAGTTAGAGGGGGTAGTTCTTCTCAAATCTCACAATCCTAAACACTCGACACGAATTGGCACCAATAACTGCCGAATTTCCACGAATAGAAACATTTAAAGGCATATTTTGCCACGGGATAAAAAATAATGAAATCTGATATATTCACGCTATAGAACGTGTTAATATCTGGGGGATTTATATGTCATTTCCTTCTCGCAGGCGAGAAGGTGCAGGTTGAGTGGTGTCTTGACTGGAAAGAAGTAAACCTATAAACACAACTCACCTCGTTCCTCTCTTCAGAAGAGAGGATGAAAAGTGGTATTAAACAGGTTCATAGAATAGGGGGTAGTTCTAAATTCGTGTCATTCAGCGCGAAGTCGCAGAATCTATACCATACATATTTTCGACACGGACTATGTGACAACTAAATGCTGTCGTAATATTTAACTCTTTTCTCTGTGCCTCTGTGCCTCTGTGTCAATCTTGTCGGGTTTTAGTCAAATCTTCGTCCGTGTCCAATATGAGTTTTAAGATAATAAATGATATTTACAATTTGGCCAAAACGTGCTACAATGTATTACGAAAAAAGGAGGTGAGTACTATGTCAACTATTTCGCTTAGATTATCAGATACAGATGATAAGCTTGTTAGGAAGTACGCAAAAATGCACAATATAAGTATTTCAGATTTATTCAAAAAGACTCTTATTGAGAAGATAGAAGATGAGCTTGATATTAAGCTATTTGAAAAAGCTCTCAAGAAATCAAAGGATGAAAAGATATATACACATGCAGAAGTAATGGAAGAGTTGGGATTATGAAATATCAAGTACACTATACAGATACAGTCATTAAAACACTAAAAAAATTGGATAGGTCTATTGTAGCCTTACTTATGGGATATATCAATAAAAATTTACAAGATACAGAAAATCCAAGAAAAATGGGAAAGAGTTTAGTTGGTAACCACCAAGGTAAATGGCGTTACAGAGTAGGAGATTATCGTATTCTGTGTGAAATAACAGATGATACAATTACAATTTTAGTTGTGGCTATCGGTCACAGAAAAGATATTTATGAGTAGTAGTTCGCTCTAGACTTTCCCTAAATATTTTTGCCACGAATAGAAACAAATAAAAGCATATTTACCACGGGATAAAAAATAGTAAAAGTTGATATATCCTCCACCTAGGATAGGGGGAGTTAGAGGGGGTAGTTCTAAATTCTTGTCATTCAGCGCGAAGTCGCAGAATCTATACCACACATATTTTTGACACGGACAAAGGGACGACCTAATGCTGACTTTATATTTAGCTCTCTCAGTTCCCTCTGTGCCTCAGTGTCAATCTTGGCGATTTTTAGTCAAATCTTCATCCGTGTCTAATATAGTCGTTAGCGTTCACCATTCATAAAGATATTGATTAAAAATATGTAATAATTCATCTCAGAGAGCCCTGTTCAAGTGAGTTAAAACAAATTAATTGCAATAATACCTATTGAGGTCAAGTTAGAATAGAGTGAAGTTAAATCTCGATAAATTCAATAAAATCAATGGATTGAAGTGAATTAGAATGTACAAAGAAGTGATGGAAGTGCATAGATAAATAATAAAAATTCAAAAAAATAAAAAAATAATAGTTTATATGAAAAAACTAATTGACAATTGAAAGAAAAGTGATTATAATGAAAATATATCATAAGGAACAAAGGAGGAAAAAAAAATGAAAAGAAAAAATGGATTTACCTTAATTGAGTTATTGGTTGTTATTGCTATTATTGCAATATTGGCAGCGGTAATTTTCCCAATCATGGGTAAGCAGATTAAGAAAGCAAAAGATGCAAAAGCAGTCGCAGCGGTGGGTGCTGTTAGAACCGCAGTAACAACAGCAACAGCAGATTTAGAAGGGTATGCTCCGAAAATTTCAGGAAGTGGTGCAACAAACAATGTACTTTATAATTTAATTTATGGAACAACTGTATATTCTTCAGCAGGAGGAACACCTTCAGTAGCAAGTATCACAGCAGATGGAATTGATACAAAATCAAGAGCGTTATTTTCAGAGTTTGGTCTAGATACTGCAAGTGTAACAGCGGGAACTCCATCAACAATTGGAATTACTTATGCAATAGCAACGGGTTCAGGAAGTGCTACAATTACATTTGGTAGTTCAAATAATAGTTCAAACGTATCTTGGTCAACTCTATAGTCTATTTTTTAAAAGCACGGGAAACCGTGCTTTCTTTATTGGTATTTAGTCAATATTTAAGGAGGAGATTATGAAACTAAAAAATGGATTTACTTTAATTGAGTTATTGCTATTATTGCAATATTAGCGGCAGTAATCTTCCCAATCATGGGTAAACAGATTAAGAAAGCAAAAGATGCAAAAGCAGTAGCAGCGGTGGGTGCTGTAAGAACAGCAGTAACAACAGCAACATCCGAGTTAGAGGGGTATGCACCGAAAGTATCGGGAAGTAGTAGTGGTGTGGGTAATGTACTGTATAGCCTTGTAAATGGTGGAATAGTGTATTCGTCAGCAGGAGGGACTCCATCAATTGCTTCAATTACCGCGGATGGAATCGATACCAAATCAAGAGATTTATTTAGTAATTATGGTTCGGTTGTCGGCTCTCCTACGTCAACTGCATGGTCAAGTGTAAAAGCAGGAACTCCTTCAACAATTCAGGTAGCGTATGAAGTCGCTAGTGGATCAGGAAGTGCAACAATTGAGTTTGTTCCTAATCAAAATAATAGTTCTGGTACACCTTGGTCCTCTTTATAGTCTATTTTTTAAAAGCACGGGAAACCGTGTTTTTTATTTTTTCACTCATAGCCGTGTATAGTCTGAGGCAAAGTTATTTTTTTGTTGACAAAATCTATTCAAAAAGATACAATTAAAAGAAAAGTCACTGTGAGGAAATTATGAAAAAAGGGTTTACATTCATTGAGTTAATTGTGATTGTTCTGATTATAGCCATTATTGCGGCAGTTATTTATCCTATACTTGGTCATCAAGTAAGAAAAGCTAAGGATGCTAAGGCAATCATTGCCATAGGGGCAGTTAGAACCAACATCATGCAAGCGACTGGCGGACTTCAAGGGTATGCACCAATTATTTCAGGGGGAGCAACGGGAACACTTTATACGCTTGTGAATGGGGGAACTTTATATGCAAATAGTGGTTCTAATGTGACTGCAAGTGGAGCTTCTACACTGATAAAAGGGATAGATCCAAATTCAGCAGAGCTTTTTAGCAACTATTCTACATCTGGTGCTCAAGCAACTATTGAAGCAGGATCACCATCAAAGGTAAAAGTATCTTACAGTTTGATAACGCCAAATAGTGCTACGGTAACATTCGACGCTGAGCAGAAGAATAGTTCTAATAAGTATTGGAACGCATTATAAAATCATAAAAGGGTGCTTGAAAAGCACTCTTTTTTCTATTTTCAACTACGAATAGAAACAGATAAAGGCATATTTTACCACGGGATAAAAAACAGTAAAATCTGATATATTCACGCCATAGAACGTGTTAATATCTGGGGGATATATATGTCATTTCCTTCTCGCAGAAAGGTGCAGGTTGAGTGGTGTCTTGACTGGAAAGAAGTAAACCTATAAACACAACTCACCTCATTCCTCTCTTTTGAAGAGAGGCTGAAAAGCAGTAATAAACAGGTTCATAGAATAGGGGGAGCTAGAGGGGGTAGTTCTTCTCAAATCTCACAATCCTAAACACTCGACACGAATTGGCACCAATAACTGCCGAATTTCCACGAATGGAACATCATACACTTTCATCACTGAGTCATTTTCTCACACCCACACTGACACTCGCACCATCTCAATACCTCCCTGTCAATCGTGTTGGGTTTTAGTCAAATCTTCGTTCGTGTCCAATATAGTCGTTAGCGTTCACCACTTTTCCTTATAGCACGTATTAAGAAAATAAAACTTTACATTTTGAACACATTTATGTACAATACAATAAACAGACAAGGAAGGGGGCATATGCGAAGAAAATATGGATTTACACTGGTAGAACTTTTGGTGGTAATCGCTATTATTGGAGTTCTTGCTGTTGTCATTTTTCCCATACTTGCCTCTAAGATAAAAACTGCCCATGATGGAAAAGCGTATTCAGCGATGAGTGCGATGCGGTCGGTACTCAGTTCTGGAATAGGGGAAATGAATGGCAATCCACCTGGAGCGAGTTATGCTAATATGCATTCAATAGTATATGGTGGAACTTTAACCGCGAATCTTCCAGAGCTTAATGAAGCACCCGTACTTGGAATAGATGAAAATTCAAGACAACTTGTCACGCTCATCAGCGGGACAGCGACAGGAAATATACGGTGTGGAATATTTAGAGCCACTTCGGGATCCAGCGTGACAAATCAAGCCCCATTTTACTATAAAATTAACAACAGTGGAAAAGATTACGAAGATGGTCAGATAGAGTTTGTGAGCGGTACCAACAGTTTCAATCAAAATTGGAGCAATTATTAGACATATCCTATAATTTTAAAGGGGAGCGAAAGCTCCCTTTTGCTTTGTATGAGGATTTTACGTCGAAAGTTATAAGTAAATATGCTATCTTAGTTCCTCCTTTGCAAGTAGGAACGAGGTGTGTTTATCGTTTTATCTATTTTTAACCAAGACACCACTCATCCTTCACCTTCTCGCCTGCTAGAAGGAAATAGTTACGTAAATTTTCTAGCTACTAAATAGGTTTTAGACTCTAAAATATGATAAAAAAATGAGCAAAACTCTTAAATGTATTCTAAGATTATAATGTTGAAAATGGTGTGGAATTGAGATGATATTAAAAAACATTTCCACAAAAGTCAAGAATTTTTCGAGAGAAAAAGTATAGAAGAGTTTGATAATTGTAAATGGACTGTATATGATATGCGCTGTATTGTGTGGAAAACTACGTGGATAAGTGGATAACTCAAAAAGTAACCATTTCATGTTTGCTGATAATTATTAGAAAACAAATAAAAAATATTAGAAATTAGTTGTTGACGATTTAAAATAAGTATGGTATGATAACTCTTGTACCTGTGAAAACGGGGAAGCACATTGGGAAAAGAATAGAGAAATAACCAAAAGGTTTTAAAACGTGTAAAGCGTTTTAAAATAG
>Ga0247844_1001464_pt1 | contig 43450 bp, 49 predicted proteins | sample LaCtaG_FD_192421 | JGI IMG/M metagenome (GOLD analysis project Ga0247844, IMG submission 192421) | Freshwater microbial communities from meromictic Lake La Cruz, Castile-La Mancha, Spain - LaCruzMarch201714.5m_1 | ecosystem: Environmental > Aquatic > Freshwater > Lake | place: Spain: Castile-La... | reverse complement strand
CTGGAGATCGCCCGATGACTCGCCTCAAAGCCAACGCCCTTCTCGATGCCGCCACGGTGCTGGTGGGCTGGACCAACCGTTCCGCCACCCGCGACACCGAGAAGGTGTTCAGCAGCGGTGAGGTGGTCAAACTCAACACCAAGCTCGATGCCGCGTCACAGTTCTCGCTGCTGGTCTCCCACCCCGGCCACAGCGATGCGGTGACGGTGGTGCTGCACCTGGCGCCTGAGCTGCGCGACGGAACGATGGGCACCTTTGTCCCCGTCGCCACCGTGGCTGTGCCGGCGGAGGGCGGTCGGGTGGAGGCCTACATCTCCGGCCACGACATCCTGCTCGATACGGCCGATGTGGATAACGCCTACCTGCCGGCGCTCTGCTTTGCCAAGGCCGTCGTCACCCCCTCGACGCCCGAGGGGATGGTGGTGGGCCTGACCGCCACGCTGCCGGCTTGACCATGGCAGGACCACAGATGACAGGGATGGCCGCCCAGGGACCTCTCCCGGCCGGGATGCTGCGCATCCGCCTGGGCAGCCAGGAGCGCTACGTCTGGCCGGTGCATCTGCCCGGCTGGCTGGGGCTCGGCTGGCGGGTGGCCGGGGCCGAGGCCACAGCAGTAGCTCAAGCAGATGGGGTCGCCGTAGCAGAGCTGCCGGCACCCATTGCCGCGCCTGCAGGCGAGCTGCTTGAGCAGGACGATGCAAAACCTGCATCAACCCGCGGTCGCCGAGGCCGGCGCCGCAAGGACGAGGCCCTGCCCGTGGAACCGGCTGACACCGGCGCCGGCACCGTCAGCGATAACAGCGACAGCGATGCAAGCGGCAAAGAGCTCAGCAAACAGGAGCAGGACGCTGAACCCCCTGCTGCTGGCGGCTCAGAGCCGGATCCAGATCCCGACCTCGCTGTTGATCCATCGCCCGATGCAGAGCTGGCTCTCACCGCCCTGCCCGACGACCTCTTCGACGACCCGCTGATCTGAACCACCCGAGCTGCTGGCCATGCCCTACCCCCTGCCCCAGCAACCCAGAACCGTGGGCGGCCAAAGGGTACGGCTGCTTCCCCCTATCGGTTGCCCTGGGGTGGAGCAATGGGTGCTGCCGATGGAGTTCAGTCGCTGGGCCGAGCTCGGCTACCGCAAGGGACCGATCCCTGCTGATGACCTGGAGCTGTTCTGGCTGCCGGCCGACACCCGCTGGAACGAACCGATCGGCTCGGCGGCGATCGAGCTGCTGATCAACCCTCGGCAGACCATCCCCTCACCGATCTCGGTGACCTGGGGCGACGGCAGCAGCAACGTCGTCCCCTGGCCTGCCATCTCCCGCACCGCCCCACGGCTCCGGCACGTCTATGCCCAGCGGGCCGATGTGACCGTGCAGGTGCAGCTGGGGATGCTGATCGCCACCCTCCGTGTCGCCCTGGTGGGTTGCCCGGTGCCGCCCCAGCAGCTGCTCAACCACCGCGATGGCGGTGGCGGAACTGGCGGTGTGATCCAGCCGCTGATCCCCAGCGGCGGCATCACTGGCGAGCCCTACGACGGCCGCCATGCCGTGGTCTGGCGTCTGCGGCTCCATCCCAATGGGGGCCTTGGCTTCATGCCGGACCCGAGCAGCGGCGAGCCGGCGTTGGCAGTGGTGCAGGAATCGGGCGTCGGCAGCCGCGCCACCCGCTGGTACTCCGGCGATGGGCCGCCGCCCACGACCTTGCAGCCGGCGCCGGCGGTGGGGGACTTCTACCTGGACCGCCTGTCGGGGCAGGTCTACGAACTCTCCGCCTGATCGCCGTGCCTGACACCAATAAGGGCCTGGCCGAACGGGTGGAGGTGTTCACCCGTGCCACCAGCGATGCGCTGCAAAAAGCGGTGGGTGAGGTGCTCGATGCCCGCAATCCCTGGCAGCTGCTCTACCGGCTCTCGCGGATCGTGCTGCTGGGCCTGGTGCTCTACACCGCCTGGCTGCTGATCACCCTGCAGCCGGACCTGGCCAAACGGATGAGCACCACCACCGCCGCCACCCTGCAGGAGCAGGTGGTAGCAAGACAGACCCAGATCCAGGCCTTGCTGCGCTCGGCGATCGAGGCCAACCGCTCCGGCCTCCACACCCTGGCGCTGCTGCAGTGGGACGGCGGCAGCAGCGTCACCGTGCTGGCCGCTGATGGGCGCCATGGCCAGCTGGCTCTGACGCCGGGACAGCAACCGCTGCTGGGTGTGGAGATGGCCGAGGCCCTCGGCCACGCTGCCCTGGGCCTGTGCGCCAGCGATGAAGCCGGCGCTCTGCCGCTGGCGGTGCGTTCGCCGGCAGGCAGCAACGGCGTAATCCTGGTCTGTCCTGTGGGTTGCAGCAGTGCAGGGCGCGGCCAGGGGCTGCTGCTGGCCATTTATGACGTCGGGGCACCCGGGGCCGGTGGAGATCAGCAGCAACGCCAGCAGAAGCAGTTGCAGCTGATTTCCCAGCGACTCGGCCAGCTCCTGGAGCAGCGCTGAAGGCAACTCCAAATTTGGCGTCGATTAGGAGTTCGCTTGGAGTTGGGGGACCCCGGCCCACGGCCGCTGGCAAGAGCCAGTGACGCCGCCCCCTGCTCTCCATGCCCCTCTCCTGGCGTCAGCTCGCCTCGCTGCTCGGCCCGCCAGGGCCGATGACACCGCTGGTGCTCTCGATGCCCAGCCCCCAGGTCAATGACCGGCGCATCCTGCTGCGGGCACCCCAGGCCCTGACCATCAGCCGGGTGGATGCGGTGCTCAGCGGCGGCACCAGCCCCAGCTGCTCCTTCTCGCTGCGTCATGGCGCCGATGTCTCCGCTGCTGGCACAGCCGCCACGACGGATCCGATCACTGTCACCAGCACCACCACCGGCAGCGCGATCACCAGCTTTCAGGCCCCAGAGATCCCAGCAGAGCACTGGCTGTGGCTGGATGTCGCCGCCATCAGCGGCTCACCCCAGGCGCTCACGGTGGCCGTGCAGTTCAGCTGAGCTGCCGGCCAAGGCGTCCAGGGCTTCTGTTGCGGTGGCAGGACTGAATCAGCAGGCTGGGGAGATCCTCCAGCTGTTGCGGTCTTGAATCAGCTGCGCACCACTGCCATCGCTGCCACCACCCTGCTGGCAGTCGTGATGCTGATCCGCCCAGCGCACGCGGGCACCATCACCGGCATGGCCACCATCCGGGAGCGGATCGCCCTGCCACCGGATGCGGTCTTCGAGGCTGTGCTGATCGACATCGCCCGCGCCGATGCACCGGCCACCGAGCTCGGCCGTGTGCGGCTGCAGCCTGCTGGTCAGTCGCCCTTCCGCTTTTCCATCCCCTACCGCGACCAGGACATCACCCCCCGCGGCCGCTACTCCGTTCGCGCCACGGTGCGCAGCGGCGAGCGCTTGCTGTTCACCACCGACACGATCACGCCGGTGCTCACCGGTGAGCCCAGCCAGCCGCTGACTCTGCAGCTGGTGCAGGTGGGTGGCGGCCCGCGGTCGTCCCAGGCCTCCTCACCGGTGGGCCGGCTGCCGGCCAGCTGGCGCGGCGATCTGCCGGATGCCGGCGGCACCACGCGCTGGCAGGTGGATCTCTCCAGCGATGGCGCCTACCAGCTGCGCCAGACCTTTCTGGATCGACCAGCGCCCAACAGCTTTGATGACATCGGCCGCTGGCGGCTGGAGAGCGGCAGCAACCGGCTGGTGCTCCGCGGAGGCCGGGAAGCGCCCCTGTTCTTCCAACCCGTTGACGCCGGCAGCGCCCTGAGAAAGCTCGATCTGCAGGGTCAGCCCATCACCTCACTCCAGCCGGATCGCCTGCAGCGGCTGGGGGCCTATGCGCCGATCGAGCCCCGCCTGCATCTGCAGGGGATGTTCCGCTACCTCGCCGATGCCGCCAGCATCCGGCTCTGCGCCACCGGCGTCCAGCTGCCGGTGGCGATGGAAGGCGACTTCCGGGCCCTCGAGCGGGCCTACCTCAAGGCGCTGCCGGCTGGCGCAGCAGGGAAACCGATGCTGGTGAATCTGGAGGGCCTGATCACCAGTCGCCCCTCGATGGAGACCGGCCGGCCGCCGCAGCGCACTCTTGTGGTTGAGCGCTTTGTGGGGGTGCATCCCGGCCAGGGCTGCGGCCAGGCCAAAACAACTCCAACTCCCGCCCCGCATCCCATGGCTTCTCCTTCCCTGCGCGGCACCCTTTGGACACTCCAGGCACTGCAGGACGGTGATGGCCCCAGCCTGAGCCAGCCCCCCGGCAAGCCGGCCGAGCTGCTGCTGGCGAGTGATCAGGAGCGCGTGAGCGGCAGCGGCGGCTGCAACCGACTGATGGGCGGCTTTCGCCTCAGCGGCGAGCAGCTCAGCTTTTCCAAGCTGGCCAGCACCCAGATGGCCTGCCCGCCAGAGCTGATGGCCTTCGAGCGGCGCTACAGCGAGGCCTTGGGCCGGGTGCGGCGCTGGAGCATCGACAAACAGAACCTGCTGCTTCAGGACGAGCGGGGCCGCACCCTCCTGCTGTTCACAGCCAAGCCCTGAACCACTCCCAACTGAACGTGGCAATAGCCAGCAGAACAGCGCTGCCTGGCTGCCATGGGGTCCTGGAGTTCCACCGGTTCAATCCGCGGTCCTGAGGGGCCTGCCGGCCCGCAGGGTTCACCTGGTGTGCAGGGCCCCCAGGGTCCTGCTGGTCCCCAGGGTGCGCAAGGCCCTGCCGGGCTGCAGGGACCGGAAGGTCCGGCGTGCCCCTCTGGTCCGGCTGGCCCTGCCGGCGCCCAGGGCATCCAGGGCCCGGCCGGCATCGGCATCAACTTCAAGGGATCGGTGGCGGCCATCGCCAACCTGCCTTCCAACCCGGACCAGGGCGATGCCTACATCGTCCAAGCCGATGACTCGCTGCGGGTCTGGGATAGCGAGAGCAGCAGCTGGGTGGACGGCGGCTCGATCCAGGGTCCCCAGGGTCCTGCCGGTGTGGCGGGCCCCGCTGGTGCTGCTGGTCCCCAAGGACCGGCCGGCCCTCAAGGTCCGCAAGGGATCCAGGGCCCTGCTGGCTCTGATGGCCTGATCGGTCCCCGCGGCACGGGCTGGTTCACCGGCACCGGTGCACCGCCTTCCTCGATCCCCGGCGCCGTCGATGGCGACCTCTACCTCGACCTGCTCACCGGCACCGTCTTTCAGCTCGGCCCGATCCGCGTGGCTGATCTGCCGGCCATCGGCAGCTCCTTCCAGGGCGGCTACTACGCCGGTCTGATCAGCCACACCGCCAATGGCGTGGCCACCCATGCCCTGATCATTTCGCCCAAGGCCTTTGGCTCGGCGCTCAACCTGGCCTGGAAGACGGCCAACACCTCGTCCACCGGCACCACGAGCGTGTTCGATGGCTGGGCGAACAGCGAGGCGATGAACAACGCCAGCCACCCGGCGGCGCAGTTCTGCCGCTCGCTCTCGATCGGCAACTACGACGACTGGTATCTGCCCGCCACCCAGGAGTGGGACATCCTCTACCGGGCGTTCAAGACGGATGCGACCGCCAATGGCACCTACTTCGGGGAGGGCTATGGCGCCAACCCCTACGCGGTGCCCCAGGGCGGCAACTACACCGACAGCAATCCGCCCCAGACCGCGGTGCTCGCCTTCCGCGACGGCGGTGCTGAGTCGCTCAAGCACTTCGACGAGAACTACGGCGACGATTCCTTCTTCCACTGGACCTCCACCCAGGCCGCCAGCGGGACCGCCTTCCAGCGGATGACCTACATGGGCGATCAGTTCGCTGCGAACAAGACGGGTGCATCCGGCACCCAGGTGCGGGCGATCCGCCGCATCGAGGTCCTGCCGTAAGCGGCAGGGCACACAGCTATGGCCAACTGGCTGCCGCGCACCCAGGTCCCCGGCCAGCAGGTGAGCGTGACCCACACCACCACGCCACTGCTGCCGGGGGCCAGTGCCCTGCTCGATCTGGCGGGCCTGGGGCGGCTGGGCCATTTCCTGGCCGTGAGCACCGATGCGCCGGGCTGGGTGAGCTTCTACAGCTCAGCGGCGGCGCGGGAGGCCGATGGCAGCCGGCCCATCACCCAGGACCCGGCGCCAAGCAGCGGCGTGCTGCTCGATCTGGTCACCACGGCTTCTGCTCTCACGGTCACCGCGCCGCCGGGCGGTACCTACTTCTCTGCCGATGGAGCCTCGGCCCCGAACAGCCCGCCACTGCTGCGGGCGCTGGTGCGCAACACCGGCACCAGCCAGGCCGCCATCGCCGTGACCGTGACCGCCGTCGTGCTGGCGCCTTGAGATGAGGCCAACCCGATGAGCAGCCGGACCCTGATCGACATCAGCCGCCTCGGCACTGACACCACCTGGCCATCGGTGGCGGTGGAGGTGAATGGCTACCTGCAGAACTGGATTGCGGCGGCCAACGCCCAGGTGAGCCAGCACCAGCTGCGCATCGCCACCGCGCCCAACCCCGAGTCCACCGCCAGCGATCCCTGCGGCTGGCGCATCGAGGCGACCCTGTCGCAGCTCACACCGGGCGGCAATCCGGCGGTGCTGATCCTCGAGGTGTTCCTTACCGGCACCAGCCTGCGGATCATGCCCGGCATCGGCAACAGCGAGCCATTCGTCGGCGCCGACAACGAGCAGGGCTGGATCTATCCCTCAGCCACCGTGGGCTGGGCCTCCGGTGACTGGAGCACCACACCACTGCCCTTCAACGCGCAGGTTGCCTGGTCGCTGGCGCCGGGAGCTGAATACTTCGTCTTCGCCTACAGCCAGCACCGCTTCACGAACAGGCAGGCGGTGCCGCTGCTGATCGCCCGCGATCAGGTCTCCGGCAACTGGATCCTGGCGGGCACGCCTCCCTCCACCACCTTTGACGCGTTGCGGGCCGTGAGCTGGAACGCTCGCTCCGGCCAGCCTTCTGGATCCCGCTCCTTGCTGCGTGACGGTTTCATGGCACCGGTGATGATCCGCCGGCCGGCGGAACTGGTGCTCGCCACCACCGACTGGAGCTACTACGAGAGCGCCAACGAACCGGCCCAGTTCTGGGAGCCGCTGCTGTTGCCGCCCGACTTCGCGGCCCTCAACGTGAGCAGCGCAGCGATGAGCTACTACAAGCCACCTGATGGTAGCGAGTGGCTGGCGATCGGCGGCCACGGCCTGCTGCTCCGCACCAAAGACGCACCCGCCCCACAAGGGGGCGAGGGAGGTACGGCGGCATGACCTTTCAGGTGTTCTGCCAGTCCTTCCCGCCGGGCAGCTGGAAGTGGACCAGCAAGGATCCGGCTTCGATCGGCATGCAGCTCGACGGGGCCTTCCGCGCCTTTGCTGCAACCGTGAACGCGTTGCCCGGCAACACCAGCTCGCCCCTCTCGGTGATCCGCTCCCACGCCGATGCCACCGCCAATCGCTGGGGGTTCACCTGGCAGCTGGGCCATCCCGTTGAACCGGCCCACCTGTGGTTCCTCACCGAGAGCACCACATCCCAGGGCGACACCCAATCGAGCAGCAGTGCGGTCTTCGGGAGTGCCAAGGCCATCACTTTCTCAGACACCACCAGCAACGGCGGCTACGGCTCCTACAGCAGCTCCACCGGCAACAGCACCGGCCTGGCCTACATCGACAGCACCCTCGCCGGGGCTACTTCTATCGGCGCGATCCTGCTGATCGCCCAGGACACCACCCCCGGCAAGGAGTTCTTCTGCTGGGCCCTCAAGACCACCGGCGGCAACGACGCGCTGCACCGCGACAGCTGCCATGCCCTTTACAAGAGCCCGGGCACCACGGGCTGGAACTCGATCGCCGTCTTCCCCAAGACCGACAAGCAGTTTTACGGGCAGGTGGTGCTGCTCGGCTATTCCGGCGATCGCTTTGGCGGTCTGCCCTCAGCGATCAGCTCAAGCATCACTGCCAACGGGCACCAGCTGCGCAGCGGCATCGCCCTGGGCCACTACGACTTCGTGCTGCAGGCCCAGGGGCTCTTCGATACCCCGCCGCCGCTGATCGAGCTGCCGGCGCCGCTGTTCATCGGCTCCACAACCATCCGCGGCGCCAGCACCCATTTCGGCAAGGTCACCCGCCCCGATGGGGTGATGCTGCAGCTGGGGCAGCGCTCCAGCGAGCGGGATGTGTGGTTGTGGGTGCCAGCAGGCACTGGCCACAACCAGAGCAGTCCCTGGAGCTCACCCCTGACCCTCAGCCATTGGCGTGAGTGCAACGAGCTGCATTTCATCAGCAGCCTTCCCCCTCAGGGCTGGCAGCTGGTGACGGGCACGGCAGACTTCATCCGCAACTTCCCGCCCATGAGTGCAGTGGGCGCACGTCACCACCCGCAGCAGGGTCCGCTGCTCTCCGGCTCCGGCGGCGGGGGAGGAGGAACCGGAGGAGGTGGCGGTGAAACGGGAGGCGGACCGACGCGACCCGCTACCGGGCTGCTCTGGCCCAGGGGGACCTGATCAGCAGAAGGGGAAGGAGCGGACCCGAAGGATGTCCCGACCGGACTCTTGAGCCACGTCCGTGTAGTTGAGATCCTGAACCCAACCGCTCTTGCAATGGCGGGCCCCATCCCATGACCACCCCGATGAGCGCCGAGCGGTTTGCCGATCGCTTCCGCTATTTCAAAGGCCAGGCCCAGCAGCAGCGAGGCGTTCTTGATCTACATGCCGCAATCAGAAGCAGCGACAAGGGCGCAGAGATACTCGATGAGCAGGCCCCCTGGGCGCTCACCTACAGCGAAGAGACGCCTGCTCCCGCCGGTGGGCTCGATCCCCGCGGCTCAGAAGAGGTCGGCATGGTCGGGCCGCAGAAGCCGGCACCGGTCAAACCCGGCGATAGCTACCTGCTGGTGAACGACTGGGACGAGGACATGGAGGCCTACGACCACACCGGCCAGATCCTCTGGAAGGTTCCCTGCCTGGCCCGGGGGCAGAGGGCGGACACCGACTGGAGCCATACCAAAACCGACACCCCACCTGGGCTTTACAAGCTCGGGCGGCTCTATGCGGACTACGAGCAGAACCAGAATCCGCCCTGTTCCGATACCGCCATGGCCTACGGCTGGTACTCCTTCGATATGGAGGAGATGGAGGGCCAGGAGGTGGCCGTTGGCCGGGCCGGGATCATGCTCCACGGCGGTGGATCGGCCTGCGGCTGGCCCATGGCCTGGGCACCGCAGCAGCCGCTACATCCCACGCTTGGGTGCATCCGCATCCACAACGCCGATCTGCGTGATCGCGTGCTGCCCCTGTACCGCCAGGGCACGGTGTATGTCGGGGTGTTCCAGGAAAAAAAGTGACGCCGGGCCAGGCCCCAGGGGGATGCACCTCTGGGCAGCCATCCCTGGCCCACGCCAACCTGCAGCACTGGCTGGACTTCTTCTGCAGCAGCGCCGTCACCGAGGCCAGCCTGGGCGTCATCCAGCCGCTCACGGCCGAGGAGGCCTGCGGCTTCCTCGGCTGCATGGTGGTCGAGACCGGCGAGCCGGAGCTGGAGAACCTCGACGTGGTGGAAGCAGGCAGCGGCGCCGGCCGCGGGGCCATGCAGTACACGGGCGTCCGCCGCACCGCCTACGACGCTGCCCGGCTCCAGGCCATCGCTGAGGGGATGGAGCCCAACAGCAACGGCTGGCAGGAGCTGTACTTCGCGGAGGAGTACGCCGGCATGCACGATCCGCCCGAGGGCTCGCTGATCGGTTGGACCCGGGTATTTGAGGACCGCCCCTCCTGCATGGATCCAGCAGAGGCAGCGGCCTACTGGACCGGTTCGGCTGCAGAGGCTCAGGGCTACTTCAGGCCAGGCACGCCCCACACCGAGCGCCGCCAGGCGGAGGCCCTGAGGGTCTGGGGATTGGTGCAGAGCGGCGCGCTGGTGCTGCCGCCCACTGGGGCCTGATCGCAGGGGAGGAGCACCAATGCAAGCCAACCCAGCACCCCGCCCGCCCAAGCCGCCGTTCGACCGTGAGCGGTTCGTCTTCAAGATCCTGGCGGTGGTAATCGGCACCCAGCTGCTGATCTATTCCCTTGCTGCTGGGGTCTGCGGTCAGCGGGCGCTCGATGGCCGCCCTGTCGGGCAGGTGTGCCCCGGCACGCTGGAGCAGCTTCAGGGCGGCTTTGATTCCACTCTCAAGCTGCTGCTTGCGCTGCTGGGTGGAGCAGCGCTGTCGCGGATGGACCGGTAGCGCCTGGGAGCGGGAGGGCTTGCTCCGATTGTCATGGCTACGCCCGCTTCAGCCGATGGCGCTTTCTGCCGTCAAAAAGAGGATTTGGTCCTGCAGCCGGGGCTGGGGTAAGACCATCAAGAGAAAACTGTGGTGCAGGTGCTCTATTGGTCAGGCCAATTGTCACCAAGTCTCAGGTGCTTCCATTCCATCTTGTAGCAATGGCAACAACGATAGGTGGCTTCGGACGCACTAGGACCCCGCAGACATGAGCAACGTTTAGGCCAGGATTAAGAAGTTTCAGGACAGCTTGGCACTTGAAGAAGTCTGCGAGTGAATGTGGCAACTGGAGCTTATATTGTTTCTGACCAGGCCTGGCTAGACGGATAACCGCATGAAGCCCAGTTGAATATTTGGTGTCAACGTATATAATACAATCAAGCCATTTGAGTGGCTGATTCGGTGGAATTTAATTTGCGTCACAGCAACGAGGAAAAGATACGCATGCTGGGAGAAGAATCGCAAACTTCAGGCTCAGAACACCTGCAATTGAGAGAGGTTTCCAGTGAAGCCAGTGATCTCAATGATGGCATCGCTGGCGGCGGAGAAGCCAGCGATGTCATCATTGATCGCCAGGAAAGTGCGCACACCGTTGGCCGGATCGTTGAAGGAGAAGCTGGCCACGCCGCCAGTGGAGGTGGCGGTGAGGGCGGGGAAATTGGCAGGAGTAAGCAGGGCCGTGATCGCGCTGGCGCTGAGCTGAGAGATGGAGCCCCTTGCCACGGGATTCAGCGCCTGGGCGAGGTTGCGCACCACCGGCGCATCAATGCGATCGACGCCGGTGACCAGATCGGTGATCCGATCGATGGGCGTGGTTGGACTGGCTGGCAACCGGGAATGGCTGAGGGAGGTGAGACGGAACGTGTCGACACCGCCCAAGCCCGTGAGGCGATCAACGGTGGCGGAGAAGGAAAGGATGTCGTTGGCGGGACCGCCAGAAACGACATTGGCGCTGCGGAAGTCGTACGTGCTGGTGCCAGCAAAGGGGTTGCCCACCTGATCGGTGATGGACCCGGCCGGCAGGGTGAGGAAGTAGCGGGTGTTGGGTGCCAGGTTGCTGGTGGGGTTAATTGTGAGGCGGCCGCCGCTGAGGCTGAGCCTGTTGCTGGTGGCGGCCTCAAAGCTTTCCGTGATAGGTCCAGTGGCCGAGCCAACCCGCAACTGAATCGTGCCGGTGCCGCGCTGAATGGTTTCCCGGAACGTGAGCAGGATGTTGGCGGCAGGGTCGACACCGATAGCCCCGTCGAGGGGCGAGAAGGCCGCCACCGATGGAGCAGTGGTATCAAGAACGAAGCTGCGCGCCACAGACGCCGTGCCGAGATTGCCGGCGGCATCAGCCACCCGTGCGGTGATGTTGTAGGTGGTTCCAGCAGAAGCAGGCAGGGTGGGTGTATAGCTCCAAGTCCTGTTGGTGTTATTGACGGTGGCGCTGCCCAGCAAGGTGTTGCCGTTAAAAATGCGTAGCGTTTCACCAGCAGCCAGAGCAGCGCCGATGGTGCCGGTGATGGTGGGGGTACGGTCATCGGTGCGACCAGCAGCGGCCACGTTGCCTTTGATCAGCCCAACGTTGTCGCTCACGCGAGTGATCGCGGCGGCGGTGGCCGGTGCAGTGGTATCAAGAATGAAGGAGCGAACAGCAGACGCCGTGCCGAGATTGCCGGCGGCATCAGCCACCCGTGCGTTGATTCGGTAATTAGTGCCAGCGGTGGCGGGCAGGGTGGGTGTATAGCTCCAAGTCCTGTTGGTGTTATTGACGGTGGCGCTGCCCAGCAAGGTGTTGCCGTTAAAAATGCGTAGCGTTTCACCAGCAGCCAGAGCAGCGCCGATGGTGCCGGTGATGGTGGGGGTACGGTCATCGGTGCGACCAGCAGCGGCCACGTTGCCTTTGATCAGCCCAACGTTGTCGCTCACGCGAGTGATCGCGGCGGCGGTGGCCGGTGCAGTGGTATCAACAATGAAGGAGCGAACAGCAGACGCCGTGCCGAGATTGCCGGCGGCATCAGCCACCCGTGCGGTGATGTTGTAGGTGGTTCCAGCAGAAGCAGGCAGGGTGGGGATATAGCTCCAGGTTCTGTTGGTGTTGTTGACCGTGGCACTACCTAGCAGGGTGGCGCCGTTAAAGATGCGCAGGGTTTCACCAGCAGCCAGTGCCGCGCTAATGGTGCCGGTGATGGTTGGTGTGGTGTCGTCAGTGCGAGCGCCAGCAGCAACAACGCCCTGGATCAGACCAACGTTGTCATTGACGGCAGTTATGGCTGTCGTGGTGGTGGGAATGTCGTCATTGATGATCGTCCCCACTACTGCTGCGGTGGAGCTGATGCTGTAACCCGTGCCTGTGGCAAGGGTCAGCGCTACGGTTTCATTCGCCTCAATGGTGGTGTCCGCTGTTGGATCGACCGTCACCTTGGCGGTGGAGGAGTTGGCCGCAAAGATCACCGTCTTGACAGCTGGCGTGGCTGCAATGCCGGTGTAGTCGGTGCCGAGCGTTGCTGTGCCACCCACCGTGTAATTCACCGTCAGGGCAGTGGTAGTGGCTCCTGTTCGGGAGAAGGTGTATACCAGATTGCTGGTGCCATCTTCTGTAACCGAGGTCGGCGAAATGGATAAAGTGATAACAGGCTCATTTACATCGATCACATTGAAGATCACCGCCCGCTCGAACGAGAGCCCGCCTTGATCGGTGCTACGGACGCGGATGCTGTAGGAGCTCTTCGCCTCGAAATCAGGGGATGACTTGATCGAAAGCTGGTTGCCTGCTATGGAGAAGGCGTTGTTGTCGGTGTCTCCGATGCCGGAAACGAGGCTGTAGGAGAAGGTGTTGCCAGCATCGGGGTCCGTCGTGGTCAGGTTTGCGACGGTGGAACCAGCAGCGATGTTTTCGTTGAAGCTGTTGACTGAGATGCCAAGGGCTGTGGGAGTATTATTAGCGGGATCATCATTTAAGATTGTTCCAACTGCTTGGCTGCGGCTGATGGCAGCATTCGACGCTCCCGAAAGATTCACATACAATGTTTCATCACCCTCATGAGTTGAATCACCATTGATCTGTACAACAACTGTCTTGGACGTTTCGCCAGGCGCGAAGCTCAATGAGCCACTCGACGCCGAGTAGTCACTGCCACTCGCTGCAGTGCCGTTGGAAGTGTTGAAATTGACAGCAACAGTTTCACCACTGACAATGTTAAGCGAGACAACAAAGGAAATCTCTCTTATGCCATTGTTTCCCTCGCTTGCATTTGCGTCGCTGATGGATAGGGTGCGAGGTGTGTCATTGGCTCCTGTCCTTCCGGCCTGTTTCCCGAAGAGGAGATAATGATCTATTGCCCCACGGTAATTTCCATCGCCATAGGCTGCTCTTACATCTGGATTGTTGGCAAGATAAAACTTTGAGTCAAGTTTGGCTGATCCTCTTCTCCCTTCATTGATGCCAATGAAATACCAATGGCGAGTTGCCTCCACTTCTTGGTTGGCATTTGCAGTGACAGCTTTGACGTCTGCATTATTATTGAGGTAGTACCAAAGCTGAAACGCATTTTGGTCGGTGATCCACTCTGAGCCGTACCAACCGCCGGGCTTCCCCCATTGGTAGTAATGACTGATGGCGCCGCTGAAGTTCATGACTCCATAGGCTGCCTCCACGTCGGGGTGGGCAGCCATATAGTAGATGGGGTCAAACTCTTGTGAGCCTCTACGGCCATATTTCAGGCCCCATTCCAGCCAATGGCTGATTGCTCCGGCGTAGTTTGTGGTGCCGTAAGCGTTGGCGACATCCTGATATCTCTGGAGATAGTCCTTGGGATCAAATACTAAAGAGCCACGCCGCCCTTCGTTGATTCCAAATTGCAGCCAGTGTGAACTCGCCCCATCATGATTGGAAGCGCCGTAGGCATTTCTTACGTCGGTATAGGTTGCCAGGTAATAGGCTGGATCAAAAATCGGTAGCACAAGGCGTGCGTCTGTGGCCGCAGGTGGAGGCGGATTTAGCGGCGGGGCAGATCCCGTAATTAGTGGAAGAGGATCTAGAGGCACGTTATTGTTTCTGATCTCAAAATGAAGATGTGATCCATCTCCTCCCGGCCCCTTTATAACGAAGCCAGTATTGCCCATCTCTCCAATCTTTTGCCCTTGAGTAACATTAGAGCCGTTGGCGACCGAAAATCTGTCAAGATGCGCATACCGGGATATAAAACCGTCCCCGTGATCAATATCAATATAGTTTCCGTATCCATTGGCCATGAACGGCCTTATTCTGACGAGGCCACTTCTTGATGCATAAATTGGTGCACCTATTGCGGCGTCAAAGTCGAGTCCATTGTGTTGATCTAGAATTCGATCGCCATTATAATCTGCAAACCTTTCATAGAAGGTGGCAACAACTGGAACATTCGAAGCGACTGGTCTTGTCCACAAGGCGGATGCCTCCAGAGACAGCAATCCGTCACCCCCCATGGTGAAGAAAAAGTCGTTCTCCACCATGAGCCGAGTGTATTGTTCGGCATTTAATCCAAGTCTGTGGAGCCGGATTGCGAAAAGCTCTCCCTCGTCCCCTGGTGTGTCCATGCTATTGAACATCCCATCAAGGTGATGTCCTAGCTCTTCAGTCAGAATCGCGGTCGCCTGCTCCCAACTAACGATCTTCAGCCAATCCTGGTTCAGATAAATCGTGCCTGTGCTGATCGCATAAGCCCCTGCAGCACCTGGCATGGCACTGGCTGGCAGCAACACCACCGGCGGAAGGTTTCTGAAGTCGCCTTGGCTCCATTCCCCCACAAGCTCACGCAGCTTCTCCGGCTCCCCCTCCAGCTGCAATGCCTCCTGAGCCGCACGCGTGAGGGTGCCGTTCTGCGCCCACAGGCTCAGGAGCTCTCGCCAATCCTGCAGGAGCATCTCGAGAGTGGTGAGGTCTGAGGTGGCCATGGCTGATGTGGGGGGTGGTGTTAGTCGAGAAGAGATGGATGATTTCCGTTGGCCTATCCGGTAGAGGCAGGGGGAGGAAGCAACCAGCCCAGCGCCTTTTCCAGGGAGCTCAGAAGCCGGGCCAGTGCTTGGATCACGCCCACCGTCCACAATCCAGCCTAAAGCCAGCAGCGCGGATTGTGAGGACCGCTCTCTAGCAGCATCTCAGTTCTAGGCATGTGGCTTAGGGAATCCCTCAGCCCCTCGCCGCCCCAGGCCAGGTCGTGGCCCATCAGCGAGCCGCTGTGGTGGCAGCTCCGGGCCAGGAAAGCCATGTCGTGCTCGCCCTCGGGCTTGATGTTGGGGGCGATCTCCCGGCTTGCCGGCAGGCTCCAGATCCAATCCCGCGTGCCCACGGCGATTCCGGTGGCGGTGCGGGTCAGGCCCATAACCTGGTCAAAGCGTGAGAAGCCGATGCGTAGCTGGCCCTCATGGCTGCCCACGCTCACCACCCGCCCGGCCTGGTAGGTGGAGAGCAGCACCGACAGTTCCAGTTGCTCCAGTAGGGCGGGCAGGCCCGGAGTGTGCTCGTAGCGGACGTCGACGGGCTGGAGTTCAGGGGTTGGTTCGGCGGGCGGCGGCGGTGATCTCATGGTTTAGCCCTTGTTGGCTGACTCCGGCCCCGGGCCTGCTGATGTGGTGCCTGGCAGGCGATCAGTGCCCATTCCTGCCGTAGCGGATGCCCCTGGCGCAGCAGTAGGTCCAGTAGAAGCTTCGTGCTGGTGGACCGGTCCATGGCTAAGAGCTACCGCGCAGGAAGGGGTGGAACTGCAGTGGATGCGCAGCTGAGCAAAGGGCTGATTCAACCCTAATGCGGCTAATGCAATTAATCATCACGGATCAGATTCTGCTAATCCATTGCGGCACAGTCGATCTAAAGGTTTAGCTGAATTTAATGCAAAAACCGCATAGACAATTTGGTGTCTTGGAATACCGTTCTGTGCGGATTTTGACTATGCGCATGCTGTAACGGCAAGTTTCGATGGAGGTCAGCATCCATTCGCCGCTATCGGGCCCTGGGCCTTGTCTTCTCCCCCTCCTTAGTGCCTGGGCTGTGAGCGCGGGTGCGGCTACTGATGGCGTTGGCTGTCGCCAGGACCAGCTGATGACGCAGCTCCTCGACCGCGACTTCGATGCCTACGTGGAGCATCTGGCCCTGCAGGCGGCTTGAGCCGCTGGGCTCTCCATCAGCCCGCCAGATCCGGTAGCTCATCCAGCACGGGAATAAAGCGCCTGGCCGGCAGATAGATCCACTCCCCCGCAGGCAGCTGGGTGGAGGGCAGATAACCCGGCACCAGCAGTTGCATCCCGGCCGGGATCGGTGTGGTGGAGCGATAGACAGGCAGCAGCAGGGTGGTGCCCGTCGGCAACGGTTCCTCGCTGGGCCAACTGCTCAGCTCCGGGTTGAACTCACGAAGTAGCGAGAGGCTGAGGTTCTGCTCGCTCGACACGCTGCTCAAGGTCTCCCCCTCGGCGTTGAGGTAAGCCTCGCTTTGCTGCAGCACAGGGTTGAGGCTGCGCAGCTTGGTCTCGGTGGTGCCATGGCGACCGGCCAGCACCGCCAGAGAGTCGCCATCGACTGCCGTGATCGCTTGGGTGCTTTCCAGCTGAGGGTTGCTACGCCGCAAGGTGGCCACGGTGGTGCCGTAGCGCTCGGCGATCAGGTTCAAGCTGTCGCCATCACGGAGCACCAGCACGCTGTGGGGTCTGAGCACCAGCTGGATCGACTCACCCAGCAGCGGCTGCACCAATAAACCGATGCCGCCCGGGCCATAGTCCGCCCCGAAGTGCTGCACCAAGCAGCCGGCGAACTGGGCCCGTCCGCCGGAGGGCAGACCGCCCTGGGGCGAGAGCTGGGCCAGATCTCCCAGCCACATCACCCCCTGGCAGGGGGCCTGCACCGTGCCAAGCAGCGTTGGACCCTGTCCACGGCCGACATCTCCATTCAGCTCCTGATGGACACCATGAATGCACTGCAGGAGATCGAGAGTCGGGTGACCGCACGCACATTCGCGGCGGTGATGGATCCCACCAAAGGTCCAGAGGTTCGAGATGTCTTGGCTCAGCTTTTGGCCGTTCTGGATGAGACAAGCAGTGATGGGGTGATCTGAGCGCCATTTAGGAGGATGAATGAAGCGTGCTGGCCAGGAGCCTGCCCGGCCCCACGCCAGTCCGTCCCCTGTGGTGGGAGAAAATCCGGGATCCGGGCTCCCGGAAGGCCCGTGCCGATCAGCCCATCTGCAGCCGCAGCCCAGAGAGCGCCTCACGCTCGGCCTCCAGCTGGCAACGCTGCAGCAGCTCCTGCTGAGCCATCAGCCGCTCATCGAGCTCATCCACCCGCGCCAGGCACTGCTGGATCGCCGGGATCACCTCCTCTTCCAGGATCGTGATCTCTTCCTCTCCATAGGGCTGCTCGATCCAGGTGCGGCGCAGCGGCAGCCCTCGCCGCAGCTGCAGAATCCGCTCGATCGCCTTGAGGCTGGACTCAAGCAGCAGGAACGGATCCTCCTCAGGCCGGCAGAACGGCGAGGCAGCGGCAGAAAGCATGGCCATGGACTCGGCGCCGAAAGAGGCGCAGCGACGGGACCGATCCCAGGGGGGGCCTGACGTCAGGAAGGCCCCAGACTGGAGAGGACCCGAGCAAGCCCCACAGGGGGCAGGCCCCTCAACTGCAATGGGCCGCTGCTGCCGCAGCGCGGGGGCCATGGGCCGGGAAGGTGATCACAAACGTGCGATCGGCCTGGGCGCAGAGGGGAAGGCCAAAGCGACCTCCGCAGCTGATGCACTGGACTTTGCGGCCGCCTCTCCCCCGGCGGCTCGCGGGGCAGGCCACGAAGCGCACGCCCTCATGGCGGAACACCGCTGGCGCATCGGGGGGCACCACGCAGACCGCCGGGATGCCCTGGCGCTGCAGCGCCGCCGCGACGGAGCGGGACTCAGTGGAGGCATTGATCACCAGCCCCCTGGCGGCTGCCTGCCGCACGGCGGCCTGATTTGCCGGGCCCATCGGGAAGTGGGTGAACGACCAGGCCGCCCGCAGATGGCGGGTGGCCCGAGCCAGCTGGATCAACAGGGCCTGATCGATGCGCAGCGGATCAGCCGGCTCGGGCCATTGATCACCGGCCACGCAATGGCGGAACAGGATCCCGGCCGGCAGCGCCAGCACCTGCTGGATGAAGGCCGCCGCCGGCAGACCGCTCTCGCCTCGGCTGAGCCGATCCCAGTGCAGCCGGGTGTGGAAGCCAGCTTCGGCATAGCAACCCTGATCACCGGCCAGGGGGCAGGTGGAGGGGCAGGTGTGGCGGCTGGTGCTGGAGACAGCAATCGGGCCGGTTTTGCCGTTGTCCGACGGGAAAGACAGGGAGGCACGGTGGGACTCGGCAGCAGCCACAGGAGAGGTGACGCAGGACCCGCCCTGCAGCCGCGCCGCCAGGCAAGGGCCAGCCACCAGCCAATGGCGCAGCGCAGCGGAGCCCAACGTCCACTCCGGCTGGCTGGTGAAACCCTTGCCCAGGCGCGGAGCATGGAAGGGCCTGCGCCGCCGACCTCACAACGCAGCAGATCGCTACTGCTGAGGCGGTAACTGGCAAAGCCCAGTGGGGAGCCTTGATCGCTTGGATCCGCCTGCTCGCTGGCAAGTGCTGGTGAGCGGCCAGCTGGGCCGCGTCGCGATGCCCTCCCCGCCCATGCGTGCGCCTGCACCGGATCCCGAGCCCTCGGCCATTCAGGCCGAAACACCTCCGCCACAACACACGCCGGTGCCGGCAGGGCGCTGGCCCCTGCCCACCCTGGATCTGAGCGTCTCGGCTGATGCCCTGGTGCTGCTTGGCATCTGCGGCTGGCTGATCTGGCGCCGTTTCCTGCGGCAGATGGTGCTCAGCCGCTTTGGTTTCCTGCTCGGCTCCCAGCAGAACGCCCGCTACCTGGTGGAACTGCTCGCCCAGGTGGCCGTGCTCACCGGCGCCAGCCGCGTTGCCCTGGGCACCTTCTACAACCCCGAGCTGCTCACCACCGGCTACGGCTACACCCGGGTGGCGATCCTCAGCTGTTACGTCGCACCGGGCCGGCTGCCGCTGGATGTGGAGTCACGCTCCATGCCAATGGAGCGCATCCGCGCCGATGTGCAGGACCTGCTGGAGCACGCCAACGGTGGCTGGCGGCTGGTGGAGGCCGGCCCCCATCTGCCCACACCCTGTCTGGACTACCTGCTGCGCAACCGCATTGCCTTCCTCTACGGCCGTCTGGTGATGCTGGAGACGCTGCCGATCGGCATCCTCAACCTCCACTTCGATACGCCGCAGCAGCGGCCGGCAGACCTGGGTGCGATCTGCCATGCCGACCGTCTGGAGACTCTGTTTGCCGAGATCAGCCTGGTGGTGCGCGGCCGCATCCTCAGGCCATCGCTGTGGCGCCGCCTGCTGCGCACCTGGAGCGGCCACTGATGGCCGTGGCATGGCGCATCAGCATCGGCTGAGCCAGCTCCATCCACCTGCAATGGGCCCGCAGGCCTCGAGCCCTCTGCAGGGCAGGATCGCAGCGAGAGCTGGATCCCAGGCGAGCCTCACACTGGAGAGGACCCGGAGCGAGACCTCTTTGCGGTTTCAGGAGAGCCTGTCGACAACGATGCTCCACCCCCTGCCTGGGGCATAGCGATAGGCACCGCCGCCGATCGGCTCCACCATCCAGCGCTTGCCGAAGTTCAGCCGGGAGAAGCGCAACCCCATGCCGTTGGCGTTGAGGGTGGTGCCGCTGATCAGATCCGGCTCTCCCCAGGGGTCGTTCACCACCACATGGGTTGGGGTGTGGCCATAGACGATCAGCCAGTGCCCTGAGCCGGTGGGGCGATCGACAGGGCCCCGGTGGATGTAGCCGCAGGGGACCGGGATGCCCCGGTTGATCTGCTGCTCGATCAGCTGGAAGTCGGCGTTCTGCACCAACCGGGCTGTGACGCCGTAGTGAGCCAGGGCACGCAGCTGGGCGCTGGCGTCGGTGGTGTCGCCAAAGCGCTGCACCACCGCCAGGTACTGGTCGTCGCCATTGGCGCCCTGGAGCGTGCCGGGCTTGATCGTCTCCAGCAACATGGCGCAGCTGGACGAGAAGCAGGTGCGGTCGCGCTGGGCCAGCTGGGCTGAATCGCGCTGGCTGAACCGGGGCACGCCGACCAGCGGGTTGGGGTGACGCAGAACGGCAGCTGCCGGCGCTTTGGTCTCCACCGCGGCCTTCCACAGGTTCCGCAGCTCACTGCCCTCAGCCAGGGCCTGGGGCTCGTGCTGCACCAACAGGTCCAGCACCGCCTGCAGCCAGGCGCGGTGATGGCTCTTGGCCGGGTCGTAGTGGCTGACGTAGTTGCTGGTGGGGATCGGAGGCTTCCCCTGCAGAGGTGCCTTGCTCATGGCTGCAACCGCTCCAGATCGTCCGGCGACGCCCCCTCCAGCCAGGCCGCAAAAGCCTCGTCGCCCATCTGTCCCACGGCGTGATCCGCTGCAGCCCGCGGATCGAAGAGGGCAAACAGCGGTGCCAATTCGTCACTGGCCCAGCTTTCGCCGGTGAGGGCTTCCAGCTTCTGGCGCACCACCTGCTCGAGCTCGGCGCCGGAGCAGCGCTGCAGCAGCCCCGGCAGCAGGGGATCGAGCTGACGAAACAGCAGCGGCGCGACCGCCAGGATGCGGCGCTGCACAAACCGCCGGGCCAGCGGTTTCACCACGGCCTCCACAGCGCCAAGGGCCAGGAAGGCGATGGCCAGATCAAGCAGCCAGCGCATCGTCCCCGTCCTCGTCGTTGGCGTTCGAGCGGAACTGCCCGAGCCGGTTCCTGGGCGGCAGGTGCCGCACCACGCCAGATGGGATGCCGCCATCGGGGCCGCCGCCACCTGGACCGCGACCACCGGTTCCGGGGCCATGCCCCCGGCCGGAGTCCATGAAGTAGGTGGCGGCCGACTGGCCTGCCAGGGCGATCGCCGGCAGGGCCAACGCCCAGCGGCTCTCACAGAGGGCAATGTCTTTGGCGCGGACCTCGCAGACCCCGACAAAGGTCATCAGCGAGAGGATCTCAGCGCCGACCAGGGCGAGGATCGGGGCGGTGTTGCTGCTCAGTTGGGGTGGTGCCATCGGCATTGCTGGGGCCGCCGCAGGCAGATCGGCCAGCCCTCCATGGGCCTTTGCCAGGCCGGCCCACAGCCCTGCTGCAGGGAGGGGCCTCAGCCCCCACCTGCCAGCTGTTGGCGCAGGGCGGCGATGGCCTTCTTCTGGGCCCGCTGCACCGACATGGCGCTGATCTGGAGCCGCTCGGCAGCGGCCCGCAGCGACAGGCCCTCCAGAAGCGTGAGCCTCAGGGCCGTGGCCTGGCCGGCTGGCAGCTGCTCGACGAGCTGCTCCAGCGCCAGCTGCTGCTCAGCCCAGCTGGAAGCTGGCTCGGGCTCAGGGGATGCCAGCTGATCGAGCAGGCAGGGCTCGCCATCAGCGCTGGCATCGAGGCTGAAGTGCCCCAGCGGGCACTGGCCCTGCTCATGCAGGCGATGGGGAATGCGCACCAGCCGCACCCGATCGCGCAGGTGATGCTGCAAGGCCCCGGTGATGCAGCGGCGCAGATAGGGAGCTGCCGGCTCGCTGGCTCTGCAGCGCGGAGCGGAGCGGACCAGGGCTTCTCTGGCCACCTGGATCAGATCCTCCCGCTCCACCAGCGGGAACAGGCGACGAGCCGTGGCGGAGGCAATGGCATCGGCCAGCGGCAGGTGCTCCAGCACCAAGGCATCACGGGCCTTGAGGGCAGAACGGCTGAGGGCCTGCGCCTGCTGCCGGCGGGAGGGAGAAAGCGGGGAAGCCATCTGGGAGACGGCGAAGAACCCCACCCCCACCGGCCGGCCGCAGCGCCGTGGCAAGGACGCCCGACACCGGAGGGCGCATGGCCCGATCCTTGATGCGGCGTGAGGATCGGCCGAGGGATGCGGTGGGTGTGCGCCGGCCCAGTGGCGACTTGCCCCCATGCCCCCGCTACGGTTGAAAGGTCCCAGCCCTCCAGTCCTGCCGGCATGGCCTGTGGTGAATGACCTGCTGACCCTGTGGGACTCGATCGCGGCCGAGCAGAACGGCCCTGAGCTCACCGACGTCGACCGGCAGCTGATCGATCAGCGGTTGGAGAGCTTCCTGGCAGACGGCGACCCGGGCCTCGATGCCGATGCCGCCCTGGATGCCATCGAGCAGCCGCTCTGAGCATGGTGCTGCAGCCCCCCTGCCAGTGACCGCTGGCTGACCCTGACAGAATGGAATGGGTGCACTGACCTTGAGCGGAACCGATGACGCAAGCTCTGTCTGCAGCGGTGGCATCCGCAGCCAAGCTCCCAGAAGAGGAGCAGAACGTGCTGGCGGCGATCCTGCTCGAGGAAATGGAATCAGAGGAGCGCTGGAGCGCCTTGTTCTCCGGATCGCAGAACCTGCTGGAGCGAATGGCCAGTGAAGCCATTCAAGAATTCCAGGCTGGCCGGGTGCAGCCGATCGATGAGCTGCAGTGAACTCAGTTACGACTGATCAGTTCAGACAGCTCTATACCCAGGCGCCTCTCGAAAGGAGACGAAAGATCAGGCGTGCCTACAGGCTTTGGCAACAGAACCCGGCCCATCCTTCTCTGAGATTCAAGAAGGTCCATACAACGCTTCCGATCTACTCGGCCCGTGTCGATCTCGACTGGCGGGCCGTCGGAGTGCTGAAGGACGGCACGTTGATCTGGTTCTGGGTGGGGTCACACAAGGCCTATGAGGCCTTGCTGCGGTCGCTCTGAAAGGTCTTCGCGCCAACCATCAACGGGTTCACGGCATCAAGCCGCTGCGGCCCTCGCGGCCGGCAGCGACCGTTGCCACTGCTCGAGCCACAGCTCTGGCCGGTAGCGATCCTTCTCCACCCACAGCACCGACAACTCCGCGGGGCTGTAGCGGCGAAAGCCGGTGAGCACGGCATAGAAGTCGCGCCGGTGCTCCTCTGCCGCCAGGGCCATCAGGTCGTCCAGCGCAACGGCCGCATCGAGCTGGTGCTCCTCGATCAGGGCCTGGAGCTGGCGGCGCCAGCGGCTGCTCAGGACAGCAGCCTGCCGCGCACCGATCAGGGGAGCTGGCGTGGAGGCAAAGGCGGATGGCACCGGCCGCAGGCCGCAGTAGCAGGCCCAGAACTCCAGCGGTCCCCACACCGGCGCGGCGTCATCGCCGATGGGAGTGGCGCCTTCCAGCTTGCGGCGCAGCTCGGCATCGCCAATGCGCCCCCACTCACCGGAGGCGATGCGGCGGTTCAGCTCCCACAGCTGCCAGAAGGCCCGGTGCCGCAGTTCCCCTGCCTTGCCCTGCTCGATCACCGACAGGTTGCCGTAGGAGATCACCAGCGAGGGTTCACCGATCGCCTCGGCCCAGCTGCAGGCGGTGTACTGGGTCCAGCCGTTGCGGCGCCGCCAGTTCAGCAGCATCCGCCCGAAGACTCCCCGGCTCTCCTCCTGCTGCTGGAGCAGCACCTCATAGGCGGGGATGGCCGGAATCGGCAGCCGGTTGGGGTGCTGGGGACTGGTCGCACCGAGAGGTGCGCTTGGCAGCGCAGTGCTGCTGGACGTGGATGGAAGTTGCGTTGCAGTCATGGGGCTCGCCGCTGATGGCGGTGCATGGCACCTGCTCTTGCCAAGGAGCCCAAGCCCCAGCCGGGGCAGGCAGGAGAAAGCCGGAGGCAAAGGAGCCTCCGGCACCGGGTGCTCAGAGCACCCGCACCTCGGCCTGAGGCCCGAGCACCCGCTGCTGATTGGCAGCCAGGATCAGGGCCTGCTCACGGGGCACGTAGTGCGGCTCGGCGGAGATGTGCCCCTCGCGATCTAGAAACAGCACCCGCAGCAGCTGGCCGGCGGCATCAAGGAGATGCACCGAAATGATGCGGATCGGGCAGGAGCGGCTGAGGGGAGTGGCGGCCATGGCTGGGCTGGCGAACGACATCGCCGTTGAGCCCCGGCGCCGCCAGCGCCAGGCAAGGGGCGCGCAGCGCAGCGGAGTGCCTCGCGTCAGCCCTTGCGTGGCGCGCAAGCCGGGGCAGGCCGGGTGGCGTGATCGCCAGCCCCATGGCCAGCCCCCATGACCGCCGCCTGCCTGACGCAACTCGTCTGGTGGATCGATGCAGGTCAGCCGGCCCAGCCGGGTTTCGGTGTCCTCGTCGTCCATGGCAGATCAAGCCACGTCCGGAGCCCTGCCCGCCTGGCGGGCCATGTCGTCGGTCCAGCTCTGGCAGCGGCTGGTGAGGTGCTCGCCGTGGGCGATCAAGCCCTGGTGCAGCTGGCAGGTGAGCAGCGGGATGCAGTTCACACTCGCTTGGTGCTGGAACCAGTGGCAAGTCATGCAGACCTTGTGGCTCCGTGCCTGCACCAGCACCTCCTGGTCGAGGAACGGCCACTCCTCAGCAGGGAGATCGATCCGATCGGCTGGCCCTATCGGGCGGGGACGATGAAGCGCCATCAGCGACTCCATAGAAGTACAAGCGTACTAGCAAGGGATCGAGCAATGGAGTCACGCCGCGATCCATCCAGGCTTGAGCGAGGCGCAAGGCGATACGGGCAGCCAGTTCCTCGACTGACACAGGCCTTTGTTGAGAATGAATGAGAACTGTTGCGGCGCAAGGGCTCTCAGTTTCGGGTTTGGCTGGAGGTTATGGCGGTTCTCGGGATGCCCAGCCGCGAAACTCCCGGAGCCAGATCACCAGGGGGCGATCCTACGGCTGACCACCAAATGTGGCAAGTCGTAAAGGCGCTTGACGCTACCGGTGGTGTTGGGCCCCAAAACCCGGTGTTAGACCTTGAAGTCCGCGGGGCCGGCCTTTCGGAACGAGAAAGGCCGGGGGGAGTTGGAGCCCTCTGCTTCTACCCATGCGGGCCCTTGTTCATGACTCTGCAGTCAGCCCATGGCCAGTGATTCCGGGCCTTCCACGCCGCCTGACCAGTCCACGTCCTCCCGCCCCTCGCTCCGCCAGAAGCGATCGAGCGAAGACGCGGCGGACCGCTCTGCATCACCAAGGATGCGGCTCTGGTGCAGCACCAGCCCCCTCGCTTGAAGAGGACAACCAGCGATGGCTGTGCAACCAACCCGAGCTTTTCTCCACGAGGTGGTGACCAGCTCGACCAGTCCCGACGGAACGTTGTACGTCGTGGGGTACGTCTTTGATGCGGACCACGACAGGCATCTGGTCTTTGCGACCAGCTCCAGCTTTGAGGATCCCAGGGTTCTGCCGTTGATGAAGGGCCAGGAGATCAACCTGACTTGTGGGAGTCCATGCCTGGAGGTGTTGCCCCTGAGCCAACAGAGTGAGGAAGTTCAGCATCAAGTGGCTGAGCAACTCGCGGAGCGGTCCTTCCAGCCATTGATCCTCACGGGAAGCTGACCTCATTCAGTGAGATGTCCCTGGGTGACAGTGTTTCGGCGACTGGAAGCTTCAGACCTTCTCCGACCTAAGGGTCACAGCCACATGGTCTGGATCGGTGCCTGGATGCAGGCAGGCAGCGCCGATCGCCAGCTGGCGCTGCGGGGCAGCTTGCGCCAGTAGGAACCCGAGGCTCTGTGCCGCTCGTTCCGGGCTGATTCCATGCGGCACCGGCAACCCGAGGAAGCGATGCAGCTGCTCCACGCTGGTGGCGGAGTGGAAGCTCAGCCGTAGGCCCGGCGGAATCTCGGCGGGCTCTGGATCCGGATCGAACAGGCGATCGATCAGCGGCTCGAGATTCATGCGCATGGCCACAAAGACATGGTCACCCGGCATCAGCACCGTGGTGCCGCGGGGCATCACCACCTCCCGGCCCCGCAGGATCAGCGAGACGACAACGCCATCGGGCAGGGCCAGATCACGCAGCCGCTGGCCGGCCACGTGGGTTCGCGCCTTCACGGTGTAATCGAGGATCTCGCCATCGACCTGGCGCAGGGCGTTGATCTCCACCGACATGGCCGGGGTGGGATCGGCGGGTCGGCCGATCTGCAGCCAGCGGGCCACCAGCGGCAGCGACCAGCCCTGAGTGATCGCTGAGATCAGCACCACGAAGAACACGGCATTGAAGATCTGGCCGCTCTTGGGCACCCCCGCCAGCAGGGGGAAGGTGGCCAGGGTGATCGGCACCGCCCCTTTGAGGCCCACCCAGGAGAGGAAGGTGAGCTCGCGGCGGCGGAACTGGAACGGCAGCGCCGACGCCCACACGGCCAGGGGCCGGGCCACCAGGATCAGCACCAGGGCGATCAGCAGCCCTTCCCAGGCCACCGCCAGCAGGCGACTGGGAAAGCTGAGTAGTCCCAGCATCACAAACAGCACGATCTGCCCCAACCAGGCGGTGGCGTCGTGGAAGGAGAAGATGCCGCGCCGGAACACGATCGAGCTGCTGCCCAGCACGATCCCGGCGATGTAGACGGCCAGGAAGCCGCTGCCGCCCAGCACCGCCGCCAGCCCAAAGGCCACCAGACCAAAGGCGAGGGCCAGCAGTGGATAGAGGCCCGGGTAGTCGAGGTTGATGCGGTTGATTGACCAGGTGGCCAGGCGCCCCGTCAGCAGCCCGGCGAGGGTGCCCACGCCGAACTGGCCCACAAACAGCCACAACAGCGCCTGGGGCGAATCGGTGGTGCCGGTGATCACGCCGATCAGGCCGAGCGTGAGGAAGATCGCCATCGGATCGTTCGATCCGCTCTCCACTTCGAGGGTGGAGGTCAGCCGCTCGGGCAGCTTGAGGCCGCTGCTGCGCAGCACCGAGAACACCGCCGCCGCATCGGTGGAGCCGACGATGCTGCCCACCAGCAGCCCCTGCAGGAGCGGCAGCTTGAGCACCCAGGCGGCCGCCAGGCCCGTGATCAGGGAGGTGATCAGAACACCAATGGTGGAGAGGGCCAGGGCTGGCTTCCACACCTTCTGCACCGAGGTGATCGACGTACGCAGGCCGCCGTCGAACAGGATCAGGGCGAGGGCAACGCTGCCGATGCTGTTGGCCAGGCTGTAGTTCTCAAAAGGAATGCGGCCCAGGCCTTCCGAGCCCGCCAGCATCCCCACCGAGAGGAACAGCACCAGCACGGGCACCCCGAGCCGGGCGGAGAACTTGCTGGAGGCGATGCCGAGCAGCAGGAGCACGCCGGCCAGCAGCATCGCCAGGTTGATCCACATGCGCTCTCCGCCGGCTCAGGCCGTCTGAGGTTGGCTCAGATGCGCGTGAACTGCAGCCAGGCAGCGCATCACTTCCTTGCGTGAAGCCCAACCGATGCTGGGCCCCTCTGAGCATGACCACAGCTTGGGCAGCACCCATGACCTTCAGCACTGTCTTTCACGAGCTGGCCGCCATCCTGGTGATTGCCGGTGTGATCGGGGTCCTGGCCCTGAAGCTGCGCCAGCCGTTGATCATCAGTTACATCGTCACCGGCATCGTGGCCGGTCCGGCGGTGCTGGGCTGGGCTTCCGGGGGCAGTGAGATCAAGCTGCTCTCCAGCATCGGCATCGCCGTGCTGCTGTTTGTGGTGGGCCTCAAGCTCGATGTGGGGCTGATCCGCTCGGTGGGGCCGGTGGCTCTGGCCACCGGTCTGGGGCAGATCGTGTTCACCGCGCTGTTCGGCTTTCTGCTCAGCCTTGGGCTTGGTTTTGCACCCGTGAAGGCGATTTACATCGCCGTGTGCCTCACCTTCTCCAGCACGATCATCATCGTCAAGCTGCTCTCCGATAAACGGGAAATCGATTCACTGCACGGCCGCATCGCCGTGGGATTCCTGGTGGTGCAGGACATCGCCGTGATCCTGGCGATGATCCTGCTTACGTCCTTCAACCCGGAGCAGGGCGGCGGTGGCTTTGTCGCCCAGGCGATCCGGCTGCTGCTCGTGGGCGCAGCGTTTGTGCTGGGCACCGTTGCCACCATGCGCTGGGTGATGCCACCGCTGCTGGGCCGCTTGGCTCAGAACCAGGAACTGCTGGTGCTGTTTGCCGTGGCCTGGGCGGTGGGGCTGGCGGCCCTGGCCGATGGCGTGGGGTTCAGCAAGGAGGTAGGAGCCTTCCTGGGCGGTGTGTCGATCGCCTCTACCGCCTACCGCGAAGCGATCGCCTCACGGCTCACCGGCCTGCGCGATTTTCTGCTGCTGTTCTTCTTCATTGATCTGGGCTCAGGTCTCAACCTCTCAGCAGCAGGGCTGCAACTTGGGCCCGCCATTGTGCTGTCGATCTTTGTGCTGGTGGGCAATCCATTGATCGTCGTGGCGATCATGGGTGTGATGGGCTACCGGCGCCGTACCGGTTTCCTGGCGGGTCTCACAGTGGCGCAGATCTCCGAGTTCTCGCTGATCCTGGCGGCGCTCGGTCTGCGGCTTGGCCAGATCGGCGAGGCGGAAGTGAGCCTCATCACGCTGGTGGGTGTGATCACGATTGCTCTCTCCACCTACATGATCCTGGGATCTGATCGGCTCTATGCCTGGTTGGAAGGACCGCTGCGCGTCTTTCAGCGGGCAACCCCATTCAGCGAACTGAAGGGCAGCATCAGTGGGCCCGCAAAGGTGGATGTCGTTCTGCTGGGTTTAGGCCGCTACGGCAGCGCGATTGTCCGTCAGCTGCGCGCCCACGATCTGTCGATCCTGGGCATCGATTTCGACCCCCAGGCCCTGCGGCTGGCCGCTGCGCAGGGACTACCGGTGCAGTACGGCGATTCGGAGGACCCTGAGTTCACGGCCTCCCTGCCGCTGTCCTCGGCCACCGTGGTGGTGAGCACCCTGCCCTCTCTGGAGAGCAATGCGGCCATCCGCCATGGCTTGGAATCTGCGGGCTTCCGGGGGCAGTTCATCGCCACCGCCCACGACGAGGCCGAGTTGGTGAAGCTGGAATTCATCGGAGCGCAGCGCACCCTGTTGCCGTTTCTCGATGCGGCCGAACGGGCGGCCGAGCTGATCGTGGACGACCTGCGGGAGCTGCAAAGGATGCAACCTGCAACCCTTGTGCCATAGAGCCGGTCTTCTGTCAGCAAGGCCCTTTGGTGTCCTGACGAGCATCCCTATCGGAATTTTTCCCTCAGCGCACCTCCCGGTGCGACACGAGGAAGGCCTCAATCCAGTCGTGGTGACACTTCTGGTTGATCCGATCGGCGATCGTCACCGCCTCGTCGGGCACCTGGAACCGCTTGCGGAAGGCCCGGGTGAGGCTCTCCAGCTGGGGCCGGGGTAGCGCCCGCAGGGTGCTGTGGAGGCGCTGGATCGTTCCGGCATCGAGGGCCACCTGGCCGGGGTCGACCAGGGCCGGGGGATGTGAAGTCGAGGCCGTGGCCTGGGTGCGGCATTGGGCCGGGGATGCAGTGGTGGGGGAGGGAGCGCCAGCCGCCGCCCGGCTCACGGGAGGCTGCTGCCCTCCTGGCCGCTGGGCTCCATCACCCTGGCCCGCTGCGCTGCTGACCTGCCGCTGCGCCTTGTCGTAGAGCGCCAGGCCAAACGGGTTCCCGAAGGTCATCAGCGCCCGCTTCATGGCGTCCGTCTCGGCCTCCTTGAGGGCGGACTCATGGGCCTGGCCCAGGTCCACGTCGATGCCGTGGCCGGCGCCGCTGCCCTCGCGGATCAACTGGGCACCGGTGCCCTCACCGACGGTGATGCGCACGCGGGCGGTGTAGGTAACGCCCCAGCCGGGGCGCTGGTCCCGGCCGATGGTCCGTTCGCTCTGGTTGACGCAGCGGAGGGCGACGGTTTCGCGCTGCCAGCCGTCAAAGCCAAAGATGCGATTGGCCTCGGCGATCACCTGCCAGCCCTCCAGATAGCTGACGGAGCTGCGGCCCTGCTCCCGCTGGCGCACCTTGGCGCGATCGAGGGGGGCGGCGAGGGCAGTGATCTGTTCAGGGGAGAAGGTGCAGGTCATGACGGCGATGGGATGAGGTGAAGGAGGTGAGGCGTGATGGAGGGATGGCAGGTGAGCGGCTCAGCTGGTCGCACCGTGAGGTGCGCTTGGCAGCGCAGCGGCTTCTGGGTTGAGGGGTTCGATCAGCAGCCAGCAGGGCGGCTCGCTGCAGTGGATGTGTTGGAGCGAGGGCCTACGGCTGCCCTTGCGGGTGATCGGCACCACCCAGCTGCACAGGCGGGTTGACCAGATGTGGCCCCTGGGCCGTGGGCTGGTGGGGCTGGTGTTGCTGGTGGCGCTGGCGTAGCGGGATAAATCCATGGCTTCTCGTGATGGGTAATGGGTACCAGTGATGGCTCTGATGGGGAACACATGGGCCCGCTCCTGCAGCAGACCCACGTGAAAGGGGGGTTCTGCCCCCCTGGCCCTTCAGGTGATGCGCCAGCTGCGGCGGGAGAGGAGCTGGGCGCCGGTGATCTGGCGGCCGGCCTTGAGGGCTTCCTTGATGGCGGCCTTATCCGGCTGGCTGGTGGTTTTGACCGTGAGCCACGCCGGATCGAGGGCCTGCTCGTCGGCGATTACGACGGCCGAGGACTTGCGGCTGCTGAGCTCGTGATTCGGGAACGAGAAGCGGGTGGCCGCCGGCTGCAGGCGGGTGAGGACCAGCACCAGCGATTCCTCCAGGGCATCGGCCCGACTGCCATCGGAACGCGACAGCTCCGTGAGCCGCTTGGCCTGCTGCTGGCGGTAAGCGGCCTGGCCGCGCAGGTGCTCGATCACCCAGCAGGTGGCATCGGCCTTGGCCGCCAGGGCGGCCTTGTTGCCCTCCTCGGCCAGCAGGGCGGCCTCCAGCTCGGCGAGGGCCTGGGCTCGGGCATCTTCGTCGTCGGCTTCCAGCTGCTGGGCCAGCTGGCCGATGGCGGTGGTGAGCTCCTGGGCCTCGATGCCCAGCTGCCACAAGGAGCCGGTGCGCTGCAGGGAGCAGGACGGCCCGGCGGCCTGGGGGAGAGCAGAGGAGAGAGGAGCAGCGGGGGCAGTAAGAACGGCCATGGGGTGGTGAATGGGGATTAGGGACAAGAAGAACGGGGCGGCGATTGCCGCTCAAGCGGCGAGGGGCTCGGGCGAGAACGGCGGCGGCACTTCCATCACCACCACCGGCACCGGCGAACGGAAGGAGCAGCGGCGGGCCTGCTGAACCAGCGAGGCCGTGCCCGGCCCACCGGGGAAGGCAATCACCAGCACCGAGACGCTGAAGGCTGGGGAGGTGTGGGCCTGGGCTTCCACCAGGGCCTGCTCAAGCAGAAGGCGATTGCGGATGGGGCCAGCACTGCGGCCATAGCGGCGCCAATCAGCGGCGAGGGACTGAACCCGCCAGCCGAGCTGATGGGCCGCACGACCGATGGCGCGATCAGCGCCACGGGCCCCGCCATGAAGCAGCAGATGGACAGGCCGGCCACCGCTGCGCTGGAGCAGGGCGGAGGCGATGCGCTCCTGAGGCCAGACGAGATCACGGCCACCGGCGGCGACGATGACGACCGAGCGATGCGCCAGCACCGGCGGCGGCAGGAGACCAGGGAGAGGCAATGCAGCGGCCTGGGCCACTGCAGCAGAGGACAAGCTCATGAGCTACAGAGCAAACGAACGGGGCAAGTTGTCCGAGAATTTCGTTGCCGCAGGCGATGGGCTCGTGGCCTTTGGCGCAGCCCTTATTCTACCAGTACAAACGCACTAAGTAGCGAGCAAAGTGGCTGCGGGGCAATGGATCTACGCAAAACAAAGCCATGTGCGAGCGGCCTGAAAGCTGATAAGCAAGACCGCCAGATTCAGCACTGAATGCCCAGCTGGCCGCGCAGTCGCGCGAGGAAACTTGGAGCATTCCCCTGCCCCATTGATGCGGGCGAATGCCCGGCCACCGCAGCCGCGGGAGAGCGGCCCTGCCCGCCACCCCCACACCGGCCCCGGAGCGGAGGGCGGCGGCGGCTGGCCGATGCAGGCCACGGCGTAGCCGTGGCACGCTGAAGGACGGCCGTCGCCGACCGGAGCCTTTCGGTGTCTGCAGAGCTTTACGGCATGGCCGTCTTCATGGCCGAGCCCGGTGGAGCAGAACAACCAGAGCGGTTCGGTGCCCCCGGTGCCGCGCGTGGACGCGGGGGACTTCTGCTCGAACCTTGAATTCGCCTGCGCCTAATTCAAGAAAGCTCCCCTTCCCTTGAACAAGACGCCTGCTGGTCAGCGGGGGGTCTCGCACGTCCCACGCCGGTCTCGGTCGCAATTTGTTTGATGGGCCAGCTCCGAGGCCTTCCTGGCCGTTAGGCAGCTTTCAGGGGCAAAACATCTCACCAAACATCTCACATAGGGCTTTTCTGCTGTTGAGAAGCCAGCTCTAGCAATGAGACTGGGCGATTTATAGCTCAGCCTTCCAAGCTGATGATGCGGGTTCGATTCCCGCCGCCCGCTTTCTTCTTTGCCGCAGCGGCCTTGGCCACGGAGCTCCTGGCCCTGGGCGTGGCGCCCGCGAGCGTCTCCTCGAGCAGGGGCGTCGCCACGAGCAGCATCAGGCTGCGGCTCTCCAGGGGCGCGGTCGCCGGCAGCCAGGGTTCGGGGGTCGCCGGCAAGTCGTGGTCGCCGGGGATGGCCGTGTCGATGACCCGCCGCCAGCCGGCCGGTTGGGGAGGCAGAGCGAACTGCATCGGCTGGTAGTAGGCGTTCATCCCACACCAGATCAAGGGGCCGATGTTGACGTCGTGGAGGCTCCAGGCCAGGCAGTGGGACCAGCTGGCCCAGTCCGGCTTGCCCAGTTCGAGCCCGTGCCATTCCCGCCAGAGGGGCAGGCTTCCAGCTCCCCTGACCTGCCCGCTGGGGGTGGGGGGCAGCTCCTGGTTGAGCAGGGGGGCCAGCCGCTGACGCAGTTGGATCAGGCGCCTCAGGAAGCGGCGCAGGGCCAGGTCCCCCTCGTCCGGCTGCCAGTGCATCCAGCCCAGGGGGTTGTTCTGACACCAGGTGTTGTTGTTCCCCCCCTGGCTGCGGCGCACCTCATCCCCCATCAGCAGCATGGGCACCCCGGGAGCCAGCAGCAGGGAGGCCAGCAGGTTGCGCAGCTGCCGGTCGCGCAGGGATTGCACCTCCGGGTCGGTGCTGGGACCCTCGATGCCGTGGTTCCAGCTGTTGTTGTGGTTGTCCCCGTCACGGTCGTTCTCGCCGTTGGCCAGGTTGTGCTTGCGGTCGAAGCTCACCAGATCCGCCAGCGTGAAGCCGTCGTGGGCGGTGAGGAAATTGATCGTGCCCCCCACCGGGGATGGCTGACCGTTGAACAGGTCCGGGTTGCCGGACAGCCGCTGACTCAGGGTCCAGGTGCTGCGGTCGTCCCCCTTCCAGAAGCGGCGCACATCGTCGCGGAAGCGGCCGTTCCAACTGGCCACCCGCCGGGCGGGGAAGTCGGCCAGCCGGTAGAGGCCGCCGCAGTCCCAGGGCTCACTGACCACCTTCAGATCGCTCAGATCAGGATCCGCCTCCATCTCTTCGAACAGGGGGGGTGCATCAAGGGGAGCCAGCCCCTCGCCTCTGGTCAGGGCGATGCCCAGGTCGAAACGGAAGCCGTCGATGCCCAGCTCCGTGCTCCAGCACCTCAGGGACTCCAGGATCAGGCGCCGCACCAGGGGGCGGTTGGCGGCGATCGTGTTGCCGCAGCCGCTGACATCGAGGTAGTCGCCCCTGGCGCTTTGGTGGTAATAGAGAGCGTCGCCGAACCCCCGCCAGCTCAGGGTGGGGCCCTGCTGGTTGCCTTCGCTGGTGTGGTTGTAGACCACATCCAGAATCACCTCCAGGCCGGCCTGATGGCAGGCGGTCACCAGTTGGCGCACCTCCTGCCGGCCCTGCAGCGGATCGCTGTCGACCAGGTAGGTCGGGTGGGGAGCCATCCAGCTGACGGGGCTGTAACCCCAGTGGTTGAAGCGTCCGTTGGGGGCGTCCTGGGGATCGAAGGCCATCACCGGCAACAGCTCGATGGCCGTCACCCCCATCTCCTGCAAGTAGGGCAGGGTGTCGATCAGCCCCAGGAGGGTTCCCTGCCGTTCCGCCGGCACCGGGCAGCCGTTGCCGCGGGTGAAGCCGCCCACGTGCAGTTCATAGATGACGCTCTTCTGCCAGGAATGGCGCGGCCGGGGGGCGGCGTCGAAGTCAAACTTGTCCCGTTCGGTGACCACCCCCTTGAGGCAGGCGGAGGCGTTGGGGACGGCGCCGACGGCGGCGCCCCGCTGGTAGCCGTCCCAGCCGGTGATCGCCCTGGCGCAGGGGTCGAGCAGCACCTTGGAGGGATTGAAGCCGTGGCTGCCAGGCTGGATCGGGCCAAAGACGCGGTAGCCGTAACAGCAGCCCAGGCCCAGGCCCTCCACCTCCACATGCCAGTGCTCGCCTGAGCGGTGGCCGGGGTCGAGTTCAATCACCTCCAGGGGCTCCCGTGCCTCACCATCGGCAAAGATCAGCAGCTCGATGCGCGTGGCCAGGGGGGCCACCACAGAGAAATTGACGCCCCGGCGCGTGACGGAGGCCCCCAGTGGCCAGGGATGTCCGATCCGGGTCGCCGACAAATCACTGGCCTGGGTTTGTTCCAAGGGTAGGTCGGGCTTCCGGAAGCTGCCGCCGGGGGTTCAATGGGGCCATGGCCAGTGCTGAAGCTTCCCTGCTGCCGCCCGAGGAGGGCCGACCGCCCCAGCGGGTGCGGCCGGGGTTGTGGCTGTTCGCCCCCAGCCGGGAGAGCCAGGGGGGCAGTGCCTGGCTGCTCGAGGCGTCCAGTGCCGATCTGCTCATCGACTGCCCCGCCTTCACCCGGGCCAACCTGCAGTTCCTGGCCGACCGCCCGCGCCAGCCGCAGGGCGCGGGCGGGGAGGCCCGGGCCTGGATCCTGCTCACCGGCCGCGGCGGCCATGGCCGCTGCCGCCGCCTGCAGCAGGCCCTGGGATGGCCGGTTGTGGTGCAGGAGCAGGAGGCCTACCTCCTGCCCGGTGTGGATCCGCTGCATACCTTCACCAGCGAGCACCGGCTCGGCCCGGACGTGCGTTTGCTCTGGACCCCCGGACCCTCCCCCGGGGCCTGTGTCGTGCATGTCTCCCCGCTGGGCGGCGTCGGCCCGGACGGGCTGTTCTGCGGCCGACTGCTGGTGCCGCTGGCGCCGGGCCGCGTGGCCCCCCTGCGCCAGGGGGGCACTTTTCACTGGGGACGCCAGCTCCGGAGCCTGGAACGCCTGCGCCAGTGGCTGCCGGCCGGGTCCCCCGACTGGATCGCCAGCGGCGCCGGACTGGGGGCCCTGAGGGGGGCGAAGTTGGTGGAGCAGGGTGCCTCCCAGCTATGGGACCTGGATCTGGAGGCCCTGGCTCTTCAGCCCCCCGGCGGGCCCATGGCCCCCAAACCGCTGTCATGAGTGGACTTTTCTGGTTGCGGCCCCGCCGCAAGACCCATACGATTGGCGCGCTGAGCGCATCGGGCGGTCGGGGACTTCCGATTCGCCTCCAACACTCGACGTCCCGAACCCCGCCATCGCCACTTATCCGGAGGCTTCTCCAGAACAATGAACAAAGCTGATCTCGTCAACATCGTGGCTGCCCGCACGGAGCTCACCAAGACCGACGTCTCCCTCGTGGTGGATGCCGCCATCGAAACCATCGTTGATTCGGTGGTCGAAGGGAAGAAGGTGTCCATCCTCGGTTTCGGTTCCTTTGAGCCCCGGGAGCGTTCCGCCCGCCAGGGTCTGAATCCCAAAACCGGCGAGAAGATCAAGATTCCCGCCAAGCGCGTGCCCGCCTTCACCGCCGGCAAGCTGTTCAAGGACAAGGTTCAGGGCTGATCTGCTCCAGCGTTCGTTTGGCCATGGCAGCGGTCGCCGGGGCTTCGACCCCGGCGCTGCGGGTCCCCCTCCATCTCCAAGTCAAGATCGAGGCGGGTCTGCGACGGCGGCAACAGGGGTACAGAACCCGCTTCGCCCCCTCCCCCACCGGCCCTCTGCATCGGGGCAACCTCCGCACCGCGCTCCTCAGCTGGCTTGAAGCCCGGCTCAGGGGCGGGGAGTGGTTGCTGCGTATCGACGATCTCGATGGCCCCCGTAACCGGCCGGGTGCCGAGGCCGCGATCGTCGCCGACCTGCGCTGGCTCGGCCTCGACTGGGACGGTCCGGTGCTGCGTCAGAGCGACCATCGCGGTCTCTACGCCACGGTCCTCTCGGCCCTGCGCCAGGCCGACTGTCTCTACCCCTGCCGCTGCAGCCGGCGACTTCTGGCCGACGTTTCGGCGCCCCACGGGGCCCTGGCTGTCTACCCGGGCTATTGCCGGGATCGGCCGCCCTTATGGGGGCAGCAGTCCGGTCGTCTGCCGAGCTGGCGCCTGCGCCTCGAGCCCGGTGTCCTCCTCTGGGAGGAGCGCGGCGGTCCCTGCGGCCGCCAGGACGGCCCCACCGCCGTGGGGGATGTGGTGGTGCGGCGGGCTGATGGCGTGGTGGCCTACCACCTGGCCACCGCCGTCGACGAGCTGCTGATGGGCATCAGCGAGGTCGTGCGCGGGGACGATCTCTGGGCCTCCACCGGGGCCCAGGTCGCGGTGATGGCCGCCCTCGGTGCTCCGCCGCCGGTCTATGTCCATGTGCCTCTCTGGCGGGACGCCAGGGGCGAGCGACTGAGCAAACGTGAGGGGGCCGAGGGGCTGGCCGGTCTGCGTAGCCGCGGCCTTGACGCCCCAGCGGTGATCGGCTGCCTGGCGGCCAGCCTGGGACTGGTGCCAGCGGGCAGTCGTCTCAGTGCCAGTGAGCTGGCGGCCGGCCTGTCCCCGGAAACCCTGGCCGCCTGCGTGCACCCGGAGCGGGACAAGGGGGGAAAGGCTTAAGGAAGGTTTCGGGATTCAAGGGGTCTTGGTCGGCCACAGTGAGGAGATCAGAACAATCCCTCGCCACCCGGCCATGTCCCTCCAGGTTCCCTCCGCCGATTCGAGGAGCCATCCCCAGGCCCCGTGCCGATGTCCCCAGTGCGGCGGCAGCGGCCTGCTGAGGATTGACGATCAGCGTTATCGCACCTGTCTGGATTGCCTGGGCCAAGGGCACTCCCGGGCGATGGGCGGTGACGGACTGTTCTTCCGGATCGTCAGCGCTGCGTCCGCTTCCGCCGCCAGATGAAGAAGGCAGTGGTGGCCACCACCGCCGCCAGGGGCGCCGCCGTGAGCAGCAGCAGGATCACGGCGGTCCAGTCGGTGTACATGGGTGCGTGTGTTGAAGCGGTGCCATCATCCCAGTAGAGGCTCCCCGACGATGGCGAACAAACAGCACCCCCGACAGGCATCTGCGCTGTCCCCAACACTTCGAGCCATCTCGCTGGTCAGTGGATTGCTGCTGTCTCAGATGGGGGGGGCTGGACAAGCCCTGGCGAACGTGCAGTTCGAGAATTGCGTCACTGGCGCCGATGGCTCCATCACCTGCGACACGGTGCCCACCGGCAACACCCTGATGAACGATGTCGACGCCCGCTATGGACTGCTCCAGAACGCGAGTCCCGGCTGGAATGAATTCGAGCCTTACCAGGGCTACGACGACGATTTCGGCGGTAATGAGACGTGATCACCTGGTGTCGGCAGGTTGCAACGACATGTGGCGCCGGCTCGCGAGAGGTCGGTTCACTGGAGTAGCTCAGAGAAGCCACCCACAGGGGTTGTGATGCATTTCTGGGCACCCGATATAGATCCAGCCCATCCCCTGGAGTGCACCCAGGCCGAGCGCTATGTGCTGCAGCGCCTCTCCGACGGCTCCTACGTCTCCATCCGTCCCGACGACCAGGGCCTGGGGGACGTCAGCGATCCGGCGAGGGCCTATCTGTTCCACACCCATGAGGCGGCTCTGCGCGCTGCCGGCGAACTGAATCGCCTCGGGAGCGACGGTTTCGACGTCGTCAAGGTGGAGTAGCCCTTTGTGCTGTGTCGCGGCCCTGCCTGGGGGCCGGGCCCTAGCCCTGCTAGGCCCCGCCTTGAACAGATCAGATGGTCCAGGGGCGAGTTCCGACCCTGGCGAGTATCGGCAGTTCGCCTAATGACGACAAGCCGATAAACCTTTATAGTTCGTCTTGTAAGGTCTTTTTTGTTCCCCATGCTCACCGGATCTGATCTCCTGGCCAAGGTCAAGGAGTTGGGCGATGTCTCGAAATCCGATCTGGTGCGTGGTTGCGGCTACGTCAGCACCAAGAAGGATGGGGCTGAACGTCTGAATTTCACGGCTTTTTATGAGGCCCTGCTGGAAGCCAAGGGCGTCAGCCTCGGTGAAGGTGGTGGCAAGGGTGCGTCCAAAGGTGGTCGCAAGCTCAGCTACGTGGCCACCGTCCAGGGCAACGGCAATCTTCTGGTGGGCAAGGCCTACACCGCCATGCTGGATCTCAGGCCCGGCGATGAATTCGAGATCAAGCTGGGCCGCAAGCAGATCCGCCTGATTCCCGCCGGATTCTCCGAAGACGACGAGTGATCGGAGAGTCGCTCGGCAGAAATCACGCCCTCGCCGGGTGCTTGCTCAGGCTGCAGAACGTTATGTCTCCCTCTTAACGCGATCACAGGACACCAGGAACGCCGTCACCTGGTCACCCCAGTTGACCACCACAAGCAGGTTTCGGGGTGTTCTGGAGAATCCCTGTTGGGACAGCATGGCGAAGTGGTTGAGATCATCGTGACTCACCAGTGGATGTCTTCCCTGCAGGGCCTGCCAGGCGAGCAGAAAGGAGTCCCCCTCCAGTTCGCGGCATTGGCCGTAGGCCTCTTCGGTCCCCATCCCTTGGCGCCGCAGCCTCACGAAGCTGTCCAGGTCCGGCCCCAGATGGTCGATCCAGCGGCCGAGATCCCCTACCGCCGCCACCCGGCTGCGGTCCGGGTCGTCGGACGCCAGCAATAGGGCCGTGGCAGCCAGCGACCAGGTCGCTTCAGCCAGCAGCCGTTGGGCGGCCTCACGCAGAGCCGTGTGGTGGCTCTCCAGTAGCCGCTCGTGGCGCGTCCTGAGTTCATCCATGGCCCGAGTATCGCCACCAACGCCGCCTCAGGGGAACGGATCGGAACGGGTATCGGTGCGGGCTGAGCCGAGAAGCCGGTGATCGGATTTGAACCGACGACCTACTGATTACGAATCAGTTGCTCTACCCCTGAGCTACACCGGCATCGGTCAAGAAACTAGCATTCGTCGGATCGACTCCTGCTGCGTGCCATTCCATGGGATCCGACCCTAAGAGTTCCCTGGATCCGGAGCTGCGTCGTCGCCTTTTGGCGGAAGCCAGGACGCCCTGGCGGGGCTTGCGACGGGCGCTGTGGTTCGCTCTGGTGGCTTCCGCCGGTCTGGGCCTGGCGACCATGGCGCTGCGGGCCTCCGCCGGCTCGGAGGTGGCCTCAGGGGACCTGCTGATCCAGGTCGGAGCCCTCAGCCTCTTTGGTGCCTTGCTCTGGTTCGACCGCAACCGGGACGACGACTGAGGGTTCCGGCAGCTTCTGGGGCTCCGGCAGCAGGAGGGGCTCCGGCAGCAGCAGCGGCAGGCCCAGGCAGAGACGTTGCTGCTCCAGCTCCGCCAAGCTGAGCGGCGGCGTCCCGGCCACGGTCTCGGCCTTGCGGCTGAGCAGCCACAACGACTGGACCAGCTGCTGCCACTGCCACAGCATCACCGCCAGCAGCAGGGCCGCCAGCAGCAGGGCCACCAGGCGGGGACAGGAGCTGAAGGGGGACATGGGGGAGGCCACGGCGGCCTGGCGGTCGATCCACCACAGCAGGGGCAGGCCCAGGGCGGCACCGCCGGCCGTGGCCAGCGCCAGAGCCGGGGTGGCTTGAAGGCGACTGAGCCGGCGTTGCAGCTCCCGACGGCCGCGCAGGGGTGTCTGCAACAGCAGCAACGACCAGACGTCGGCCGGGCGCCGCACCAGCAGCAGCGCCGGCGCCAGGGCGCCGATCGCCCAGCAGAACAGCCTCTCCAGCCCCGGCAGGGGGCCGGGGTCGCTGCCGGCCAGCACCAGCAGCAACAGCAGGGCCTCGAGCGGCAACACCCCGAAGGAGATCAGCTGGAGCCAGAGCAGGGGCTCGCTGCGGGGCGTCACGGGTTCAGGTGCTGAGGGTCCGGCGCTGGGTGACCAGCTTGAAGGCCTCGACCCGATCCCTCTCCTGCCAGCCGGTGAACCGGTCGCAGCCGATGCCGCACTCGAAGCCGGTGGCCACCTCCTTGACGTCGTCTTTGTTGCGACGCAGAGAATCGAGATCGCCTTCATAGACGAGCTCCTTGCCACGGTGCACCCGGATGCGGCAGTTGCGCTGCAGTTTGCCGTTGGTGACGTAGCAACCGGCGACGGCGCTCTTGCCGATGGTGAACACGGCCCGCACTTCCGCCTCGCCCAGGTTCTCCTCCACCAGCTCCGGTTCCAGCAGGCCCTCCATGGCCATCTGGATGTCCTCCAGCAGCTTGTAGATGACGTCGTAATCGCGCACGTCGACGCCGGTGGCATCGGCGGCACGCTTGGCACCGGAGGCCATCGAGGTGTTGAAGCCCACGATCACGGCGCCCGAGGCCGCGGCCAGGTCGACGTCCGTTTCGGTGATCTCGCCCGGTGCCGACAGCAGCACCCGCACCTGAACCTCCTCCTGGGGCAATTGCTCGAGGGATCCGAGGATCGCCTCCACGCTGCCCTGGACATCGGCCTTGAGGATGAGGTTGAGCTCCTTCAGTTCGCCCTCGCTGACCTGGCCCGACATCGAGGCCAGGGACACCCTCCTGGAGGCCATCTGCTGGGCCAGGCGGGTGGCCCGGGCCTCGTTGGCCCGGTCGCCCACCACCGCCCGGGCGCTCTTCTCGTCGGTGTACACCTCGAACTCGTCGCCGGCGGTGGGCACCTCGCTGAAACCGAGGGCCTCCACGGCGCTGGAGGGGCCGGCCTGCTTGACCCTCTTGCCGGTGTCGTCGACCATGGCGCGCACCTTGCCGAGAATCGGCCCCGCCGCCAGCACGTCGCCGGCTTTGAGGGTGCCGTTCTGGATCAGCAGGGTGGCCACCGGACCCTTGGCCTTGTCGAGGTGGGCCTCGATCACGGTGCCGCGGGCCATCCGGTCGGGGTTGGCCTGCAGGTCCTCCACTTCGGTGACCAGCAGGATCATCTCCAGCAGCTTGTCGATGTTTTCGCCCTTGATGGCGCTGACGGGGACCATCACGGTGGTGCCGCCCCAGTCCTCGGCCACCAGATCGAGGCCGGAGAGCTCCTGTTTGACCCGCTCGGGCTGAGCCCCTTCCTTGTCGATCTTGTTGATCGCCACCACGATCGGCACCTCGGCGGCCCGGGCGTGGCTGATCGCCTCCAGGGTCTGGGGGCGGACGCCGTCATCGGCGGCCACCACCAGCACGGCCACGTCGGTGACCTTGGTGCCACGGGCCCGCATGGCGGTGAACGCCTCGTGGCCCGGGGTGTCGAGGAAGGTGATCTTGCGGGTTTCATCGCCGTGGGGCACATCCACCTGGTAAGCGCCGATGTGCTGGGTGATGCCGCCGGCTTCGCCCGCCGCCACCCGGGTCTTGCGGATGGCATCGAGCAGGCTCGTCTTGCCGTGGTCGACGTGACCCATCACGGTCACCACCGGTGGCCGGCGGATCAGGTGGGCCAGGTCGCTGGCCTCAATCATCTCCACGGTCTTCTTGGCCGCGGCTTCGATGTCGTCCTGGAGGACGGGCACGCCGAACTCCTCAGCCACGGTCTCGATCGTGTGCAGATCGAGGGTCTGGGTGACGGTGGCGCTGATCCCCTTGAAGAACAGGGATTTGATGATCTCGGAGCTCTCCACCCCGAGTCGGTCGGCCAGCTCCTGCACGGTGAGGTTGCCCTCGGGCACGATCAGCATCTCGGGACGCTGGGCCTTGGCTTCGCGGGAGGCCCGCAGCTCCATGGCACGGCGGCGCTGACGCTGGCGGGTGGTTTCTTTCTTGCGCTTGCGCACCGCCACCGTGGGTTTGGCCTGCGCGCCGCGCGCGGTGCGGGGCTTCGCTGGCCGGGCCAGGCTGGCCTGGAGCACCAGGGCTTCCTGCTCGCCGGCGTAGCCACCGGTTTCGGCGGTGAGGGCATCATCGTTCTCGCCGATGATGTGGACCTTCTGGCGCTGCTTCTGGGGAGTGCGGCTGCGCAGGGCCTCGAGTTTGGCGCTGTCGTCCCAGTCGGGTCTCCGTGCACCGGGGGCGCGGGCGCCGGCCGGCGTGGGCGGGCGGAACCCAGGGCGACGGGGGGCCGCCGGCGGGGTGGCGGTGGGACGCGTCACGCCCTCGGTCTCCCCTCCGGCTTCGCTGCCGCCCTCGCTCCGGTCGGGGCGGCGCGGCGGCGGGGCGGTGGGACGGCCGGTGGGTTTCTGGAGCTGCATCAGCTCGCCGGGGGCCATCGGCTTGCGCATGCCGGCCGGGATGCCCGGGCGGCCGGGGGCTGCCGGACGCCCGGCGGCGGTGGTGCCGGGACCCGCCGAGTCGCGGCGGATCGGCTTACCGACCAGCTCAAGCGGCGTGGGGCCGGGCCGGCCCGGGGCCGAGCCGGCCCTGGAGCCGGGGCTGCCGGGACGGATCGGTGCGGGAGTGCCAGGACGCTGGGGGCGGGCCGACGGTGGGGCCGGCCGGCTGCTGGTGGCGCCCTGGCCGGGCTGCGGACGTCCGACCAGCTGGGGCCGGGTGGCCGGGGGGCGGGTGGGTGCGGCTCCCGTGGCGCCCTGCACGGGTCGGCCCGGAGCCGGGGCGGGAGGCCGCTGGGGGGAGCCGACGCGCACGGGCGGCTGGGAGGTGCGGTTCACCGGTGCCGGGCTGGTGGGCTTGGGTGCTGCCAGGGGTTTGGCCGGTGGGGCCAGGGAAACGGGGCGGGCCGGGGCCGCCGGCAGCGGGCGGGCCGGCAGGCCGCCGGCAGCGGGCGCCGTGGGGGCCGGGGCCGGGGCAGTGGGCGCCGGGGCCGCAGCAGCCGGTTTGCCCATGATCGTGGGCGGACGAACGGCCGGTTTGCCGGCTTCCACCGGTCGCGGCCGGGCCGGGGACGGTGCCGGAGCTCCGGCGGGCCTGGGGCGAGCCGCAGGTGGCTCGGGACGGGAGGGTGCGGGAGCGGAGGCCGCTGGCGCAGGACGCGGTGCGGGGGGGCGGCTCGCGGGCGGGGCCGGGGTGGCGGGTGCCGTCGCGGCGGGCGGAGTGCTGGCCCGGGGAGCCGCCACGGGTGCCGGCGCGGCTTTCTTCACCGCCAGGATCGCCTTGGCCGGGGGGGCGGGCGCCGCAGGTTCGGTCCGCGACGGGGTCTGGCTGCCGACGTTGACACCGATCATCGAACGGATGCGGCTCGCCTCGTCATCGCTGATCGAGCTGCTGTGACTCTTGGCCGCAATGGAGAGCTTCTCGGCGGCATCGAGCACGTCCTTGTTGTCCAGGCCCAGGTCCTTCGACAGCTCGTAGATTCTCACTTTGCCGCTGCTGGTCATTCAGAAAGGTCTCCGTACGGTGGGGCCGAAAGGACCCCGGGGCCGCACACACGT